>Ga0078972_1000071_pt1 | contig 306934 bp, 260 predicted proteins | sample YelNatPaOPGAMG01_FD_67568 | JGI IMG/M metagenome (GOLD analysis project Ga0078972, IMG submission 67568) | Hot spring thermophilic microbial communities from Obsidian Pool, Yellowstone National Park, USA - OP-RAMG-01 (SPADES assembly) (version 2) | ecosystem: Environmental > Aquatic > Thermal...
AATCACACGAGAACCTGTTGCAGCTATATAATAGAGCCAGTATTTACTGGCATGGCGCGGGATATGGTGTGGACGAAAGGAAGTTTCCCGAGCGAACCGAACATTTCGGCATGTCCGTTGCTGAGGCGATGACTGCAAGATGTGTGCCAATTGTTGTAAACCGAGGTGGCCTGAAGGAGGTCGTGAATAACGAAGTGGACGGATTCCTGTGGTCTGAAATATCAGGGCTAGTTGACCAAACTTTATACGTCGCAAAAATGGAGAGTGGGAGATTATCTGTTTTGCAGGACAGCGCCAGAGAAGTGCTAAAGAGATTTGGTGCAAATACCTTTATGATTAACGTAAGAGAGCTCTTCCAACCACTGATTAAGGAATTGAACCAGTAAACACAAACCACGCACCATCTTATGATCCCTCTTTCTTTACTCTTCCTCCTTGTAAGGAGCCTGCATAGTTAATCACGACATTTTACAGGGTTAATATATTGAAAAAAGAGATCTGGCAAGGTGATATGAGAGGTGGCTGTTTGAGAAATATTAAGAGACAAAAGTTTGTGGCTTGCTCTGACTCCCTTCCACAAAGGACAATTACATAAGGATTAAGCCCCAAGTCTTTCTTGGGATGTTTTCTGGGGGTTCTTTGCCATGAGGAGATTGCTTCATCTTTCCTCCTTCGCTAAATTGCCAGCCTTTTAAAGATTCGCTCAGGGATCAATCTAACTATTACCATAATCAGGCGCCATATCCCTTTTACGTAAACAACGTCTTTTTTTCGTTCGAATGCTTTCCAGATACTTTCAGCAACATCTGCAGGCTGTGCAGTCAAAAAGCTGGGCAGAGCCATTCCTTCAATCATTTTTGTCTTCACATAACCTGGCTTTATCGTTATAACCGATACCCCGTAACGAAAAAGCTTGTTCCTTAAACCTGACAAGTAGGCTGTCATGGCAGATTTTGAGGCGCCATATATATAATTTCCTCCCCTGCCGCGATCTCCCGCAACTGAGCTAATTCCAATGATAGTTCCTTTCCTGCGTCGGGCAAAATCAGCAGCAATGACTTCAGTTATGCTCACAACTCCAAGGAAATTAGTTCCAACAATTCTTTTCACTTCTTCAAGGTTGCTCTCCACAATTGCTAAATCCGCTGGATTCGACATTCCAAGATATCCAAATGCTATCAAGACAACAACAGGTTTGGGGTTGAGAGAATTGTAAAATCCAATATGAGATTCAAAATCCAGCGCGTCAAAAAACATTACATTCACCTTGACATCAAATCTCAAGCTTATGTCGGACGCGTCTCGTTCGAGATCACCTGTGCTTCTGGAAGCTAAATACAAGTTCCAGCCATGCCTGGCAAAAGTCCTTGACACTGCCCCTGCAATATCACTTGCAGCACCAAGGACTAAAAGCCAACTGCCATCTCCCCTGCTCATATGTCCAGCCTCCTAGATTGAAGAGAGGTAAATTTTTCTTTCATCCCTAATTCCTTTCTCAACTTCCTAAAAAAATCAGCTTTATGGTATCCCCTTGCAAATACATCCTTGCTCATTCTACTATCCTTTGTCAGGTAAATCCTACCACCGTTTCTCAATACAATCTCATCCAGCGAAGAAAGGAAATCAAACACTCCCCGTTCAACTTTGAAATCAAGTGCCAGGCTATAGCCTTCCATTGGAAAAGACAGGTAATTCCGATTCTCCTTTCCATACAGCTTCAAAACAGCAAGAAATGACCCCTTCCCAGTTCTTCCGATCTTGGTCAAAATTTCCTCAAGGCCATCGTAACTCTTTTCTTTTGGGAGTATAAACTGATACTGGACAAATCCATTTCTTCCATATATCCTGTTCCATTCGTTTATGAAATCGAGAGGGTAAAAAAAAGTGTCATGGTCAACGAATTTTTCAGCCCCACTTACAATCGATTTCATATAATAAATCCTATTAAATAACCTGACAATATATTTATTCAAAACGGATCTGGGTAAGTCAACAGGGACTGTCAAGCCTATCTTTTTTTTAATTTGATATTCTCCATCATCGGCAAAATCTCCTGCAATTACGAGAGAACGTCCCAAATTTTTACCACCCGAAAGACAGTCAACCCATGCGACTGAGTAGTGTAGCTTGTCGATTACTTCAAACAGAGCAAAAGTATCTTGCAAATTTCTTGTCCTGTACACGATCCGCTTAATTTTTGATGAGCCAACACGTACAAGTCTAAACTTGACTGTAAGAATTGCTCCAGTCAATCCCATACCGCCGCAGGTGGCATAAAAAAGTTCACTGTTTTTTGATCGACTGCAGTTCTCAATCGAACCATCTGGCATAACTAGCTCGATTTCATCTACGAAATTGCTAAAACAACCATCGCGATGATGATTCTTGCCATGCACATCACTTGCTACCGCACCTCCGACAGTAATGAATTTCGTTCCAGGGGTAACTGGGAGAAACCACCCTCTTGGCAAAAATGTATCGATGATATCCGAAAGCAGCACACCTGATTCACAATGCAAAACACCCGTTGACTCATTAAAACTTAAGAATCGACGCAATCCTGTCATCACAAGAACCCTTTCATTTAGTGCACTGTCACCATAACTTCTTAAGTTACCAATTGGAAGAATATACTGGGCATTTTTAACATTCAGCACTGTCTCTCCAACGCTTTGAGGGATTATCTTCTCCGAATATACTTTTGGATAGCGTCCCCATCCACACAATAGACTGGTCTCTTTATACATAGCTTATAAGTACCTTACAAACCAAAAACTTAATAACCATGTTATTATAACAGCTTGAAGAAACTTATCCCTCAGAACGACCTGGGTTGGGTTCCCGCTTTGCTCTTTCACAAAGGTTATTTGAAGATATCTTAAAATCCCAACTATAACCATAAAGGATGTCAGATATAGTTTGTCCGTGCCAAACCTGGCCATTACATCGGGAGATACGGTATACATGATGTATGCCACAACAGACACACTTGCCATAATGACCATTCCTGATTGTACCATTTCGAGATTGTAACCATCGATGCTTTTTCTAACAGCTCCTCTCTCGGTTGAGATCAAAATATCGTCGCGCCTTTTTGCAATCGCCAGGAACAAGGCAAGCAAGAAAGTGACAAGTATGATCCACATAGACGATCTAACATTTATGATCAACGAGCCTGCGAGCACCCTCAATACAAATCCAATTGCAATTATCACTACATCAAGGAGAGGAATATGTTTAAGTCCAAAACTGTAAAAAACATTTATGAGGAAATAAATTAGAATAACGATTAATAATTTGGCTGCAATTATCCAACTGGCAAATACTGAAAGAATAAACAAGAAAATTGCAATTGCATAGGCTGTACCAATTTTCACTTCGCCGCTAGCAATAGGTCGAAATTTCTTTACGGGATGATTCCTGTCCTGTTCCCTGTCAAATATGTCATTGAGAATATATATGCTGCTGGCACAGAGTGAGAAAGCAATAAATCCTTCACATTCTAACAGCCACGTAGTCAAGCCAAACCTGAGCGCAAAGAACGCGGGTGCAAATATGAAAAAGTTCTTGATGTAGTGATCCATGCGTAATAGCTTCAAATAAGTCCTCAGTCTTGCAGAAATTTGCACTTCATACCTCCGAGATTTGGAATCGAACTTTGACAAATTTAAACAAGTGGCTCATTTCATTCACTACGGCTCCTAAAAAATAAGTTCACGTCCCAGCTGCCAGCGTTAGTGCAACTAACGACGAAAAACGTTTTTCCATATTCGGCTTTTTATAGTTAGATTAATTGACATAAGCATCATGAAGTCGTTATGAAATACGAACCTTTAAAAGATAAAATTAGCTCAATAGTCGAAAGCAATATTTTCTTAAGAAGAATACTTTATTCAGTACTCAATTTATTCCTTTTGCGTTCATGGCATATCAAGCGCTGTCTCAGGAAAGTCTTTAACGACATTCATTTTGCCTCTGCTCTTGACGCAGGTTGTGGAATGGGAGAATTCTCATACTATATATATAGAAAATTTGGAGCTCGTGTTGTGGGGGTGGATATTCTTGCCGATGAAATAGAGAGAAACTCAAAATTCGCAATTAAAATTGCAAGCAATCAGCTTTCCTTTGTGCGGGCAGATATATCAGCCAAAAGCCTCCCTGAATTGCTGAGTCGTAAGTTTGATCTGATCCTTTCTGTTGACGTCATGGAGCACATAAAAGATGACGTTGCAGTTTTCAAAAATTTCGCTAACCTGCTGAATGACAACGGCATTATTGTCATTTCAACGCCCACCGGGAGTGACTCTGAACTTGATAAAGCACATCAATCCTTTGTGGAGGAACATTACAGAGATGGATACTCAATAAAGTCGATCACTGAGAAATTGAAATCGGCAAATTTAAGAGTGGTGAGTGCTTCGTATACCTATGGTTGGGCGGGGTGGGTTTATTGGAACTTGTCAGTTAAGATTCCAATGATTATTCTAAACAAATCCAGCATGCTCTATGTTATACTACCCTTTTATCTCATCATAACGTTCCCCATCTCACTTGTCTTTATGGCATTCGACTATTTTTTCCCCCCCTCTTCGGGAGGCGGATTGTTAGTGGTAGCAACCAGGTCAAATCAGCCAACCTAAAACACGAGCAAGATTATGAGTAAACAGAAGAAGAAACAAAATAGTCCTAAGTCTGGAAACAACAAACAAATTGTTCCTCAAAAATATCAAAGCCCAATACTCTTATTGATCCTTGTTCTCCTATTAGTAATCTTTTTCAACAAAGCTATATTTGAAGGAAAGGTGTTTAGCGCACCAGATGCAATTTCTCCAATGAGTTTCAAGACCTACCTGGAAGAGGCGCGTAAGGAGAATGTGTTCCCATTATGGATTCCGTATGTGTTCAGTGGAATGCCATCGTTCGCGAGTTTGATGGTGCAGGGCACGCGATGGTATGATATGACAAATTATTTATGGGGACAAATTGTACATGTTGTTTCTTATATATTCATAAATCCCGAGATTGCCTGGTACATTGTATACTATTTCCTCTTTGGAGCGGGAATTTTCCTTTTACTAAGAAAGCTGGGGCTGGACAGGTTCCCCAGTCTCTTTGCAGGGACGGCAACTGTCTTCATGATGTATGTAATCATCTGGGCAATGGTTGCCCACGGCACGAAGATTTTAACAATTACATTTCTACCGTATATCTTTCTTCTAATGATAGAAATAAAAGATAAATTCAGTTGGATGACTTTAGCTGGACTCATTTTAGCAATTCATTTGATGTTTGAAGGCTCCCATGTTCAAATGATCTTTTACACTCTTTTTGCAATTGGAGCTTATTTTGTTTACCTACTTGCATACTTGCTGGTAAAGAAAGAAAAACTTGTCCCTTACTTGCGAATGATTTTTGCCACAACAATTGCGGGCGTAATTGCATTTAGCATGTCCTCCGATAGATACCTTTCAATCCTTGAATACAATAAGTACTCAATTCGCGGCTCTCAGCCGCTGATAAAATCTGAAAGCGCAAAATCTGCCGGTGAGGCTGGGCTTGATTATCAATATGCGACAAACTGGTCATTCAGTCCTGAAGAGATGATCACATTTCTTATTCCGTCATATTATGGATTTGGCGACTATGAATACCAAGGCCCCCTTTCAAACAACCAATCTGTGCGTGTAAACACTTACTTTGGTCAAATGCCGTTCACCGACGCGCCCGAATATATGGGAGTCATAACAATAATTCTTGCGGTAATAGGCTTCGTCAAGTACAGAAAGGAACCCTTCGTACAATTCTCGCTTTTTATGGTGATAGTGTCGCTCCTTATTTCATTTGGGAGGACTTTTCCTGTCCTGTTCGATTTGATGTTTTACCATTTCCCGTATTTCAATCGTTTCCGTGCCCCCAGCATGATTTTGATCTTAACACAGATATTTTTACCAATACTATCAGCTTATGGACTACAAGCTGTATTTGAGGCTGGTAAGGGAAGCTCCATTAAGTTTGCGAAAAAATCTTTGTACTGGATTGGAGCATTTGTGATCTTGCTGCTACTTGCATACTTGTTCAGGGGTTCTTTGCAGGACTCATATTTTGCGTTAATTGAGAACTCACGGAAAATTCCACAACAAATTTATTCTTTGCTTTTTGATAACATGATGGGCGATTTGACAGTGGCGCTTCTAATTTCAGCCGCCACTTGCCTCGTGATTTACCTGTCCTTAACAAGAAAGCTTTCATACACCTTTTCAGCTATTTCATTTCTCGCCATTCTATTGTTCGACATGTGGAGGGTAGACGTCAAACCAATGTTCTACAGCGACAAGCAAGAAATCGCCAGCATCTTTGCTAAGCCTGATTACGTTTCATATATTCAGCGCGACACAACATTATATAGGGTCATACAACTCCAGGATCAGCAGCCTGTCACTTCAAATACCCTTGCATATTTTCTCCTGCAAAATGCATACGGATACACAGGTGCAAAGTTGAGAAATTATCAAAACATGATAGAAATCGCTGGAATCACAAATCCGAATGTCATGCGCCTTCTGGGAGTAAAGTACATCATCTCAGATAAACCAGAAAATTCCTTTGGGACTTTAAGTTTCTCTGGAACTCAGTTTGTTTACAAAAATGATAACATACTTCCAAGGGCATTTCTGGTAAAAAACTACAAGATTGCTTCAGCCCTGGAAACTCTTGAAGACCTGAGAGATGGCAAATTCGATCCTGCTCAAACGGCATATTTTGAAACAAATCCAATGGTGCAAATTGACGAGCCTGATAGCAGTGCCTCGGTAAGAGTCGTTGACTACAAATTACAAGAGATGAAGGTCAACATTCATGCTAGCGGCAATAATTTTCTTGTTTTATCCGAGGTTTATTACCCAAAGGGCTGGCATGCATTTATTGATGGGAAGCCGGCAAAGATTTATCCCGTTGACTATTTCTTGCGCGGAATCAGCGTTCCCAGAGGAAATCACATTGTTACACTAAAATTCGAGCCACGGACATACTACATCGGACGGAGTATTAGTATGACAGCTAACGTTCTTTTAATCGTTTGGTTCGTAGTTGCCTCCACATTGCATTTGATGAAAAGAAAGAAAAAGATAACTGGGTAAACTGACGTCTGGACAAATTATGAGGAATTTGGCCTACTCATACAGTTATCAATCTCGATTGCAAGTAAAAGCTTTTTTATAAATTGAATCATAGTTCACAACCAGGATGGAGGTCTGCATTCAAATGAAGAGAGTTCTTTTAACCACTATAGTATTTATATTCACACTGCAAGTATGTGGATATGCTGTCTCAAATGGACCCACAAACCAGCGCAAAATTCAAGCTCCAAACAATCTGGATGATTACGTTCAAACAGTGATGAAAACCTTTGATGTGCCAGGGGTTGCCCTGGCAATTGTCAAGGATGGAAAAATAGTAGTTGCTAAAGGATATGGCCTGCGACAAATCGGGCAAAATGCACAGGTTGACAATGAGACTCTCTTCGGGATAGCCTCAAACACAAAGGCATTTACCGCTACTGCCCTTGCTATCTTAGTCGAAGAGGGAAAAGTTAACTGGGACGACCCTGTGGTTAATTACCTTCCATGGTTTCGGATGTCTGACCCTTACGTTACTAGTCAACTGACAGTGCGAGACCTCCTCGTACACAGGAGTGGGCTCGGACTGGGAGCTGGTGACCTCCTCTGGTGGCCTCAATCTGACTACACGCGGAGGGAAATCGTCAGGCACCTGAGTGCTGTTCCCCTGTCTACGAGCTTTCGAAGTACATTTGCGTATGACAATGTTCTATATCTTGTAGCTGGCGAATTGATTGAAGCGGTTACGGGGATGTCATGGGAAAAATTCGTGAAATCATATATCATCGATAAAATCGGAATGGCTGGAACAATAAATGATGTTTCTCTACTCTTGAAAGAAAAAGATGTTGCAGTTCCTCATGCTTTTGTGGGCAACAAACTTGTACCTGTGAAACCATACATAGATCCTGTTACAAACCCTGCGGGTGGAATATGCTCAAATGCGACGGACATAGCCAGGTGGATGATCGTACAGCTCGATTCCGGGCGCGTCCAGGACACCACACGAATATTTCACCCATCAACAACCGTTCAACTATGGAGCCTTGTTACACCAATCAAGGTGCCGAAGGTACCCGACTTTCTCAGTCCAATGCAAAGGAATTTTTATGGCTATGGCCTCGGATTCTTCATAAGTGATTATCGCGGTTACAAACTGGTCAGTCACACGGGTAGCTTGCCGGGATATGCCTCGCAAATTGCTTTGATTCCTGCGTTGAAACTTGGCGTGGCAGTCTTGACAAATCAAGAGTCAGTTTACGCTTTCAACTCCATCACTTACCATGTTTTGGATTATTACCTCAACGCCCCACAATTTGATTGGATTGCAGGCTTTAAAATGATGAAGGCTAAAGATGATTCTTCAACTGCGGCCTTAGAAAGAGTTACAGCGACAGAGAGAGATTCCACTTCGGGTCCTTCACTTCCTCTGCAAAAATATGCCGGCACGTACAGGGATGCATGGTATGGAGACGTGTTTATAGAATATCAAAGCGGAAAGCTTACCGTTAAATTTTCTCACACACCCCAGCTCGCAGGAGAACTGGTTCATTGGCAATACGATACATTTCTTGCACGATGGAGAGATCGGGAATTACGTGCAGACGCATTCGTCACATTTGAACTTAACGCAGACGGAACGATAGATCGGGTAAAGATGAAACCAGCTTCTCCGGCTACTGACTTCAGTTTTGATTTCCAGGATTTGTTGCTAAAACCAGTGAACAAATAGGAAAATGCTCAAGCAGAGTTTCACTATCTGTATTTTGTAAGAACTCACATCACATCTGAGGTAAACGTAGGCACTGAACCTCGGAAGAAGTCAACCTACCATAACTGGTATCCAGAGAAAATCTTTCCTGGGAATGCGGTAATTTTTTCCGCATAACCCACATATCACAGGAATATCACTTCTCTGATTTGCGTACCTAACTCCCACATTGTCGGCATATTACGTCGATTACCCACAGTCGGGGGAGGTGTTTTCATCTTTGGCATGAAAAGCGCACCTATTCTAGCGGTCGAAGATGAAAACACTAAGATACATATTGATACTTATCGTAGGACTGATGATAATAAGTACGCAGGGCGCCAAAGCGCAGGTATCGGCTACTGTGGTAGTTACACTCAGAGTGATTCCAGGACCGAACGCGCAGCTGGTTCAGAACCATCCTTCAACTTTATCCCAAATGCCTTCCATAATTGAGAACGGACATATGACTATCAAGGGAATTGGAAGCCTCAGCGTATCAGTCCAGAAAGAACATAGCACCATCCAATCACAACTTAATCTAAGTGGTTCAGTGCCAGCTAAGGTAAATGTCGGTACCTCAGGCGAAGTCAAGCGGATGACTTTAACCTACCTGAGTAGTTAAGAACTTATGGGTTGCTAAACTTGTGCAAATTTTGTAAAACTCTCCCGGAATACTTCGGCTTTTAGCTTTTTGGGGAGTGTTCTGTTAATCAGAGGGTAAAGAATCAATTCTTCTTTCTTGTTGTGCGTCGCAAGTTTGCCAACGAGATTTTCGATGTCATTCATGAACAATTTGAGGTCGAACTTCTCAGGTGGAGTTGAGAAGTATGAGGTAATTACACGATGCTCATCAATCATTACCTGAACCGGGCCGTGTTGCTCTGGTGGTGCCGCATCCATGAAGGCAGGGAAAAGGACCGATTCTTCTAACTCTATATGAGTTAGCATCTGAGATCTTAGTTTAATATACAACCTCAATGTTCTGTCAACGTTATTGCCTTCTCGCCTAAGACGTGATAGATTTAAATCTATTCTTTTGTGGTCATACTCGTACAGGGACCAAACATCCGATCGTTTCTTTTCAGACTCAACGGCGTGCGATTCTTCAATTATCTTCTGAAATTCTTCTTCTGAGAGTTTCTCCCTAAGATGTGGAAGAAGTTGATTTTCTTCTACCGCAAAATGCTTCAAGAGTAGTGCCATGAAATACTTAGATTCCGTTTCCACTTGCTCGACATCACTCCTCGAGAATGCGCCATCAATTACGTCAATTCCCTGCTTGATCTCCTTGTGTTCTCGAATAAGACCATTTATAAAATCTTTATCCTCATCTGCCGAATAAAGCAATATCTCCTCTGCTTCAGCGTGAGATATTAAGTACTCGTTTGAATATGACAATAATAAAGAAGCATCAGCAGGGTCTTTAACTACACGGTCGACGTAAAGCTGAAGGTCTCTAATTAATTCCTGATGATGTCTATGGAGCAATTCATAAGCATTCATTTAAATAAATCTCCTTATTTAATAATTGTAACCACAAGGTTGCTGGATTTACACTCGCCTATACACTAGCAAATTGCTGTCATTAAAGTCCCACGCTAATTGAATCAACCGCGGCCACAATGTCATCAACCGAACTCCCAGCGCCAAAGTGCTTGTAACTAATTTCACCATTTCTGTTTAAGATAGTAATTTGATTGGAGTGGTCAAAGTCACCATTCTCCTTTTTGATAAATGAAACACCAAGTAATCCCGCCAGCGTTTGAACTGCATCTTCGTTTCCTACTAGTAAACTCCATCTGTTTATGTCAAGATTTTGCTTTTTTGATAATGCCCGTAGTACGGACGGCGTATCTCTAGAAGGATCGATCGTCACGAGCACAAAAACCACTTTTGCTCGATTGCCAGTTGAAATCTTCTGTTCCACTTTTTTCATATCATTTATAATCAACGGACAAGAAATTGCACAGTGTGAATAAAACATTGAAAGAATGACAACCTTCCCGCTGAAGCTTGCTAAGACCTTAACTTTGCCATTCTGGTCAGTCCACAAGGAGCTATCTTGATAAACGGATAACTCCCCTCTTACATCTGTAACGGGGGGAGGAATACAGCACGAATCGTTGGGGGATTCGATTTTTGCAGGCTGCAACGCTCCATGCTCTCTATTGCTCGTAACAATTACGTAAGCTGATAGCAATACCATAATCCCAAAAAGGATTGCGGGCATGACGATGTGCTTTGAAATAAACATAATTACCTCAACTCTATCTTAAAATCTTGATAATCCAGCGAAAGCTCAAATTAGGCTCACAGTAATATGGTTTAATTGAACTCAAATAGCTAAAACGTCTGAGCAGTTCATAATCCGAGATATTGTTAAATTCGACAGCCGCACCTGCGCAAAGAGGAGATGAAACTTCGCTTTGACTGTCAGATTGCTGTAAAGCGACACCAAAGCTGTTAATGTCTTCAACCCATTCCCACGGTCTATTATTTTGACGCAAGGACGATGCCGCATTCATACACCGTTTGGAGGTCCTTTTACCAAGTATCTCAATAGCGTACTGTAACTCATCAAACGAAGGGAGTTCAACCCCTTTCCAGTGGCAATAGGCTTTCGCAGCAAACCACGAGACAAAAGCCACTGGCGCAGAAGGATCAACTTGCCGCCCAGTGCCACTATTAAGAGTTGTGTCATTTTCCCAGTTTATCAGGTATGACCTGTCTGCAAATATACGCTTGATTCTCGATCTCCGCCATTCAGGATTCGCTTTCACGAATTCAAGAAACTCCTGGTTTGTTACAAATCCTTCCTTAATGTAAAACGATCGCATTCTGACATTCCTTCCCTCAACTTTTCTAAGCGGATGGTAAAATCCAGAAGGAATATAAATAAGCCCATTGGCTTGATGGATTTTCTTTGGATACGCAAAAACTTCAACTGATACAGTCAGGAGCACTTGAACGATAATGACTGATTTTATGAAACTTTTAATTTGAACTCTCATAGCTGAGCTTACCCCCCCTCCTAACCCTGGATACCTCCTCTGCAGTAACTGGACTGAGCTGGTTTCCAAAATGCGTCCGAACAAACGTAAGTACCTTTGCAATTTCCTCATCATTTAACGGCTGGGGTGTCATGACGTTGTTGTATGCCTTACCATTTACCACAATAGGTCCAGAGTGCCCATGCAAGACAAACTCGATTGCCGCCGATTTGTTCTTCGCTAGAAAGTCTGATCTGGACAAAGGTGGAAAGACGTTTGGGATGCCCATTCCGTTAGCTTGGTGGCAGGCGATGCAAGTACGATTATAAATTGATGCTCCATCCTCAGTGGAATTGCTTGCGGTTAAACCGTCAGTAGAACTTGATGGCGACGTCTGCTCGGAAGGCGTAGATTGATTGATGGCTTGGTCGCCAAGGTAAATTTCATCTTGCTGCTTGGCTGAAAAGATGTCAGGATTCTGCTGTCCTGAAACAACGAGCTGTCCAATGCACCCTTTGTTGAAAGCCCTAAATATTGAATGATCAACGAGCGTATAGGTTCCCGGGACAGATGTTGTAAATTCCACAATTACTGCACCTCCGGCAGGGATGAGGGTTGTTTGAACATCAGACTGAGTAACCTGTGAACCAGCTTCACCGTAAACTTTATCGAACACTTCCCCAATCACATGGAATGAGGAAACAAGATTCGGTCCGATGTTACCAACGTAGAGCCTGACCCTTTGACCCACATTCGCACGCAATGCAGATTGGCCAACAAGAGAACCGACCGAACCATTGAAGACCACATAGGATGGATTTTCCGACAAGGCTTTAGACAAGTCGAACTGCTGAAGGCCAGGAGCACCGTATTCACCTGTTGTATAAAATTCACTTTGCATTACGTAGTATTCTTTATCAACGGGAGGCAATCCTTCCCTGGGTTCAACGAGGATTAATCCGTACATCCCGTTTGCTATGTGCATTGGAACGGGCTGCGTTGCACAGTGATAAATGAACAAACCAGGATGCAATGCTCTAAATGAGAAAATAGAGGTGTGCCCAGGTGGTGTAGACGAAACTGCTGCGCCTCCGCCTGGTCCAACGACCGCATGAAGATCTATGTTATGTGGCATTGAGCTTGAAGGATCATTACTAAGATGAATTTCTACAATGTCTCCTTCCCTGACACGAATAAATGGACCTGGAACCTTCCCGTTGTATGTCCAAAACCGATACATTACACCGTCAGCCAACCTCCCCACAACTTCTTTTGCGACTAGACGTACTATCACTCTCATTGGATAATTTCTCGATATTGGCGGTGGAACAAAAGGAGCTGATGTTAAGTTAGCTTCCTCGGTTCCTTTAATTTCGCTGGAATAACTCCTTTCACAGCCGCTGAAACTGAGGATCTGCAGCAAAGCCCCGGCAAAAATAAACCCTGAAATCAAAGCTATTAAAAAGTTTTCTCTTCTAATCTTCATGTCAACATCTCCTTAATCAAAAGATAATCGGACTTATTAATCCGATTTAAATTAAGAGACAAAATTTAAGATGTCAAGGTCTGAAATTCTGAAGGATCTTCCCTTAAGGTTGGGATCAATTCTGGGGAAGTTTTTGTTGGCTGCCATAAGGTGTGTGTTTTTAACAATTGCTTATCAGAGGTTTTCTCGTTATTCTTTACTGGTAATCTGGGAGGAGAAAAGGTGCGAGAAAAATTTTCCATGGGATATATTCATGTGTATACAGGTAATGGCAAAGGGAAGACAACGGCAGCGTTAGGTTTGGCATTTCGCGCTTTGGGGTACGGTTACACTGTCAAAATGCTTCAATTTCTCAAGGGTCCGGGCAAGGGTGAGTTAGGAATGGTGGAGTACGGGGAATGGCTAGCGTCTAAAAAATTTGAAGGTCAACTTACCATCGAACCTCTCGGGAGGCCGAATTTTGTCAACCCTAAGAATCCAGACCCCATTGATATTGAGTTGGCCAAAAAAGGGGTAGCCAGGACTTTGGAAATAATGGGAGGAAATTACCCCGATGTTCTCATACTTGATGAACTAACAGTTGCATACATGTTTAAACTGATTGACTGGAATGACATTGAAAGGATTCTATCTTCGAAACCAATCAATATGGAGTTAGTTATAACTGGCAGGGGCGCACCACTGGCACTCATTCAAAGAGCTGATCTCGTAACTGAGATGACGCAAACCAAGCATTATTATGAACGTGGTGTCAAGGCAAGACAAGGGATAGAGTATTAGATTGATGGAGGTTATTTTAAGTCCGATACATCGGTCGCTGGTTGACTTCCATGAAAGGGGATAGCCCTATCTTGCAATCATGCGGCTATCTTGAATAACGACCAATTATCCTGGTCTCACCTATAACGTGACCCTTCATAGCTGAGAGAAGTCCATCCTTTGAGACACCACTTGAAATCGACAAGACCTTGTCAACTGCGTAGAGTTTGAAGAAGTACCTGTGTGTTCCACTTGGAGGACAAGGCCCGCCATATCCTATTTTCCTGAAGTCGTTTTTCCCTTGTAATGTTCCGTCTGGAAGTCTTTCATCAGGCGGAATCCCCTCCTTCAAACTATTCACCGTTGATGGTATGTTAAAAGCCACCCAGTGCACCCATGTTCCCATTGGTGCATCAGGGTCATCCACAATCAACGCAAACGACTTTGTCCCCTCAGGTGCACCCTTCCAGGTCAACGGCGGTGATACATCCAGGCCATCACAAGTGTACTTCCTCGGAATCATTCCACCGTCCTTGAACACCTCACTCGATATGGTGAACTCCATAATCATATCCCCACTTTTTTGTTGTTGAACCCTGTTACGCACATTTGAGCAGCCAATCATTGTAACCACTATCAGGATTAAATGATATTTCGTCGCCAAGTTTTTCTCCTTCGATACAATTCTTTACTATCAAGAGCTACTGACAACTATAATTTAGTATTCATTTGTCATTCATAACAACGTGTCAGCTTTATAAAAGTTTGGATCCGAAGGCACGTAGGCAGACGCCTACTATTAGGGGCCGACTAAGTAAACCATTTATCCCTGTTCCAGCGTTATATGATGATGATCTCAGTCCACAACTGCGTTCCCCTTTATCAAACAAAATCTGTTTGTTAAATTAAGTTAATGCTTGGTAAGACCAATCTTGAGAAAAACTATGACACGATTGCAGCTATTGCTACCCCAATTGGAGAGGGGGGGATTAGCGTAATACGTATTTCAGGAGAAAGCGCAATCTCTATTGCTGACACGCTCTTCAGAGGAAAAGTTAAATTATCCGAGGTTGAGAGCCACACAGCTCATTTTGGCAAAGCCTTAGCACGAGATGGTGGGATATTGGATGAGGTCGTAGCAACTGTTTTCAGAAAACCAACAAGTTATACCTGTGAGGATGTCGTAGAGATTAGCTGTCACGGTGGGTACCTTGTGACCCAGAAGGTGTTGAATGAAATACTTAATTACGGTGCCCGACTCGCCGAACCTGGTGAATTCACGAAACGGGCATTCTTAAATGGTAGACTTGATCTCACGCAAGCGGAAGCTGTGGCAGATTTGATTCAGGCGAAAAGCGAAGCTGCTTATAGAAGCTCATTGAGACAGCTAAATGGCAACCTTTCTTTTGAAATTAAGTCTATCAGATCTCAACTCCTGGACTTGGCTTCACTACTCGAGCTAGAACTCGATTTCTCTGAAGAAGATGTTGATTTTGCTGATCGACGTCAACTTGAGTCTGGAATCGAAGCAGCCATTACGAAAGTTGAAAGCCTGGAGTCAACCTTTTACGTTGGGCGAATATGTAGAGAGGGTGTGCATGTCGTTATCGCGGGAAAGCCAAATGTAGGTAAGTCAAGCTTGATGAACAGACTGTTAGGCGAAGAACGGGCTATCGTCAGCGAACTCCCCGGCACTACTCGTGATACTATCACTGAAGAGATCGTCATTAACGGAATCCAGTTCAAGCTAACAGACACAGCGGGCCTGCGAGAGACATCCGATAAGATCGAAACCGAAGGCGTTCTTCGGACACACCAAGAGACAGAAAAAGCTGATATATTGCTTTTAGTCCGAGATATTGCTGAATTCAATGATAAAAACAAGCAATCCGATCAAAATTACAGCAGAATAATCGATTTATGCAGGATAAATAGTATCCCCATTTTGACTGCTTGGAACAAGATAGACCTCAATCCGGGGCTTGAAAACATTAAAGGTCCCAATGGGATCTTCATCTCAGCCTTGAGGGGAACGGGTATCAATATCCTGAAAAATCGGCTGTACGAGATGGTTGTCGCTACAGATCTTTCTGAAAATTCAGTTATAATTACTAGTGCGCGACACCGCGACGCGTTGAGGAGAGCTAAAAGGAGCCTTTCATTAGCCCTTCAAAGCATCAGGGAAGGACAATCCAATGAATTTATAGCCCTTGATCTGAGATCTGGTCTTGACGCCCTCGGTGAAATAACGGGTGAGGTTACCACTGACGATATACTCAACAACATATTCTCACGATTTTGTGTCGGAAAATGAGACTAACGATTTTACCGAAATCGTTTCACGTGAAACAAATTTGTGTGATATAGTTTAAACCAGAAAAGTACAAAAATGAAATACAGGAGTTATGACGTAATTGTTGTTGGTGCTGGCCATGCAGGAATAGAGGCTTCGCTGGCCGCCTCGAGGATGGGATGTTCCGTTCTCCTCATAACAATGGACATATCCTCTGCTGGGAGGATGTCATGCAATCCTGCAATTGGAGGAACGGCCAAAGGAAATCTCGTTCGTGAAATTGACGCCCTCGGCGGAGAGATGGCGAAAATTGCTGATGCTACTGGCATTCAATTTCGAATGCTGAATAAATCCAAAGGCCCAGCAGTCTGGTCACCGCGCGCGCAAAACGATCGGGAAGGGTACTCCGCAGAGGCAAGGCGGCGGGTGGAGGCACAAGAAGGACTCCATATAATGCAGGACATGGTCACGGAGATTCACGCTGAAGATGGTGTAATTAAAGGGATAGAAACGTCGACAGGAGTAAGAATTGCTTGCAAAGCACTGATCATTTCTACAGGAACATTTTTAAACGGGGTAATGCATACAGGCTTGAAAAGACAGGTAGGAGGGAGATTTAACGAACCACCTGCTATCGGGCTAACCGCCTCTCTTGAGAAGCTTGGTTTTATCAGTGGAAGGTTGAAGACAGGAACCCCACCAAGAATTGACCGCAGAAGCATTGATTTTTCATCAGTCGAGGAACAGCCTGGAGATCCGGACCCTGAACCCTTCTCCTTCCAAACCAAAGAGGTTACAAAGAACCAGGTCAGCTGCTACCTCACCTATACAAACGAAAACACACATGAGATATTGAGAACTGGCTTTGACAGGTCACCAATGTTTACTGGACTGATAAAGGGGATAGGTCCAAGGTACTGCCCTTCAATTGAGGATAAGATTATTCGCTTTGCCGACAAGCCAAGGCATCAGATATTCCTTGAGCCCGAAGGAAGAGACACAAACGTTATTTATGTCAACGGATTTTCAACCAGTCTCCCTGCTGAAATCCAATACGAAGCAATGAAAACTGTGCCGGGTCTGGAGAATGTAGAAATGCTAAGACCTGGTTACGCAGTTGAATACGATTTCTTTCCTCCGCAACAGGTCAGTTTGACGCTCGAGACTCATTTAATTAAAGGTCTTTTCTTTGCAGGGCAGATAAACGGAACTTCGGGATATGAAGAGGCAGCAGGGCAGGGAATTATAGCAGGTATAAATGCTGCCCTGAAGGTCAGGGGTGGCGATCCATTCATTCTAAAACGGTCTGAAGCATACATTGGAGTCCTCATTGACGACCTTGTCAATAAAGGGACAGACGAGCCTTATCGGATGTTTACATCCCGGGCGGAATATAGACTTATTCTCAGACAAGATAACGCTGATCGGCGCTTGATGAAATATGGACACCAATTCGGACTTATTCCTGACGATGTTTATTCCTCATTAATTGAAAAGGAAGACTACATTAACGTTCTCAAAAGTTACATTTATGCGAAGGTAGTCCCTCCCCAGGCGGTTAACCCATACCTCGAAAAGATAGGGTCGTCACCATTGACAGAAAGTGAGAAACTGTCGCAGCTGATCAAGCGCCAGGATGTCTTACTATCTAACCTCCTCGAGTTAGAATTCTTTAAAACCGATTCGCTCCCTATTGAAGCAGCAAGAAGGAAAGATGTTATCCAGCAGGTTGAAATAGAGACAAAATATGAGGGCTATATCGATAGACAAATTGAAGAAATAGATCGCTTCGAGCGCTTCGAATCAATGGAGATCCCTGAAGACTTTGACTTCAGAAAGGTCAAGTCGCTTTCCACCGAAGCAACAGAGAAGCTTTCAAAAATTAAACCAAGGTCAATTGGACAGGCAAGCCGTATTTCCGGCGTTTCCCCTGCCGATATCTCTGTGCTTATGATATATTTGCATGGATAGTTCCACGTGAAACATTTGCATTCACACTCCATATTTCGCTAACAATGACCCATCAAATGAAATAAGGTGATTAAATGAAGCAGAAAGAACAGCTTTTCTATGAATTAACAAGACTTGTTACTGAACAACGAAATCCAATCTCTATGGATATAGACCGAAAGAGCACAATAGATATTGTTAGAATCATAAATAACGAAGATAAGAAAGTTGCATTCGCTGTAGAAAAAGAATTGCCGTACATTGCGCAGGCAGTGGAAGTTGTAGTCAATGCATTCCTCTCGGGAGGCCGCCTGTTTTATGCCGGAGCCGGAACAAGTGGCCGCATAGGTGTCCAAGATGCAGCTGAATGCCCTCCGACATACGGAACTGATCCAGAGATGATTCAGGCAATGATAGCAGGCGGGAGACCTGCCGTATTCAAAGCCCAAGAAGGGGCGGAAGACTATGAGCAAAATGGTGCGAATGATGTCCTGGCACATGGAATTAGTTCTAAAGATGTTTTGTGTGGCATCGCTGCGAGCAGACGAACACCTTACGTCGTAGGGGCAATAAAAAAATCTCGTGAGATAGGCGCAAAAACAATATTTATTACTACGAATCCCAGGTCACAGTTTGACCTCGAGGTCGACGTAGCAATCTGCCCTGAGGTCGGACCAGAAGTGATCATGGGGTCCACACGAATGAAATCCGGAACTGCACAAAAAATGGTACTTAATATGATTACTACGGCTACAATGATTCGACTTGGCAAGGTATACGAGAATATGATGGTAGATCTTCAAATGACAAACAAAAAGCTCGAAGAGAGATCCAAACGCATTATTATGACCATAACCGGTGTGGACTACGAAACAGCAGAAAGGGTATTGTATGAAGCAGGGGGTCACGTTAAAACCGCAGTTGTTATGATAAAAGCTAATGTAAACGCTGAAGAGGCAAGACGCCGACTCTCTTTATCAAATGGTTTTGTGAGAATGGCAATTGAAGGGCAATTTAAGAACAGTTGAGGCTTCCGAACTCCGCAGCACGATCGAGTCCTCTGACACCGTCATCCGCTTAGTAGACGAATTTCTACGTGCCGAGCACAGATCACTACATATTATTAGCAAACCATTTATTGCGTTTTTACTTGCAAAGCTCATTCCCTCACTCAACCGATCTATTCTCTTTGTCGGTCAAGATACGGATTGGTTAGACCAATTAGAATCGGACTTCATTCTAATAGCTGACAAGAAACCAATAAATCTCCTCGATGAAAACCAGTTAAACATTGCAGGCACTTACCACTTTCTTTCAGGCGATATCAATTTCTATACTGCCGACTACACTATCTTCTTCACTAATTTTCCAACTGTTCAATCGCTTCGGTCTTCTATTCTATCCATAACGACTGGCGAGACAATGGATTACCAGGGATTAATCTCGTCACTGAAAAAATATAATTTCCAGCGTAAAGACTACGTTGAGGAGGTTGGGGATTTTGCACTTAGAGGAAGCATCATCGATGTCTTTCCCGAATCTACAGAATATCCAGTCAGGATTGATTTTTTCGGAGATACAGTGGAATCCATTCGTATCTTCAACCCAATTACACAGCGCTCTATCAAACCTGTTAAATCCGTCATGATATTACCATTTCGCAAGACCGATTCACGCTCCAGCTCCCTCTTAGATGCAATTCCCCCTGGAACACTCATTATCCTTCAGGAACCCGGCCTTTTCAAAGATATTTACAAAGATGAAGGTGACAAAATCCTCCATACATTATCGGAGAATATCAATTCCTTTTTCATAAATTTAATCCGACGCACACCAGCTGACTTAACAATTAATGCCACCCCCCAACCCGGCTTCAACGGTAGAATAGAGCCTGTTGCAAAAAAAATCCACGAACTGTGCACGAGTGGATATCGCGTATTCATCACATCATCCACACACCACCTGCAGCAAAACCTGGCAAACATTATTTCAGAATACGATGACATGTATTCCACATCCGTGCTTACCGAAATCTACTTTGTTCACCTTCCGCTATCAGCTGGTCTGGTTCTTCCTGACGACAGGATCGCTATCCTATCAGAACATGAAATATTTGGAAGGCGGTCAGTATCGCTTTCCCGCAGAGAGAAAGCTAAAAAGTTCGTGGGACTCCTCAGAAGAGATCTCCACACTCTTCGAAAAGGAGACTACTTAGTTCACGAAGATTACGGAATTGGGAAATTCATTGGATTGGAAAAGATCAAGATTGTCAACAGCATCCAAGAATGCGCCAAGGTCGAATATGCTGATGGCGACGTTTTATACGTGAACATAAACTACCTTGCAAAGCTGCAAAAATATTCATCAGAAGATGGCTTCCAACCAAAACTGAACAAGTTAGGTGGAGGTGATTGGGAAGCGTTAAAAAGGAAGGCAAAGGGAAAACTTAAAGACATCGCAAAAGATCTGATACGCCTCTACGCTCAACGAAAAAAGACAAAGGGAATCAAGTTTGCAGGGGATACAATCTGGCAGCACGAGCTCGAGTTATCCTTTACTTATGAGGATACGCCTGATCAAATTCGTTCAACGCTGGAAATTAAAAACGACATGGAAAGCGAAACTCCAATGAACCGTCTATTGTGTGGAGACGTTGGGTTTGGCAAGACCGAAATTGCTATCCGGGCAGCGTTCAAGGCAACAATGTCTGGTAAACAGGTTGTTGTTCTCGTACCCACAACGATCCTGGCAGAGCAACATTACAACACCTTCAAGGACAGACTTTCGCAATATGCGGTTGCAGTCGATGTCATCTCTAGATTTAGAAAGAAGACCGAACAAAATCGCATCCTCAAAGCTCTTGAGGCCGGGACTATTGATATCATCATAGGTACTCACAGGCTATTATCCAATGACGTAAAATTTCATGACCTGGGATTACTTATCGTAGACGAAGAACATCGCTTCGGCGTACAGGCAAAAGAGAAAATTAGACAGCTCTGCGCAAATGTGGATACATTGTACATGACCGCAACGCCAATTCCCCGCACGCTTTATATGTCGCTCTCATCTGCAATGGACATCTCAATCCTACAAACACCACCAGCAAACAGATTGCCAATAGAAACATATGTAATAAACTTCGATCCTAAAACCATACAATCTGCAATAGAAAAAGAGCTCGATCGTGGTGGACAGGTCTTTGTAGTAAGCGATTCTATAAGGGATCTCTCCAGACTTGCCGATTTGATCCGCCGCCGTGTCCCTACAGCAAGGATCGGAATCCTTCATGCCAAAATGCCCTCAGTCGATATTGAAAAGACAATGATTGCCTTCTTAAAAAATCATCTCAACGTACTTGTCGCTACAAAGATAATAGAAGCAGGGATCGACATACCATCAGTTAACACCTTGATCATAAATAACGCCGATCATTTTGGACTGGCGGAATTGTATCAGCTGCGCGGTCGCATTGGAAGATCAAATATCCAGGCATATGCCTATTTGATAGCAAAGCCATTCTCTAACTTATCTCGAGATGCAGCACGCAGACTGATGGCTATTGAAGAATTCAGTCAGCTCGGATCTGGCTTCAATCTGGCTATGAGAGATCTTGAAATACGAGGAGCTGGAAATCTTCTCGGAAGAGAACAAAGTGGTTTTATCAACAATATGGGGTTTGAAATGTATAACAAAATACTTGAAGAAGCTGTAGAGGAAGCCAGATTCGAAGAACACATAACCGATCAACTCAACACCATTACGAGGAGAAAAATCGAGCCACAGCTAATCGTTGACGTCGATGCATTTATCCCAGACGATTATGTCTCATCCGATACTGAGAGATTTGACATCTACAAACGGCTTTCCAGAGCAACCTCCCTTGTTGAAATCGACGAGCTTTCCGACGAGATTGCTGACAGATTCGGAAAGCTTCCACCCCCAACGGCGAATTTGCTCACTATCATCAAAATCAAAATAAATCTCGAAGCACTTCGTATACCACGACTCGAAATGAAAGGAAGCAAGATCAGTCTCTCACTCCCATCAAATGATGAAAACTTTTATCGTTCAAACTTCCCCCATCTAATGAACTCGCTTGACAAGATGAACGATCTCACCTATCGAATCGTACAGGAAAGATCTGAAGCGAGGATCGAGATAGATTTCCACACATCAACCAAATACGATTCAGCTGTAAAGTTAGAAAGAATTACCAGGCTTGTGGAAGAACTTAAAAACAACACCTGAGCTGAACCGGAGCCCCGTCAAGAGAACAATATCCTCACCGATGGCTGCGCCTAATCATTTACATCGGATAAATCTTGTTCTCCACCGTTCGATTCCTCTCCACTGGAGCCCTCCTCAGCGAGTACTCTGGCAACGGCAGCAATTGAATCGTTAGTCTGAAGTCTAATAAGGCGGACACCTTGTGTGTTTCGCCCAGCAAGGCGTATGTCCTTTACGTGTTGCCGAATGAGAAATCCCTTTGCTGTCACTATCATTATATCGTCGTTGTCAATCACCTCTTTGATTGCCAGCAGTTTCCCGTTTTTGTCGCTTGTCTTGACCGTTATCAATCCTTTACCCCCACGTCGGCGTAGAGAGTATTCTTCTATTTCACTTCTTTTGCCAAATCCCTTGTCGGAAACTACAAGAACGCTAGAGTCTGACCGACTGATTACAATCATTCCTATGACTTCATCGCCTTTCGATAGATTAATTCCCTTGACACCTCGAGCGTTTCTACCCATTGCCCTAACATCCTTCTCGTTAAACCGTAGTGCAAAACCGTTTCGAGTTCCGATAATGATGTCCTGTTTACCATTTGTGAGCCAGGCATCGATCAACCTGTCGCCTTTATCAAGCCCAATAGCTATGATACCTACGCGTCGCGGGTTCGAAAACTCATTCAAGGCCACCTTTTTTACAAAGCCCCGTTTCGTAACCATTGTTACAAATGACTCGTCGTTGAAATCTTTCACTGGGAGAAACGCTGTGATTGTCTCATCCGGCATTTTGCTGATCAGATTGACAATTGATCTGCCCCTTGACGCACGACCCCCTTCTGGAATTTCGTGAACCTTTAGCCAGTATGCCCTTCCTCTATCAGAAAAAAAGAGAATGTATTGATGGGTTGAAGCAATAAACATGTGCTCGACAAAATCGTCTTCTCTCGTTGTTTGTGCAGTAATCCCCTTTCCCCCGCGACTCTGCCGGCGATAACCACTAACAGGATAACGCTTTATGAATCCGTTATGAGTTATTGTTATAACAACATCCTCTTCTGCAATCATGTCTTCTATACTGAACTCCGATGCCTTCTCAACAATCTCGGTCCGCCGCTCGTCAGCAAAATTTTTCTTCAACTCGAGAAGCTCATCCTTGATTATTTGCATCCTCATCTCTTTGCTGGCAAGGATTGCACGGAGTTTCTCGATAAGCTTTATTGTCTCACGATACTCATCCTCAATCTTTTTCCTTTCCAGCCCAGTCAATCTTTGCAGCGTCAGCGCAAGTATTGCCTTTGACTGTACTTCGCTAAGCTTGAACCTGCGCATCAGCGCTAATTTGGCTGACTCAGGATCCTTTGATTTCTTGATGATCTGCACCACTTCATCAATGTTATCAAGAGCTATTTTGTACCCTTCAAGTATGTGAGCCCGTTTTTCGGCAGCATCAAGGTCGAACTTTGTCCTTCTAACTACGACCTCGTGGCGGTGATCAACAAACCTCTCCATCATTTGCTTTAGTGTCAGGACCTTAGGAATTCCATCTACTAGAGCAAGCAATATTACACCAAAAGTAGTTTGCATCTGGGTGTGCTTGTAAAGGTTGTTAAGAACAACCTGAGCTTCAGCATCTCTTTTCAATTCTACAACAACCCTGATCCCATCCCGGTCTGACTCATCCCTAATGTCGGATATATCCTCCAGCTTTTTCTCTCTGACGAGCTCTGCGATTCGCTCAATCAAGCTGGCTTTATTAACTTGGTATGGAACCTCAGTTATGACTATGTTTACCCTTCCTGATTTTGTCGTCTCAATGTTTGCTCTTGCTCTTATGACGATTCTCCCTCGACCTGTTTTGTAGGCTTCTTTTACCCCTTCATAACCAAAGATAATACCCCCCGTAGGGAAATCAGGTGCTTTTACAATTTTAATTAGTTTGTCGTCACCAATCTCGGGATCTCGTATGAGCGCAACAATCCCGTCAACTATATCTGCGAGATTGTGAGGAGGAATATTAGTTGCCATTCCAACGGCAATTCCACTGGCGCCATTGACAAGAAGATTCGGAAGCAGCGACGGTAAAACGACAGGCTCTTGCAGTGACTCATCAAAGTTCGGCAAAAAGTCAACCGTATTCTTCTCTATGTCCCGTAACATCTCTTCGGCAATTTTCGATAGCCGAGCTTCTGTATAGCGCATCGCTGCTGGGGAATCACCATCAATTGAACCAAAATTCCCCTGTCCATCTACGAGCGGATACCTCATAGAGAAGTCCTGTGCCATCCTCACAAGCGTGTCGTAAACTGCTGTATCACCGTGAGGATGATACTTTCCAAGTACTTCACCTACAATTCTAGCACTTTTCTTATAAGGTTTGTTAAAATTCAGACCCAGTTCAGACATACCAAAGAGTACTCGTCTGTGAACGGGCTTCAACCCATCTCGCACATCTGGAAGCGCACGGGCAACTATTACTGACATCGCATAATCTATATAGGAACCCTTTATTTCATCCTCGATGTCAACAGCCACAAGTTTCTCATTTAATGCCATAGTTTATTCCTGCTCTTTTAAAAATTTAAATTTCAAAGCCCAATTTTATTAAGCAAGTAATTCAATCCCCCTTTCACGCCAAGTCCATAACCAAACCGCGAAGCTGTCCCTCGTCCGAAATGGCGAACGTATTGCTCTATAGGGAAATCCACAACTTTAAATCCTTTCGACGCAGCAGCCGAAAAGTTTTCCAGGGTCGGCATACCATGATGTTTGAAAGGGGGAAGCTGCAAATACTTGCTTTTTCTTAACATCATGTATGCAGAAATGACAATTGATATGCCATTTTCCGATGAAAAGCCCCGTTTGTTCACATGATCAACTTCACCAATAGCGTAAACAGAATCGTCCTCGAAGACAGGAAGCATTTCTTCCAGGAACCCACCCCTAAGAGTTTCCGTGTCGGTATCAAGAAAAAAGAACACCTCTTTCTCATTTGCCCTGATTGCAATATCCATGGCAGGCCCATGATAAAAATTCTTTCCAAGAAGAAGGGATTTCAATTTTCCATTTGAATCAGACTCAAGTTGATCAATTACCGCCAACGAAGCGTCATTAGACCCATTGTCCACAATTACCACATCGAGATCAGGATAAAAACTGCAAAACGAAGAGACGGCTCTCAGAAGAAGATCGGGTGTTCTGTAATTCACAACTACGACGCATAAATCATTAAATGTCAAGGTTTCTAACATACTTTGCGTTTTTCTCAATAAATTCCTTACGAGGCTCTACTTCCTCGCCCATCAAAATCGAAAAGGTTCTATCCGCCTCCGCCGCGTTCTCGATAGTGACTTGCAAGAGGGTTCTCTTCGCAGGGTCCATTGTCGTTTCCCACAACTGCTCGGGATTCATTTCTCCAAGTCCTTTAAACCTCGATACGACCACTTCGCCTTCGCCTTCCTTTTTCAGCTTCTTGACAAGCGCATCGCGTTCTTCGTCACTGAAAGCGTACAGCTCCGTTTTTCCTTTCTTGAGTTTGTAAAGAGGGGGCTGTGCAATATACACCTTGCCCAGCTCAATCAATTCCTTCATATAGCGGAAGAAAAAGGTTAGAAGCAACGTCCTGATGTGGCTTCCATCAACATCTGCATCTGCCATCAGAATTATCTTCCCATACCTAGCCTTTGACGCGTCAAATTCATCTCCATCACCGATCCCAGCGCCGATAGCCTGTACTATCGCACGTATTTCATCATTCTCCAGAATCTTATTTATGCGAGCCTTTTCAACATTCAGAATCTTTCCTTTCAAAGGGAGGATCGCCTGAAATTGTCGATCTCTTCCCTGCTTCGCTGAACCGCCTGCTGAATCGCCCTCGACAATAAAGATTTCCGACAACTCTGGATCGCTAATTGAGCAATCAGCAAGTTTTCCTGGCAAGTTGGATGATTCAAGAGCGTTTTTCCGTCTCACTATTTCTCTCGCCTTACGAGCAGCCTCACGAGCCTCAGCAGAGTTGACAGCCTTCTCGATTATCCTTTTAGCAACAGCTGGATTTTCTTCAAGGTACTGAGAAAGCTTGTCGTTGACAATTGTCTGAACTATGCTCTCAACTTCGCCATTTCCTAACTTTGTTTTCGTTTGACCCTCGAATTGTGGCTCAGGGACCTTTGTGCTGATAACAACAGTAAGCCCTTCCCGAAAATCGTCACCCGTCAAATTAACCTTGTCAGCTTTCACAAGATTATTCTTCTCTGCGTAGGATTTTAAAGACCTGGTGAGAGCGCTGCGAAAACCACTGACGTGAGTACCTCCTTCTATTGTGTTAATGTCATTGACGTATGAGAAAAGATTTTCCCTGTAATCATCGCAGTACTCGAAACAAATTTCCACCGAAACGCCGTCCTTTTCACCAGCAATGAAGATGGGTTCTCTCGTTAGAGTTTTGCGAGTGCCGTCAATGTAACGTACGAACTCTACAATTCCACCGTCATAGTGAAACTTTTCTTCGTTTCCATCCCTTTCATCTCTGAGAATAATCGTAATTTCTGGATTTAAGAAAGCCAGCTCACGCATCCTTTCGGCCAGTGTGTCAAACTTAAACGAACGAATCTTGAAAATTTCCCTGTCAGGCAAAAAAGTTATCTTAGTTCCACTCCTGGAATCTTTGCCGATAACCTTAACAGGTTCAACAGGATCTCCCCTCTTGTACCTCTGGTAAAAGACTTTCCCCTCGCGGTAGACATATACTTCAAGCCACTCTGACAGCGCATTGACCACCGATACTCCAACACCGTGCAATCCTCCGGAAACCTTGTATGTTGACTTATCAAACTTACCCCCTGCGTGAAGGACAGTCATAACGACCTCCAATGCAGAGCGCTTTTCCACTGGATGAATATCCGTCGGAATACCTCTCCCGTCATCTTCAACTGTGACGCTGCCATCTTTATTTATCGAAACAATGATACTCCGGCAAAACCCTGCTAAAGCCTCGTCAATCGAGTTATCAACCACCTCATAGACAAGGTGGTGCAATCCACGCTGCCCCACGTCGCCAATGTACATTGCTGGACGCCTGCGGACAGCTTCGAGTCCTTTTAAAACTGTTATGCTCTCTGCATTATACGATCGTTCAGCCTCGTTATGATTCGCTGACCCAACCGGCGTTATTGGGGTCTGAGGAACACCTTGAGACTGCTTACTTGCACGTTTAACCATCTCCTTTTGTAATCCCTTTTTCTTTCCACTCTTAATCAGAATGTCTTTCTTTGGCATGAGAATCCTCTACTTACATGAAAAAAATTTCCGTAATGTCAGAGTCTGTGTAGTCTTTTCTTATTTTTTCAAGGATTTTTTCTTTTTGAAAAACGAGCTCATTTCTCCATGTGGAAGTCCTTACTTTAACATAGAGAGTCCCGTTCTCGACTCTAACAATCTCTGTATTTTTAGCGATCACATCCCCAACTATATCATTCCACTCGGTTAACACGCGATATGCTTTTAAATACTTACCAGCGGGGGACGACTTAATGAATTCCTCAATAACTTTATGAATTCTCTTTGCCTCATGCATGCTGGTAAACTACGCTCCCCTCTTTTACCTGATGAAATCTTGCATCTCTATCTCCAATCATGTTAGTATCGAAGCTAACCGAATCCGTCAATGTGATGAAGGATTGTCCTAATTGACCGATAATACTGGCAACTTTAGAACTCCGGGCATAGTCTAACTCTGTCATCACATCATCCAATAACAAAATTGGAGTCTCATCAGTCTTCCGCTTTATATAAAAGAACTCCCCAATTTTCAATGCAACGAGAAACGTCTTGTGCTGGCCTTGTGATGCGAATCTCAATAGAGGCATTCCATTAATGTCAAACAAAACGTCGTCTCGATGTGGTCCGACTAGTGTTACACACCTTGATAACTCCATATGTCTGAATTGCTCAACAGCCTTTAAAAAATCTTCTCGGACAGTTGAGACTTTTTCGTACTTGAACGACGGAGAATATGATAAATTGGGATCTTCACCCTCCCCTCCTATTTGCAAATATACTTCTTTCAAGTCAGTGTTGAATTCCTCCACGAATTGGTGCCTCCTCATAACGATTTTGGAACCATGTTCTACAAGTCCTTCAGTCCACGCTCGAAGATTTTGTTTGTCAATTTCTCCACTGATTTTACTTTCCAATAGAATTCTATTCCTCTGTTTCAGAACTTTTTGATACTCTGAAAGCTCTTCGAGATAAGCATGAGATGTTTGCGAGAGGAGCATATCGAGAAACTTTCGCCTCTCTGCTGGAGGCCCGCCAGTGATTCCAAAATTTTCTGGCGCAAGCACCACAATGGGAAATTTTCCAACAACATCAGATGATTTTGAAATTGGCGAGCCATTTATGACGTACCTTTTCCCATTTGAAGGTTCATGCTGAAAAGTAACATGGAAAGTCGTTCCTCTAATTGATTCAATTTCTGCACTGAGTTTGAACGAGCTAGCACCATTTTTGATTGCGTTAACATCAGCACTTCTCAGGAAACTCTTTGTCATACAGACGTATGAAATTGCTTCCAGTATACTAGTCTTCCCTTGTGCATTTGCTCCAATTATGAAATTCACCCCGTTACAAAAATCCAAAGTTGTATCATTGTGGTTTCTGAAATTTTGTATCCGCAGTCTTCTTACTTGCATTTGCTCATTAGTTCAAGCGTAGGGGCATTATCAACATAAGCACGGAATCTTTTTCAACACCCTGCGCCTGGATCTTTTCTCCATTTTCGTATAGTGGCTTAATAATACACGCTCTATTTGGAGTTGAGAACAAAAACTGCACTTTTTCGCTGTCCAGATGACTTAAGGCATCCCCTACATAGGTTGCGTTAAAGCCTACACTCATGTTTTCCTTCTCCGACCAGCTTGCCTCGATGTTCTCTTCCGCTGTTTCACCCCGCTCCGTTTCCTCTGAGGATACAATCAACGATTTTTCCCCAATTGTAAACTTTACAAGGTGGTTGAGTGAATCAGCAAGGATTGCGACTCTTCTCATTTTCTCAAGGAGTTCTTCCCGATTAACTATTAGAACCTTGTTATTATCCTTTGGTATAACAGCCTCGAAATCTGGATGAGGTTCTTTTATAAGTCTGCAAATAAGTTCCGTGTTTTCCGTTTTAAACATTGCGTGTTCATCATTCACAAGAAACTCAACATTGATTCCCTTAATACTTTTTAAAATTAAGTTAAGCGCTTTTTCCTGGAAATTAGCGTCGTATTTTATCTCTTTGTTCGTAATTTCCTTTGCTTCAATTCTTACTAACCTATGTCCATCCGTAGCATAAATCTTAGCATCTTTCCCAATGAACTGAAAATCCACTCCATTCATTGACCTGCGCTGTTCATCCTTTGAAACAGCAAAAACAGTCTTTTGAATTATACTACCAAGTCTGTCGGCAGCTATGGAGACGACAGTTGCCTTGTCACCTACGGTAGGAAGAGTTGGAAACTCATCTGCAGACCCTCCCACAATCTTGTATAACCCAGATTCCGTTTTTAATTTCACTTTTCCATCATTCGTTGCACTAAACTCAATTTCGGTATCCGGTAAATTTCTAATTATCTCAAAAAATTCACGAGCATCTACAGTTACTTTCCCCTCTTCTATTGCATCTATTTGTAATCTTGACAAAACGGAAACTTCTAAATCTGTTGCAGAAACAATCAAATTCTTTTTGGAAACTTCAAGATGAAAATTTTCCACGGCAGCGATTGTTGTACGAGCAGGAATAACACCAATCACCCGAGCGGTTACTTCCTTTAACTCCCTGCTTTTAACAGTAAATTTCATGTTTCCGCCTCCATTAATTAGAATTTAGTTGCGTACATAATTCGCTGTTTGACAAGTTACTCAATTGTGGCTTAATATTCAATTTGCCTGAGGGTCTGTGTTTTTAACAGTCTTTATAATAATTAATTTATTACTTCTTAAAGTATTATAATAAGAACAAAGGTTGTTAACTTGTTAATAAGTCAATTCATTGTAACTAACTAACTGTGATGCTACAACATTGCAAGATAAAAAATTAAACATCCTATTGTTGATACGTTTATGTCATGATCAATAATATCAACACATCAACTAATTTGTAGAATTTCTTGTTGACAAGTTATAGTTATACACATCTTGCAAACAGTTTTACACACCAATTTTCAAGTTTATACACCTATCATATCGATTTTCTTGCGTGCTCTATCGTAAAGCTCCTTAAAGTGTGGACTCTTGGATATTAAGTCATCAATAACCTGGCACGCATAAATCACCGTAGAGTGATCACGACCGCCAAAATAACTACCAATGGCTTTAAGTGGTAATTTTGTCATTTCTTTTATAAGGTACATGGCAGTCTGCCTGGCGATTACGACTTCCTGCTTTCTAGTTTTGCCTCTCATTTGCTCTTCAGAAACATCAAATACTTCAGCAACTGCCCTTTGAATGTCCTCCACGGTGATTGTCGATCTCCGACTGACCGCCAGGCTTTTTATAACCTCTTTCGCTAGCTCTACAGTAATCTCTCTGTTGCTCAAGCTTGCCTTGGCCAGAATGCTTATTAAACTCCCCTCCAGCTCACGAATATTTGAAGTAACATTTGCAGCTATATATTCAATAACATCTTCGGGAATGCTAATGCCATCATCTTCACTTTTCTTTCTAAGAATAGCAATTCTTGTTTCGAGGTCAGGAGGTTGGATGTCCACAGTCAATCCCCATGTAAATCTTGAAATTAATCTTTCATCAACATCCTTTAGTTCTTTAGGAGGCCGGTCTGAAGAAAGAACGATTTGCTTCCCACTTTGGTGAAGAGCATTAAACGTGTGGAAAAAATTGTCCTGGGTTTTCTCCTTACCGGCAAAAAACTGAATGTCATCTACAATTAATATGTCCATACTTCGATAAAAATTTGAAAATTCATTGGCTCGGTCCTTCTGAATTGCTTCCACGAAGTCTACTGTGAATCGTTCGCTTGATATATAGAGTACTCGCTCCGCTTTTCTAGATTGACGAGCAAAGTTGCCGATAGCCTGTACAAGGTGTGTCTTTCCCAAACCAACACCACCGTATATTACAAGAGGGTTAAATGCAGTCCCAGCAGGATTGTTTGCCACAGCGTATGCGGCGGCACGAGCAAACTGATTGCTGTCACCCTTGATGAAATTCTCGAACGTATAACGGGGATTAAGATTACTCTCAAATGCTGTAGAGCCGTGCAATTTATGAGATGCTTTTTCTACAATGTGGCTTGGATCAGTAGACTTAGGGGGTCTATAAAACTGTTGCTCTGGCTCTGATAAATCATCCTCCGATATAATGTACTCAATCTTCGAGTTCTCACCGAGTACAGACCTCACAGATTCGGATATAACGGTGGAGTAATGTTCATCTAGCCAATCATGAAAAAATTGGCTTGGGACTTTAAGTATTAATGACTCTTCACGTAATGCCACGGGTTTTATTGGTTCGAACCATGTCTTATAACTTAAGTTGTTAACACGCTGCCTGACATATTTTAAGCAGCCCTCCCAAGCAGTCTCTACATTAGTAAAATTTTCTTCCACGATGCCCTCCTGCTATAGGCGAATGTTATCCACATTATTCCTAAAGTTTTTCACATTGAAATACAAATCGTAACCTTTGGTATATCCGAGCATTACAAGATTTTAAACGATATATTAACCCTAATGTGGAAAATCTGTCCAGCAGTATAAGGCGCTAGGCTCGTCATAGTTTGGGCTGTCCGAGCGCCTCTACGTCGGATTGCGGATACACCATTGAGATTCAATTGAGTTAAATTATAATAAAGGCCATGTGGAAAATCAAGCATCACCCAGTGTGGAAAAAGAGATAAGCTATTCTCAGATGGAGAGTTACCTGTTTTGTTTGTATCTTCTCAGAAAGTGTTTTCCTAACTTATAAGGATTAAAATACTTACGAAAGAAAACAGGTCGTTGATAAATGTGGAAAAGTAGAAAAACTTTGTGGAAAAGTCAAAAAAAATTGTTGAGAAGGGGTGCAATACTTTACAACTGACCAATTCATCAAAGGTTAATCCACGTTGGGATGACTTGTATTTTTCTTGGAAGGCAAATAAATTTATCATTCAATAACTTTTTAGACGAGGAGCAAGCTAATGAAAAGGACTTACCAACCCCATAATACCAGGCGAAAGAGGACACATGGATTTAGAGCAAGGATGAGATCTAAGACAGGGCGTAAAGTTCTCGCCAGGCGTAGAGCTAAGGGTCGATGGCGCCTTACAGTTAGCGATGAAAAGTGAACGTGACTGTTGACAGCGTGCGTTTCATCCTTCCAAAGGAGGAGATAATTCGATCAGCAAGAGAAGTGCACGAGATACTCAAAAGGGGAGAGAAAGTTGGAGGTGAACATGTTTTGTTTTATTACGTCATAGAGATTGGCGATGGTGAGGTTAAAGCCGCCTTCAGCGTTTCAAGGAAAATTAAGTTTGCTGTCCACCGTAACAGGTTAAAACGCTTAATGCGGGAGGCGTACAGATTGCACGTTGGGGATATTAGAAACGAGCTTAAACAGAAGAATCATGTGCTAAAGTTTGTTGCAATGAGCACGGAATCGGTGACTGTGTTACGCATGAAATTGAAAGAAATCGAGAAAGACTTTGAATTCTTTTTCCAGAAAATCAGATCTGAGCTTATTAGCTAAATTTGCGGCTGCTCTGGTCAGGGGTTATCAACGGGCAATTTCGCCCCTCTTTCCACCATCTTGCAGGTTTTATCCAACATGTTCTAGCTATTCAATTCAGGCCTTCTACACCCACGGCTTTTTGAAGGGGCTCGTAATGAGCGTGTGGAGGATCCTTCGGTGCAATCCATTTAGCAAAGGCGGGTTCGATCCTGTAAGGCCAGCAAAAGGTTCTTTAGAAAGGAAGACTTAATGGGGAAGACTGAGACGATTGGAATAATCCTTATTACTGTGCTTTTATTTGCCTGGATGTGGCTTAACACGCCTAAACCAATCCAGCACATGAACGCGAAGGAAGGAAACGAGGAGATCAAGGAGAAAGGTTCTCAGGTAGAAACTGCTGCGGTTGAGCCTCCAAAGCCAGCGGTGAAGAAGATGAACAGGATTGCATCACCTGAAGACACAACAACCAGGGCGTATAAAGTGTTTGGGCGCTACTTTGCGCCATTGGCAGTTGGAAAAGAAAAGGTGATTACCATATCTACAGATCTGTATACTGTAGTTATAAGCACGAAGGGCGGCTTAATAAAAGCATGGACTCTAAATGATTACAAGACGTGGAGAGGTGATCCAGTTGAGCTAATTAATCAGCAGAAAAGTGGAGACTATAGCATACTCTTCGAATCTGTCGATGGCAAGCTAATTGACACAAAGGATCTTTATTTCACAGCGGACTTTGTAGATGGGCAACACATAAATGTACCGAATGGGAGCTCTTATAACCTCAAGCTCACGCTGACCGTTGGAGATTCATCAGAAATCATAAAGACCTTTGTTTTTCACGGCGGGGAGTATGATATCACATCTGATATAACATTCAAGCGGATGGATGCATTGATTGCGGATTTCGAATACCAGGTAACGTGGGAGAACGGACTTAATTATACTGAAGAAAACAGTGTCGATGAGTCGAGCTTCTCGACTGCATATGCATACAATGGTGGCGAAACAGTTTCCCTTGAAGCTAATGACTTCAACAAACAGAAACGGATTCAGCTTAGCGGACGCACAGATTGGGTGTCCCAGACAACGAAATACTTTACGTCGGCAATTATCGCGAGGAGCTCTCCGGGCGATGGCGCTTACCTTGCGGGCACAGAAATGCACGCGCCCGACAATGGAATAGTGCGTTCTTATTCAACAGCATTGCAAATGCGGTTTCGTGCACTGCCATTTCAATCTGATACATTTCAGGTCTATGTTGGTCCGCTGGACTACAAGCTGTTGAAGTCATATGGCGTCGGGCTTGAGAAGACTGTAGGACTTGGTTGGCAATGGGTTGTAAGACCTATCGCAGAATATGTTATGTTGCCTGCATTTGAGTTTCTACACTCATTTATACCCAATTATGGCATAGTCATAATAATCTTCTCCATAATCATCAAGCTTCTTTTGAATCCCCTCACTATAACCAGTATGAAGTCGATGCGAAAGATGCAGGCGCTTCAACCACTTATGGAGGAGATTAAGGAAAAGTACAAGGATGATCCTCAAAAGATGAACCAGGCGGTAATGAATCTTTATAAAGAATATAAGATCAACCCGGCTGGAGGCTGTCTCCCAATGATTCTTCAGTTACCAATACTATATGCACTCTGGGCAATTTTCAGAAGCAACATAGCTTTGCGGCAGGCTGATTTTTTCTGGTGGATAAAAGATCTTTCTGTGCCTGATACGATCTTGAGACTTCCTTTTACATTGCCAATAATTGGGTTGAACCAAATTAGCGGCCTTGCACTCCTTATGGCTATTACTATGCTAATTCAGCAAAAGATGACGGTAAAGGATCCGCGCCAGCAATTTATGGTGTGGTTCATGCCCGCTCTCTTCTGGATCCTGTTCAACAATTTCCCATCAGGGCTCAATCTCTATTACTTTGTATTCAACCTTCTTTCCATTGGGCAGCAATACCTAATGAACAAGAAGCCAGTTGAGGAAGTGCTGGTTAGACCCGTTCAAAAATCTAAATGGAAGAAGCGTAGCTGAGCATCGTACGGATACCGCAATGAGGGGAAGACCGGTCAGGAGATGATTCGAAAAATCGAGAAGAAGTTCGTCAGTTAGCTTTGAGGAATTCCAAGCTATCTTTGTAATTGCTAAGGAGTTTGAATCTGATTTGTGCATTGACAGGCTTTCGAAGATGTGGGTCACTGGCAACTAGAGCAAATGCCGACTTTCGTGATATGGAGAGAATGTCTGCGTCGGTGATAAGATTTGCCATCTGCAAGTTAGGCGCGCCACTTTGTTTTGGGCCGAAGAACTCCCCTGGCCCGCGCAATCTTAAATCAATCTCGGAAATCTTGAATCCATCAGTGGTTTGAATCATTGCCTGGAGCCTTTCGCGAGTAATGAATTCATCATGGCTCTGTAAATTCTCGCCTGATATGTATTTTTTGTCTGTCATTAAGATACAATATGACTGATGCCGACCTCTTCCTATTCTGCCGCGCAATTGATGAAGCTGGCTCAGTCCAAAGCGTTCAGCATGCTCAATCACCATTACGGTGGCATTTTGAACGTCTATGCCAACTTCGATCACTGTGGTTGCGACAAGTATACTGATCTTGTTTTGCTTAAATGCAAGCATCACGTCTTCCTTTTCTAATTCGGTCATTTGCCCGTGGATTAGTCCAACCTTCAAATCCGGAAAGACCTCGTCACGAAGTCTAACAAAGCTCTCTGATGCTGCCCTCAAGTCGAATCTCTCGGTTTCTTTTACGAGGGGGTACACTATGTATGCCTGTCGACCTGCGATGACCTGGTCCCTTATAAACCTGTATATTTGCATTCGGTCGGTATCAGAACGAAGAACGGTTCTTACTGGTCTTCTACCACCCGGCAACTCTTTGATGACTGAAACATCGAGATCCCCATAGAAGGTAAGGGCTAGTGTACGCGGGATAGGCGTTGCTGTCATCACAAGCAAATGGGGTTCTGTTCTTTCCTGCCCATCGTTGCCGCGTCCTTTTTCTTGAAGCATCATTCTCTGCACAACACCAAATCTATGTTGTTCATCAACGATTGCCAATCCAAGATTATGAAACCTCACCCTCTCTTGTATCAGAGCGTGAGTTCCAACGACTATCTTTGAAACTCCAGTTTCAATATCTCGATAAATTGCTCTCCTCTCAGTAGGTTTCAGTCCTCCGATCAAAAGAGAGCAGGTCACCTGCAATTGGTCTAAAAAACCCTTTATGGTTCGATAATGTTGCTGTGCAAGTATTTCGGTGGGCGCCATGAAAGCTGCCTGACAGTTGTTTTCCACAGCAATTAGCATTGATATTAGCGCCACGACTGTTTTTCCACTTCCTACGTCTCCCTGCAAAAGACGCATCATTGGTCGACCGGATTTCAAATCACTGACAATTTCTTTGAGGACTTGCTTTTGGGAATTTGTTAAAGGAAATGGGACAATTTCGTGTAAAAAACGTCTTGTCAGGTTGTCATAATTTCTCATTACAATTGACGGTGAACTCTTGATTGCGGATCGTCTAATTGCCAGGAGGACTTGAAGATAAAACAACTCCTCAAACTTAAACCTTCTCCTTGCCGATTCTAGTTCACTCTCCGATTCGGGAAAGTGAATTTGCCTTAGCGCTGAGTTAATTTCCACGAGGTTGTTTTCTTGTCTAATCTCTATAGGTAATGGATCGATAAGAAGCTCTATACTCTGGGTTCGGTTGTTAAGGACATTCTGAATGAGGTTGAATATTGTCCTTCGCAGTCCACGGGAGTCCAGTCCCACTCTTCGCAAATTCTCAGTGGATGAATATACTGGAATGATACCACCAGTATTCAGCAATTGCCAATCAGATTCCTCTTCAAGGCTGTCGTAATCAGGGTGGAATAAGCACGGCCTATCACGGTATAGACTGACTTTTCCAGAGAAAGCGGAAAAGCCTCCTTCTTTAAATATTTTAGAAAAGTAATTTATCCCGTTGAACCAGATGGATTCGATAGTTCCAGAATCGTCTCTCAAGTGGACTGATAGGATCCTGCCCTTGCGAGTTCTCAGGATCCTTACCGATTCAATTTTCCCAACAAATGTGACCTCTTGGTTTGCCAGCGCCGCTTCTGCTGCATCGGCAGCTTGAAGGATTTTAGATCTGTCTAAATATCTCCTTGGGAAATAAAAAAGTAAATCTTTGACAGTATATACCCCAACAGTTGACAATGCCTCGGCGCGACGCGGGCCAACGCCTTTTAGAAATTTAACGTCCATTTCATCGAAAGTATTGCACTGCATTTTCCTTAGTTGTCAAGGAGATAGTTGGCATGCCCCAAACAGTGTGTGCCAATTTTCATTTTGTATAGGTTGATCTGCGGGTGCCATAGTCCTCCGTCAGATCAGAATTCGGGTCAATACTTTTAACAATTATTTCAACACGTTTAATTATGTCAAGGAGGTGATCCTTGTTGTTTACAAAATCTATCTCGTCTGATTCAACGATCATTATCCTGCTCCTGTTGTATCTTGAAATCCAAGCTTCGTAGCTACCATTAAGCCTTTCGAGATACTCTCTGCTGATACTTTGCTCGAAGGGTCTTCCTCGCAACTTAATTTGGCGCAATAGGGTATCGACATTTGCTCTAAGATAGATGAGAATATCAGGAGGTTTGAGATAATCTACCATAATAGAGAAGAGTTCTTTATAGCTCTCGTAGTCACGACGATCCATATTTCCCATCTCATATAGATTACGTGCGAATATTTCAACGTCTTCGTATATAGATCTGTCTTGTATCACCGACTCATTCATCTCCACAATCTCTTTGTGACTCTTGAACCGGTGTGACAAAAGGAAGACTTGAAGGTGGAATGCCCATCTTTTCATATCTGCGTAAAAATCACTGAGATAGGGATTGTTGTCGACAGCCTCGTAAAAGGCTTTCCAGTGGAAGTGTTCTGATAGCAGGCGAGTAAGCGACGATTTCCCGCTACCAATGTTTCCTGCTACGCACAAAAATACCTTCCTTCTTGTCATCTGACCCTCATTTCTAATCAATTTAAATTTGCTCCTAAGAAATTACAATGGTGGCGACGTGCCTTTTCTATTTTTTTTCACAGGCGAACTGTTGCTCTCAAGAAATGGTAAAGTGCCTCTAGATGGTCAAGATGATCTGGTAAGGAGTTCCCCGCGAAGCCAAGAACTTCGAAGTGATTGAGGCGGGCTCTGCTCAGCTGTTGCATACCTAAAGGTCCATGTCTAAATGTTGAAATCCTTTTGACCCGAATTTGCCGGATAATGTAATCCGAGCACTCGGTAGTACTGGCCACCGACCCTGGAAATATTTCAGAATGGGTAATCAGAAACTTTATGCCCGAGTCAGGATTGGCAGCCTGACGTGCCAGGTCAACAAAGGGTTGAAGTTCTGTCGAATCTATGCTGTCACGTTCAGGCGTTCCTCGATCGAGGACATATTTAGCATGTATGCCATCGAGCAACAAAACCGCGTAGAGTTTAGGCAAGTTGGATTTTACCGATATAATCTGGCGCAATGCGCCGTATCCCTCACCAAAGCCACTCAAGAAAATCCTTCTTATTTGAATTGGGTGCTTTAATTTTTTTTCAATGCTGTTAACAGTCCTCTTGAGAAGGTCATTAAACAGGGAAGTGTCTTCAAAAGCTTCGACATAAACTGCTGGGTTTTCTCCAAGGTTTATAGATATTGCTGCCATGGAGGCGTTAAATTCTTTTGCAGCATACATTACTGCGCGTGATTCCCCGTGAAAATGGATTAGAAGATCGAATTTTCGTGATTTCATCCTATGCGACGGAATGTAGGCTTCGGGTTCTTGTGGAAGACTGGACTTAATTTTGAAGCTCAATCCTGCAAAGACTGAGTCCGTTATTCTATAGTGCGCCCTGGCGCTATCCATCGTTGGAATAGTATTTTCGTGGTCGGCGGTTCTACTACTCTGGGCAAGGCATTGTAAAGCCAGGAACCATGAGGTCGCTATTAGAAAAGTAATGCAAGCAATAGATCCCTTAAGCTGTGACGAGAGTTGCATATAAGGTGGTAGAGTATTCCGAATCATATTTTTACTTTCCCAAGTAGTATGTCTTTAAACATCACCCAATCCCCGATGAAACTGTAAACCGGGTAATTGAAGGTCGCCGGTTTGTTGTGTTCAAATCGATAGTGACCGATCCAGGCGCAGCTGTAACCAAGCGCAGGTGCGAGAAGGATCCACAAGCCATTCATAGTAACAACAAACATTATCAAGGCAAAGATGGCCAGCAAGTTTCCCACGAAATGGAGTCGTCTACATCCCGCAGTACTGTGTTCAGATAAATAAAACACATAGAATTCAGGAAAAGATTTGTAACGCTGCATAAAATACCTCCTTGTGTTTTCAATGTAATTTAACTTCACAGAGTGAATGTTGGAAGGATTGTGATCGGTAAATGGCGTCCCCAAGGGGATTTGAACCCCTGTTACCGCCGTGAAAGGGCGATGTCCTAGGCCACTAGACGATGGGGACACACAAAAGGTCTGTCTACCCGCCGCCAGCAGACAGACAGACCAAGAAAGGAGGTGCCATGAAGAAGAGAAATAATCTCTTCAATTCTAAATATAAAGCTTGAATAGTTATAGTTGCAAGGTACACCGTGAGAGATTCTTCGGGATCGGCAAAATGACCTGACAAGCTTTAAAACCTTTTTCCTGTCAAAGTCGAGGTCTGACAATGGTAAGAAGGAGTATTAGAATGACGATGATCCATTGAAATAGGAAGGAAATTGTCTGCTGAGCATTCAAGGAAGCCAATCTATCTGTTCCAGATTCAGGCGGATTTATTTGGTTCATCTGGTCGAGCACTGATGCGCGTTGTCTTGAGATTTTAGGACTGATTGTCATCCCCATTATTAAAAGGATGATGAACAATATAAGTTTCAGTCCTAACCATGTTGCGCTCCCCCCGAAGAGGGAAGTAAATGTGATATGCAAAAGGGTCATATTTGTAATTCCACTCAATATGAGGATCAATGCACCAAAAGGTGAGAGCAAGCCAACACTGCGCAAGAGCTTAGCAGCGTGTTGCTTCATGCGGACATCGTTTTCCCACCTGAAATTTGCCTCAATTATCGGTCCGGCGAGTAGAACTGTAAATATCATTCCGGCGCCAATAAGATGAAATACAACGGACAATGTCAACCAGTTACTCATTTCTTCTCCATCATTTTATTTTGTTATTATCAATTGCTAATGCAAGCTTTTCGAGCCTTGCAATGTCCGACAGCTCGAGGAAATGATAAAGAATTCTAACGTTACTTACATCATCGCCAACGATTTGAACAAGAAAACGACCTGCAATGGGCATTTCCAATTTACCGGATCTGGAAAGGGAATCGTAAGCTTCCAGTAATTTTATGCCTTTGTAGTCGACTGTTCTTTCATAGCCTGTTTTGGTTTCCCTGTCGACATTCCCTGTCATTGCAAGTATTAAGAACGAAGACACATGTATCATGTCGCTAATCCTGATGGATATATGTCCGGAGGACGAATCCGGCTCCGGTCTGTAACGCACCTCCACCCAGGATGTGGAAAAGCCCATCATAGCTGCCGTCTCCCCAGCTGGCTTTGTACGCAGATAGCCATCAATTACGCTATCTTGAGGAAGAGAAAATTCAAGTTGCCGAAAATCTATCGCCTGAGCATTCGTGTCGTTTCTCACAAGGATTAACAACGCAGAAAGTATTACACCGAGCTTTGCTTTCATTCACTCCTCACAAAATCAAGTTAATAAAAATTTCCTGAGAAAAATATGGATTTATGGACCTATACGATCTTACTGCGTGAGAAGGGGACTTGGCCGGTAGATGTCGCCGTAAACCTTTCTCATTGACTGAAGGAATTCCCCTATTAGATAGCGGCCAATTGATTCCGTGAATTCAAACGGACCTCCTGGGAAACTCGTTCCGAGCTTAATTGCGAGATCGATGTCTGCCTGAGAGGCTACGCCCTCCTCGATCATGAAGTGCGCTTCATTGACTATCATGCTAATAGTTCTGGCAAGAGTGAAGACTTGCTGATCGTTGAGGGGTGCCTTCACTCCGAGTGGATTTATTATCTTCATTGAGAGTTCACGTAGAGCTTCGCTAATTGAAGCTGCCCTTCTTTCCAGTTTGAAGCAGGCCTTTGGTTTTTCATTAGCGTAATTGTAAAATCCCGAACCAGTTTTTCTTCCAAGCCTGTTAAGTTCCACCATCTTCGATTGAATCAACACAGGTCTAAATCTTGGCTCAAAAAAGTACTGTTCATATATGGATTGTGAAACTGCGAAATTGACGTCAAGGCCAATCAAGTCCAGCATTGCAAATGGACCGATTCCAAATCCTGCCTGAAGAAACGCATAATCGATTTCCTCGACTCCAGCAACGCGCTCTGACAGAACGCGGAGCGGCTCCAAGTAAAAATGTCTGGAACAACGATTGACAATGAAACCAGGAGTATCCCTGGCTACAACAGGGGTTTTCCCAATTTGTCGCACTGTAACGAGCAACTCATTAAGGATTTCTTTGGATAGGAAATCCGTTTTAATTACTTCCACTAGCTTCATTTTATATGCTGGATTGAAGAAGTGAAAACCCGCTATTCGCTCTTTGTGGTTGCAAACCGAAGCAATTGCCCCGATTGAAAGGCTAGAGGTATTAGACGTAATTGGGACCGATTCATTGCAAATTTCATCAAGCTTGTGAAAAAGTTCTTTTTTTAGACTTAAAATTTCAGGAACAGTTTCGATGACGAGATGAGCCTCGGCAAAGTCAGCCAGGTCGGTGCGGGGATGAATTCGTGCAAGGGCTGCTTGGGCATCTTCAGGCTGGATGCGTCCTTTAACCACTTCTCTCTGAAATTGATTCCCTATGACTTCAAGTGCATGTACCACTATCTCTTTAGAAATGTCGTAAAGGAGCACTTCCCATCCGCTGCGAGCGAATGTCATAGCTATCCCGCCACCCATAGTTCCTGTGCCAGCAATGCCCACGGCTTTCATCTTTGCAAAATAGCTCCCGAAGCTTTAATTATTGAGGAAAACGAAGTCCGAGTTCACTACATTTTATTCTCATTTCATTTTTAAAATCGTTGTTTAGTTCGCTGATGTCTTTTTCTACAAGATCGAACCTTTTTTGATTTTCAAGAAATACTTCGTCTTGAACTACAAACTCTTCGACTGCCACTGCATACCATTTTGATAACAAGGGTTCGGTCTCCTTTTTCATGGATTTATTAAACGCAAATTTCTTCATCCAGCTTTCTGCAAGTGCCAAATCCATCTTCTTTTCATCAATAAAGATGCGGCAGCTTCTTTTCCACGGTCCAAACGAGGAAGATTTCGTATTCTCAAGCTTGATTGAAAGAGCCCTCGTAACACAAAACAACGACATTATCAGTTCTAGCCATGTGGCAATGGGATGATACGGGAGGGGGATCCGATCGTCCATTTCAGACTCAGTGGAATTTACTGGATTTGAACCGCCAAAACCTGGGGCGGTGTAGAAATAGTATCTTCCTATAAATGAGCTGGGCTCAAAGCCAACCGATTTCGTAAGCTTAAACATTGTGTTTGCCAATCTTAAATGGCTTCTCAAAATGTTGGAAATTATCAAGCTTTGTTCAATGAGGGGTGCCCTGGAGAGCCATTGATAACGTGGATACGCTAGGGCGAGTTCAGATTCTGCCATTTCCAGGAGTAGACGATTTAAGGTTACATAGTATTCATCGCTCATGTCATCCACGTCTTCAATTGCGGTTTTGGTGCGGATTTTTTGCTCGGTTAGTTTTTCCCGGTCTAAATTTGGAATGCGGGAGGGGTTCTTGATGATTGTGCCAGCTCTTGTCGGCATGTCCAATCACATTAACTAAAGTAAATACTGGTGACAAAATTCATTTTATTAAATCCATTTCACTTTTTTGCTTGAATTTTCTGAGATAATTGATTACAGATCGCATATCCTTTGGGATTGGGGCACTCAATGTGAGAAAGTTGCCAGTTGTTGGATGACTCAACGTAATGGACTCGGCATGCAAAGCTGTTCGAGCCAGTACAGGCTTTTCTTGAATATAGTTTCCCAGTTCATCCTTTTGTGAATAATATCTGGGCTTTACGCTGCTCAGATAAAATGGAGATCCATCCCCGTAAATTTTATCACACAAAATTGGCAACCCTGCAGCACGGAGGTGAACTCTAATTTGATGTGTTCTGCCGCTTTCGGGTTTGATACGAAGCAAGGCAAAACCATGGAATTCCTCCAGAACCTCGTACAGAGTCACAGATTGTTTTCCGTGGCGTCTGTCGATTTTCATCACTCCTGGATTTCTCTTGCTCCCTGAGAGGGGGAGGTCTATTTTACCGAGTTTTTCTTTTGGAGTTCCTATGACAATTGCTTTGTAAGTCTTCGAGACCGTTCTCTGTTCGAACTGTGCGTTTAAAAAGGCGTGAGCCTCTGGGGTCTTTGCAAATAAGATTATTCCGCTTGTTTCTTTATCAATGCGGTGGACTATGAAGATTTGTCCAAAGACATCACGCAAGATGTTATATAAATTGGGCAACGTCTTGTCGAATCTGTCAGGCAACACGAGAAAGTTTGGAGGCTTGTCTATCGCAAGGATACTATCGTCTTCAAAGATCACGGATGCATTTTTTGACTTTAAAATTGATTCCAGTTTGTGCTTTGTGTCCATGACGCTATTCAATCAACTTCCCCTCTCCACTGATTGAAAATAGGGTGCCCGTGCCTTCCTCCCAGATTGAAAAACTTGCCAGTAATATTTTTCGGACCGCAGCCAAGAATAAGAATTAATTTCAATTGATCTGCGAATGTGCGCCACTCGACGAAAAAGCTGTTCCCAGAACTCATACTTGCTCTCGTCTTGTGTAATTAAATTTAGAGTCAGTTTAAAAAAGAAACAAGTAAAGCCTGAAATATTCAAATTGGAATTATCAAACATTATTGAAAACGAACGAACTTAATTACGAAAGAGCTTCGATCAAACTCTTTCCCCAAAGATGGCTGTACCTATTCGAACAATAGTCGCCCCCTCCTCTATAGCTATTTGAAAATCGCTGGACATCCCCATCGACAATTCAATCATTTCTATCCTATCAATGCCCTCGTTGCGGACATCGAGGAATATCTTTCTCAGTTTACGGAAGCAATTCCTGGTTTTCGCCTGGTTATCAGTAAGAGCGCCAACGGTCATCAGTCCCTTCACTCTAAGTGTTTCAAAATTCTTGAGCGATCTGACAAAACTTATTACCTCGTCCGGATGAACCCCGCTCTTGCTCGCCTCGCCAGATGTGTTTACTTCCACGAGCACGTCACGGCTTTGACCAAGCTTTTGAAGGTGTTTGTCAAGCTGGATGGCAAGGTCGATTCTGTCAATGGAATGAATAAGAAACGTCGGGATTTCAAGGATTTTCTTTGCTTTGTTCGTCTGGATATGTCCAATCATGTGCCATTCTATCCTCTCGTCCTTTAGTTCATTGTATTTCTGGGAGAGTTCCTGTACATAATTTTCGCCAAATATGTTTTGACCAGCTGACAGCGCTTCCAGGATTTTTTCGCAAGGGAAAGTTTTCGATACAGCGACGAGCTTAACCAATCGCTCGGGATCTTCGGATCTAGTCAGGGCTTCAGAAATCTTTTGTTTTATTTTCTGTAGGTTTTCTGCTATGGACAAATGATCAATCCTGATTGAATTTTTTGGCAAGGTAAAGTGAAATTGATATGAGCTTCTCGTCTTCGTCGCCCTCACGGGTTTTCAATCCGTAGGATCTGCATATGCTTTCCAGCATCTGCAGAGTGGAGCGAGCGCTGTAGAAAGGAACATCTAGTTCATCTGAAAGTTTGGAGATCAGGAGGCTGGAGTATTTGTGCACTAATTTCCATGCATCGCGAAGATTTCTCTTTGTGTGGAATCCATTGGGAAAGATTCTTTTCATGGCATCTACATCTTCAACAAGGTGTTCAGAGGATGTGACTTCGTTGTAAGCCACATCATAAAATTCGCGGATGGTCATTTTTACGTTTTCAATTGGCATGTCTAGTTTTTCCTTTGTATTTATCGGTGAAAGCTTGCCAATTTCATGTATTTTCCTGTCGACATAGAGAAGTTTTTTCAAGGCCGGCGTTTTAGCGTATATTCTTCGCCAGTTGCTGCCAGGTGTAAGCCAGACAGCAAATGTCTCCGCCCAGTCCTCATCAGGGTGCTTCTGTGCATAATGATCAGGGAGGTGTTTTACGTGCCTCTTACTCCAGGGATTGAAGCTGTAGCTGTCACTATATTTCTTATAAAAATTGCCGAACAGAGCCTTCCATTCAGGATCCTTGTACAATTTATACGCATAGTTGATAGCGTGTCCAAGCTCGTGTCGCAGTCCCATCTTTATTTCCGCTTCGTTCTCAACACCATCGTATGCCATTTCATCTTCGATAGCCATAAGTGTTTCGTTCTGGAACCAAAATGGAATTTCAATTGAAATGCTTTTGTTTACACATCCCCAACCAGTTCCAAGGTAATACTTCGGTCTGAATCTAATTCCTTTTCTTGAGGCCTCCAGTTCAACTTGTCTAATCAATCGTTGCAGGGAACCGTTTATTTTTGGACTAAGTTCACATATTGGAGTGTCCAGATATCGTATCTTTTCCAGCTCTTTTTGAAGCTTAACTTTTGTCATATCTTTGTTGTAATCCCTTCGTTTTCGTCAATTTTAGCCTTTTTTCTAATTTTTGTGCCGATTAAATAATGAGAGAAAGTTTGAAAAAGCAAGTCAAAAGTTTTTGCAATCAAAGATGTGAGCCTCACAATTTGTTTTTACAGAATTCGTTGTTATTTTCTTAAAAATCTGGAGTTTTGAAATTGAAAGCTGGGTTTTCCACGGTTGCTCTGCCCTTTCTGGTAATCTTTTCTTCATGCGCTGTAACCGACAAAATTTTTCAGGAAGAAAGCTGTGTTGAGGGAACTCTTTACATAATAGGTAATGAGCCGTTTACGCATTTAGCAATCGAGGCTGACTCCGCATGTTCTGGAGGGCAGCTTGCGTCCCTGATTAAGAAGAAAGATATGTATGTACTCTCAGGGAAAGAAGGTGTCATGCTAGCACTTTATAAATACCAGGGGAAGAAAGCGCGGGTTTTTTTTAAAAGGATGCGCGTTTCTGCAGATGGGAATTCGATTCTTGTAAGCCGTTTTGAAATTGCCAAATAACTGATACAAAAGGATGGAAAGGATGTCATCATGCATTTAAAGAATTTTGGGTTACTTCCTTTTTCTTTGTTGATATGGGGCAGTTTATTCATCTCAAATGCTGCGTCTCAACATATGTCGGCACTGGGTACTGTCGCTTCTGAAATAAACGGAGGCTATCCTATTCCGGGGAGCCATCTCCTTCAAAAGGAGGAGGCTTCACTTCGCGAGTACATTGCCCAGCATCCTGAAGCAATTATAGAGCCGCGGCTTAAAAAGGGTTCGTGGAGTTTTTCAATTGGATCTGCTTACCAGTGGTATGCACACAACTTTGTCACTAATAGTGAATATCTTGTTCAGTCCACCTGTAGAGCTGTTGGTGCACATTGCTATGTTTTTGTTGAGGATTCGCTCTGGAACAAGCGGGTCACTCAAGCAAATATTGATTCAATCTTGTCTGCTTTTGATTCTAAAAGTCCTGCGGATCCAAATAAAGGGATATTTCAATTGGACGTTGAAGCATTTGGCAATCCACCTGATGTAGACTCCGATCCGAGGATAATTATCCTGGTCTTGAATATTATTGACGGATGGAGTGGGACAGGTGGTTATGTAGAAGGATATTTTTATAGCAAAAACGAACTCAACGTGTCACAGAGCAATAAGGCTGAGATATACTTCATTGATGCAAACCCCGTTGATCTCTCCAATCCCGTCGGTTTGCGATCAGCCATGTCAACTACTGCACATGAATTTCAGCACATGATTCATTGGAAATATGACAGAGATGAGATCTCTTTTGTCAATGAAGGATGTTCTTTATTTGCTGAGGTCAATTGCGGATATGCAATTTATGATCAATCGTATTTTGCTCGTGAGACAAATCACTATTTATTCGATTGGCGAACAAATGACAATGCTGCTGTGCTGAATGATTATTCTCGTGCTGCAAGATTTGCAATTTATATAAGGGATCAGCTTGGGGTAGGGGTGTTCAAGCAAATTGTCGCCAGCACACTTCACGGCATCGACGGTCTAAACGATGCGTTTTCAAAATCTGGCACCTTATTGAAATTCGACGAACTTTTCAGGACATGGGCAATTGCGAACATTTTAGATGACCGCTCCTTGAACCAGAGATATGGTTATCTGTATCCAAATTTACCGAAGGTTTTCGGTCAGACTTTCCTCAATCCAAATGTGACAAACAGGACTGATACTATTGCAAATCTTGGAAGTCAATACCTTATCTATAAGGGTGGATCAAACTTGTCAATTACATTTAATGCTACAGGTTCGAAAATATTGATTGAGGCAATCAGGAAAGGCACAGGTGGAACTTCAGTAGTAGATATCACCCCGGGTGTTGAGTTCAATGAGCCAGGTTACGGGACAACATACGGTGAGATTGATTTTGTGGTTGTTAATATGGATTATTCAAATCCCGAGGTTGTTTCTTTTTCTTCCAAGGGTAACGCTTCAATTGCTGAGTTGAAATGGGACGAAAATGAGCCGATTGGGTACTTTGGTAGCGGAGTGCTTTCCCAAAACGATACCGTATGTGTGACATTTGATACCGTGCCTGGTGGAAAACTTGACTCTGTCCGCATTGCCCTCAGGCGTGCGGGAACAATCACGGGTGGGGTGTACTCTTATACAGGTACTCTCAGACCCAGTCCACTTGGCAGGCCATTAGCAGCTCCGATTTCGGCATCCATATCAACGACCTCACCAGTCCCTTATCCTGTTCCCTATGCTAACTGGGGTGTCGTAAATCTTACAGGGTATTCAATTAGTACAGATAATCCATTTGCGGTAGCGTTTGTAATTGGCCAGGATCCTTCTACACCAGGTGTGATGGTCTCTTATTATAGGAGTACTTCGCAATACCACAGCTATACGTATTTGAACAGTTCCTCAAACTGGTATTACATCAATAAAAATTCTGACACGATCTATGTATACTTAATCAGAGCATATGTCAGTTTTCCCCAAACAAGCGTGCGCCAGGTGGTAGAGCTGAAACCATCCAGGTTTCAGCTAATGCAGAACTACCCCAATCCTTTTAACCCTTCCACAAGAATCTCATTTGACATAGCAGAACCTTCACATGTGAAACTTGTTGTTTTTGATTTGCTGGGAAGAGAAGTCAAAGTGCTGGTTGACGAGGAGAAAAATCCCGGTCGTTATGAAGTGGACTTCAATGCAAGTGAACTTCCAAGTGGTGTATATCTTTACCGTTTTATCACAGCATCATTTAGTGAGGTTAAGAAGCTGACCGTGATCAGGTAAGAGAAAGGAAAGGGTTGAATTGTGACCGTTGCATAAACCTCGGATGAACTTTCTTTTGGATCGGTGCGCCGGCATACTGTGGAGGAGGTCTACTGCAGACAGTGCTGAATGAGATGAGAAACTCCTGGCACCCTTACAAACTGTGAGGTATCTCTCGCAAAATTTGCTCACTGTAATTATCTTTACTTGCTGAATTTTCAGGGAGGAGGTATTGATATGAAATGGCTATTCGTGTTACCGTTTTTAATTTTTTTTTCGGGTCATAGGGTGCCTCAATTTTATTACTGGAATGGTAAACAATTGGAAGTCCTCAGGAAAATACAGGTGCCAAACCTTGGCTGGACGAGTCTGCGTTTTTTTGTTAAATCTCCTTATGAGTTAGAGACAGGAGGGATAGATTCAGTAAACGGCAGGATTTGTCTTCCTGATAGCTTGGATAGGGCAAACTTTCATTTGGGTGGGCGATGGTATGTTATCTCGTGGCAAACCACATTAAATGTTGGTATTTCCCAACACGCAATTGTTGTCAGGACTGTCGAAGGAACAATTTTTATTCATAAATTTGTCGTTGCAGTTGAAGGTGCAATGAAGATGGAGCAGTTGCACATTAATCATTGAGAAATGGAGAGAGAATCATGAAGCACATTTTTATCTTTTTTGTTGCGCTTGCGATTACAGCACCTCTGAAGGCACAAGAGGATAACGATGCAATAAAATTTGTGAGAATTATTCCGTCTGAACTGACTAAAGTCAAGTATACCCGGGAGCCTCTTTTGTTGCCAAAAGCTGAAGTTGCAAACTGGGTTCCCATTGGGCCTCAACCCGTGAATCTTCTGTATGGTCGCGACCCTTCGTCAGGGCGAGTCTCATCTGTTGCCGTTGATCCACTGAATTCAAACATTGTGTATGCAGCTGCGGCGGGCGGGGGTCTATGGAAAACCACGGACGGTGGGGGTACCTGGACTCCACTAACAGATAACTTACCGCGGCTCTCTTCAGGTTGCGTCGCTGTAGACCCGGTTAATGATCAGATCGTTTACTATGGCCAGGGTGAACTGCATTATTCAATTGACTCATATCCTGGCTCCGGGGTGTATCAGTCGACGGACGGTGGACAAAATTGGCAACAAGTACCTCTTCCTGGTGGTATTTATTATACAGGAAAAATTGCGATTGCGCCGTCAAACGACAGTATAATTTATGTTTGTGGTTATTATGATATTTATAAATCAACTGACCGGGGCAAGACATGGACCGAACTAAATCTTGTTCCGGATAAATATGGTGCTGTTCAAGATATAGCCGTTGATCCGCATGATCCTAATACGCTTTATGCGGCAAAGGGTTCATACTACTCTTCTTCTTCGGATACAAGCTTTGGAGTTTTTAAATCAACAGATGGTGGATCCAGCTGGTTTAAGCAATCGACAGGTCTGCCACCATCTGGTCAAATTGAAAGGATACAGATCGCCATTTCTCAGACCAATAACCAGATCATTTACGCTAGTATATATGGGCCAAACCCATTGAAAAGCGGTCAGGACACCACACGAGCTTATAAATCTTCAGACGGCGGTCAATCCTGGCGCTCACTCCCTGTCAATGTAGATTATGGCGGAGGTCAGGGATGGTACAATAATTTTGTGGCTGTAGATCCTACGAATTCCAATATAGTATACCTGGGAGGGGTTGATTTGTGGAAATCCACCGACGGTGGTTCAAGCTGGCTAAATTACACACATGCATACACAACTGGTACTGTTCATCCTGACCAACACTCTATATCCTTCCAGGCTGGAAACGGGAATGTCTTCTACCTTGGGAATGACGGAGGGGTTTGGAAAACCCTGAATGGAGGCGCTCAGTTTTTGTCGTGCAATTCCAATCTACAAATAACGCAATTTTATGCTGTTGGAATAGATCCGAGCAATTCTTCTTTGACTTACGGTGGGACACAGGATAATGGAACAGAGAGAAATTTATCATCACGGATAAGTTGGGATGAAATATATTCCGGAGATGGAGGATATGTAACTATTGACCCTCGAAACTCCAATGTGATTTATGGCGAGTACGTAAATGGGGCATTAGCTAAGTCTACCGATGGTGGCAATAGTTTCAATACTATCACTAACGGGATAACTGAAAAGGGGTACTGGACACAGCCTTACGTTATGGATCCGAACAATACTAACATTCTTTATACGGCGACTGACAAAGTTTACTGGACAACAAGTGGAGGTAACACTTGGTCAATTAGAAGTAACGGCTATTTGAAGGGGGAGGGTCGACTTGTTACCACGATGTCTTTGTCGCCTGTCGAGCCTAACGTGATTTATGCGGGCATAAGCGGATATCGCGGTGGGTCTGGATCGAATTTCCTTTACGTTTCAACAGATAGCGGCAAGACGTGGAGTGATATCACGGTTAACCGTGATACTACAGCCGATTTCGCCCGCATCACTGCGGATCCTAAAATAAAAGGTGTTGCATATCTGGCAATGCTCCATTCTCCATTTGTGATGAAAACCACGGACTATGGTAACACCTGGATTCCTTTAACAAGTGGCACCAATGGATTTGGTAACCAAGCGTTAGCAAAGGTTGTGTGCATCGATTCGGTTACAGGCAATATATACGTAGGAACTTACCAGGGGGTTTACTTTAGTAATGACACAGGGATCACATGGTCTAGGCTAGGAAATGGACTTCCCAATGCCGTAGTCGACGATATCGCGATTCAATACTCTGCTCATTCATTGCGCGTTGCAACACACGGGAGGGGAGTTTGGCAGGTAGATTTGACAACAGGAATTGCGACACCTGAAATTCATCCCGACAAGTTTGATTTAGGACAGAACTATCCAAATCCATTTAACCCCTCGACCTTAATTAGTTATCGACTATCGACTGAGAGCTATGTGACTCTGAGGGTATATGATATTCTTGGCAGAGAAATAAAAACTCTCTTTGATGGAAAACAAAGCAAAGGAGTTTATAATGTTAATTTTAATGGGACAGGTTTGCCCAGTGGAGTATATTTTTACAGAATATCGGTTCAATCTTTAACAGGCAATCAGCAATCGTTCACTGCGGTGAGGAAAATGACTCTTTTGAAGTAAGAAATTCTTGGCGGCAGTGAGGATATATTTGGAGATCGGCAAAATTATATAATATGTTGTGGTTTAAGAGGCGCACTGCACCAACCTGGAGATATCAAACTCCCGAATCTCATGGTGAGAATCGGATGAAAGTATGGAGACTTTTGCCTGGGACTGGCGTTCTTGTTGTTGAGCTTCGCGACGAGGAAAAGAAACTTGCAGAGTTTTCAGGAATAGATATTGCTTCAGGAACAGTTCTCTGGCAAAACTTTGGGCTTCCTGAGCCGTGGTGGGTAACTTTTGATAGAATTTACAAAGATGTCTTATTTATTCATCAGTTCGTCAGGCCTGACATGCCCCATACCATGCGAATATTTGCCGTTGACCTTTTTACAGGAAAACTCATCTGGGAAAACAGTGACTGTAAGTTATTGACTATCAATGATGACATTGTCTATGGGTTAAAAGATTCATTTCAGGGTCAAGAGATCATTGGGATGAATTACAAGAACGGTGAGGAAATGATTCGCTTTTCCAGCAAGGATCCTCGGGTGGAAGAATTTAAAGACAATACTGAGACCCAATATCTGTTGCCAGAACCAATTGAAGATGAAGAACGGGTAAAATCGTTGTTTTCAGATATTCGCACCCCTTATATGCCGAATTTGATCTCCCTTTCAAATAAGCTCATTGTTGGTTTTTACCTCGAGTCAGGCTTTGATGAGAAAGGGGTTCAATTATATGATTCTCATATAAGAATTGTTGATTTACTTGGAAAAGTGCTTTATGATGATGTCCCCGATAAAGGCGTGCACGTGCCAATGAACGATTTTTATTTTGTTGTTGGTGATCTGTCCGACAATGAAAGAAAATTCCTGATTTATGTGAAAGAATCAGTTCAAATCTTGTCCTTCGCTCTCGATTGATTCGGCTGACGTTCTAACTACTGATATTCTGCAAGCTTCTTTGTATGGGCAATATATGCATACTTCTTGATAGTCAAGTTCAGTTAGGTTGAATTTCCCTTCAATAGCATTTTGGACAATCGATGAGACAAAATCTGTGACCTGATTGAGCAATTCATCAATTGTTTTTGGAAGGGACTCATACGAGGTTGTGCGTCCCGAGCCTGCAATAGATTGGCTGTAGACAATTCCACCTTTTTCATTTCGGAGGATAAATTTTATTGGGTTTTTTTCATTGAGAAGCGCATTTCGATTCAGTGTGATATATGCAATTCCGTACAAATCGCTAGCGTTCTCCTTTCCCTTGAGCAATGTGTGTAATGCCAATAGGTAAATGAGCAGCTGTGGAGAGGTTTTTCTGAGGACTACTGCTTTAAAGTTTGGAGTACTACTACTGAGCTTGTAATCGAAGATCACGTAGCCCTTTTGTGCATGTTTGTCTATCCGATCAATTCTTCCTTGGACTTTCACATTCCCTATTTCAATTGAGTTAGGGTACCCTGGGCCTTTCTGAGCTGTGGGCATCCCGAAGGTGAATTCAAACATCTCCGGGGTAAAACCCTCTTCTGACAAATTCCTTTGTACGTTTTGTAGAAACAGGTCGAGTGTGCCCTTTGCATAATCAGTTCCAATTATCGTATCTCTTTCTACCTCGAATAGTTTGTGTTCGATCGCAAAATCACTCAAGACCTCCATTCCGCACATCTTGAGCACTTCATTTTCATTTGTAATGTTTTCCAGATTTGACCGCCTCTTCATTTCATTGTAGAATTTGTATAAGGTTTTATGAAGTGCCCCCCCTTTTTCCAGCGGTGTAAAGATGGAATCGATCTTTGGCTGTGGCTCAACAAGTAATATTCTCTCAGTGAAAAAGCGGAAAGCACATTGCGCAAGGGTTTCAATTTGTGATGCGGAGTAAACTCTCTCTTGCAATAAGGTTTTTAGTGAATCAAGTGAATCTTTGGAGCTAATTCTCCCATTGAATACGCTCTCCTTATCGTTGTGTATGCGAGCCCTTTCTGATATGAAACATCTCTGTATATTTAGAGGGAGAAAAGGATTTAATTTTTCGCTAAGAGTGACATCATCTTTTAAAGCAGGGTAAAGTGAGACAGCCTGTTGAGTGTTGTACAAATTTATGCTCTTTGATTCTGATTCTGACTTGTAATCATCGAGAGGGATTTCAGCTATTGCTTCCAGAGCATCCAAAAATGATGAACGTGGAAGCTGCACCTGAGCCTTTTGATCGGGATAAATCAATACAACGTTCTTGCTTGCAGTGATTGCCTGGTAGAACAGGTGTCTCTGCATATATGGTTTAATTTCTTTATTGTCGATTTGCTTTTGAACTGGCAAGAAGATCTCTGGCTCGTATCTGGATGGGAATTCTCCCTCAGTAAGGCCTACAATAAAAAGATAATCGAAATTCAATCCTCTTATTTCATCCAAAGCAGTTACATATACTCCATATCCGTGTCTCTGTCGTATATTGTATCGAGTTGCTGAAAGAGCTGCGCGAAGGTTATCGAGCCAAGTCGACAGTCCCATACGTTCATCGTTGAATCCCAGCTCAACGATTTCGTCAAGAACCTTGAAGAATTTCGAAAGCGCTCGCGAGTCCTTTTCGATGATGTCAACGGGAACATTAGCAGTATCAATGTTCGTGATGCTTTCGTAAATGTGGAGTTCCTTGACGAGGCGCATTATTCCATTTCTTAGTTCAGCAGGTGTTAAATCATCGCTGAGAATCTGCAACTTTTCATTAATTTCAGTCAACAGTTTAGCAGCGGATTGAAGTGTGTCTATATCCTTCTGTATGGATCTCTTCCGGTCAACATCTGCGTCTTCCAGGGTCTTGTTTAGGATTGCAATTTTTGATTCAATGGTTTTAAAAAAATAGGAGAGGCCTCGCTCAAATTTGCAGAGTGCGGCAGCCCTTAGCAAAATGTTCCGTGCTTTTCTTGGTTCAAAGCTCTTGCTGAACGTGATATAGTCACTACTGGTTGCGCGAAAAAGGGATTCTCTTTCGAAATCCCTGACCCTGAGGTCAATGAACGAGATGATTGAATTTATAAGTTCGCTAGTGTCTAGTGTATACCGGTCAGTTATATTTGCTGGAATGCCGTAAGCATTAAATACTTCTCGAAAGAGTTGGGAGTAATTCTGTGGCAAATATGAAGCGACACATATCCTGCTGAGTTGCTGTGATGGGTTTTCTGCGAGTATGTCTTTAATTCTTTGAGCTACATATTCCGGCTCACAATATATGTTTGGTACACGTACCTGCAGGAAATTTTCGCTGAGATTTATCTTCTTAATCTCGCCTCTCGGTTTGTTAAACAGCTTCTTTCCAAGCAAGACTGATAATTTTGGTGATCGTTGATCATCCTCTCCAATTTGATTTTTCTCCTCGAATCCGATAGACTTGAGCTCTTTGACGGTTTCGTACATAGTTTTGAACAATTCTTCATTTTCCGGGATACAGTCAAGCTTGACTGCAAAGCTGACTTTATGACTTCGGGAAATGTTGCCGATAAGTTGGAGTTCGGGTTTCTTGAAGCTGTAAAAGCCTTCCACAAAAAATACTAACGGCGAGTTCACCCATCGATCGAATTCAGATGAGCCATTACGTATAAATTTGTTCACGGTCTCTATTATGCCTGAAGCATCAATGAATTTTTCTCCGAGTCTATTTTGGTATTCTGCATAGATTCTTTGAAAGTCCTTTAGCTTTGCTTGTTCGCTTTCGCCTGCGGTTTTGATTAAAGCATTATAGTCTTCTGGTGTGATACCATTCTCCTTGAGATATGATATTTGATCAACGACTTTTTTTAAAGTGCCCGGTGGCACAGGCACTGACGTTCCTCTGTTAAAGAAGTACTTGGGTTGGATGTCTGACAGGATTTTCCGGACGATCATTCCTTGAATAGGCGGCGAGATGATTTTTTTAGCAAAATTAAATTGAGAAAATAATGCGGTAGCAAACAGTTCCAGGGTGTAAACCGGGAGAACTCCAAAGACGTAATTTTGGGTGAGTTCCCGTTGAATTTCTCTGACTCTCCGGCGCGTCGGCACGATGTAAACGTAATCGTACCCCTTCCTTCCTGTAGTTCTCCGGATTACCTCATTCAGGAAGTCTGTTGGGACTTCTTCATTAAAATTTTTTGTCAAGATTGTTGGCACGTTATCTTTCTCCTCTGCGCAAACAAAAGCCACCCCATTTGTTCGTCATTAGTCCATCTGCTCTGGTTCTTTTCCCTCAAGACGTTTTATTTCGTCGAACTGGTATTTGAACTTCGCCAATGCCTCATGTGATTCATTGTATTTGTTAGCAGTATTGTTAATGTGTTTGCCGAGAGTTTCAAAAAAATCTTCGAATTTTGATAAGGCATTTTCGAGTTGAGAAAGCTGATCGCGAACAAGTTGCGCATTTCTCTCTATTTGTAATCCCTTCAGCCCGATTGCTATGGCTTGAAGATAAGCGTAGAAGCTGTTTGGAGAAGCTGGGACAACATGTTTCCTCAGAGCATATTTGTATACACTCCCATCATCTTTGTCTTGAAGTAAAATTTCGTAGTAGATACTTTCAGATGGGACGAACATAATTGCAAAGTCGAATGTGTTTTCTGCTGGCTTAATGTATTTCTCGGCAACACCGTCAACATGCTTTTTTACTGAAGAAATAAATTTATTGAGAGCTTGATTTCTTTCTGTGTCGGTCGGTGCTTCAATGTACCGTCTGAAATCTTCCATGGGAAATTTTGAATCAATGGATATGATGCGGTTGGAGGTTTTAATTATTGCATCAACTTTTGTTCCGTCGCGGAATGTGTGCTGAAACTCATAAAATCCTTGCGGAATAACTTGCTTAATTAGTTCCTCAAGAACCGCTTCACCGAAATTACCCCTGAGCTTTGGACTGTTTAGGATATTCTGAAGCTGATTGATTTGTTTTCCAATTTCCATAAGGTTCGTGCTTGATTCCTTCAGTTCACCAAAATTTTCCTTTAGAGAGGAGAAAAGCCTGTTGGCTTCTGAAAGTTGCCCACCCAGCTGTCCTTCAAAATTTGTCATTCGTTGTTCTAATGCGCCGCGCAGGCTTTCAACCTGATTTGCAACTATGCTAGTCAGCTGAGAGATTTGTTTAGACATTTGTTCCACTTGTGCGTTTGTTCCTGACCTGTTTTCCTCCATACTCTTGTTCAAGGCTTCGCTGACGAGTCGAATGGTGTTGTTAAATGATTCGATGTTTGTTCTTGTTGACTCTGTGACAGATCGGATAGTGGAATCCATATCAGACTTGAACATTGAAATCATCTGAACGATTTCATTGAAACTGGATTTTTCAAGGTTTGATCGATTGTTAATCTGGATGATGAGAAACAACAAAACCAGGACAAGGAGTCCGAAGATGATAGCAAGAGTTGGTTCCATTTTTCCTTTGCTTTGATGACAACATTAATTAAAACATTTTTGCCCTTCGCGCGAGGTAAGCAGTCAGTGCCCGATCGAAAGATATCGATGTGGATATAAGGTTATAATCAATGCCGTTCTCAAGGCAGGTGCTTCGGAGTTTTGAAACAAAGGTTTTAATCGTTTCAGAATAGATTTTGCGCAGTGCAAGAGGCTGGGCTGCAACTTTTTCTCCAGTTTCCATATCTGTGAATACTGCATCTGAGGAGAAGTCGAGATTTAACTCTGCTTCGTCCGCAATATGAAAAGCAATCACCTCATTTTTTTTATGTCGAAAATGTTTCAGAAGCGCAAGGACACTGTCAGGGTCATCGAGGAAATCACTGATTAAAATTATTAGTCCCCGACGCTTGATTCGTTCGGCCAGTATGGAAAGAGCTGATGCGGTAGAAGTTCTTGAGGATGGTTTTACCGAAGAGAGTTCAGTAAGTAGTAACTTCGTGTATGAGTATGTGAGGTGTGGTTCGTAAAACTTGCGAACCTTTTCGTCGTAAATTACGAGGCCTGTTGCGTCCTGTTGCTTCATCATTAGGTATATTAACCCCGCTGCAAGGTAAGCAGCATATTCGAGCTTGGTTATTTCTCCGTCTTTTTTAAAGCCCATCGAATTGCTCGCATCTAGTAAGACATAAGCTTTCAAATTGGTCTCTTCCTCATATTGCTTTATGTAGAGTCGTTCACTCCGTGCATATACCTTCCAATCTATGTTACTTATATCATCCCCGGGGAAGTACTGACGATGCTCTGCAAATTCAACACTGAAACCGTGGTATGGACTTTTATGCAGCCCAACTAAGAATCCTTCAACAATTAAACGAGCACGGAGCTCCATTGATGACAATTCAGAGATGAATCTTGGTGATAAGATTTTTAGTGCGTTTTCACTCACAATTTAAATTTAGACAAGCTAAACTCCTGGAGCAAGTCGGATTAAGACAGGTTTTTCATATCGAGCAAATTAACACATTGAAAACTGCGGATAGAGGGGTCTATTTGGAAGTATCGGTGTCTTACTCTTAAATTGAGAATGTCTTCCCGCTGAGCTCAGCACAAATTTGATTAACCTCCTTAAGCATATTGATGAGGGAGGGTATCATGAGGCAAACGTTCCTGGAAATTGGGTATATCGATAACTTTGCCACATTTTATATTCGATTGAAGGTACATCGAGTGAAAGGGAAATCGCAAAATTGCATTACTGATCAATTTTATTACCTATCATTCTTATGTGCGTCAACGGGATTTGGAGGATTACAATTATGAAGAGGTGGTCTTATAGAATTACAAAGGTTGGGTCTCTCAACAATCTTAAACTAGTCGAAGAGGAATTAAGTGATGTTGGCGATAATGACGTATGTGTTGAGGTAAAGGCAATAGGCCTGAATTTTGCAGACGTTTTCACTATTCACGGGCTTTACAAAGCGGCACCCCGAAAGGATTTTGTTCCAGGTCTCGAGTTCAGCGGGGTTGTCATTGATAAGGGTAAGAACGTGAATAACTTTGAAATTAATGATCGTGTCATGGGTTCAGTGAGGTTTGGTTCATACACAACCCATTTAAACATCGATCGACGGTACGTTACACCAGTTCCTGAGGATTGGAGTTTTGAGGAGGGTGCATCGTTTATTGTTCAGGCGTTAACTGCTTATTATGCACTATTACCAATGGGGAATTTGAAGCATGGGCAAACTGTCCTTATTCACAGCGCTGCAGGAGGAGTTGGAGTCTATGCTAATAGAATTGCAAAGAAATTTAATGCGTACACAATTGGCACTGTTGGCACCCCTTCTAAAGTAGACCTTGTGAAAAGCGAAGGGTGCGACGCAGTTATAGTACGTGGCAGGAATTTTAAAAGCGATTTGAAAAGGGCACTCGGTGGACGTCCCCTTGACCTTGTTCTTGATGCTGTTGGTGGAAAGATACAGCGCGAGAGTTTTGATATGCTTGCAACAACTGGACGGTTAGTTGCCTACGGACTGTCTAATTTTGCGTCTGGGAGCGCACGGCCAAATTACTTTAACCTGGCACGACAATTTTTTTCGCTCCCGCGGTACCACACACTTGAACTAATTGAATCAAACAAATCGGTTCTTGGATTTAATCTCATCTGGCTTTACGACCGTGTTGACTTACTAAAAGGAATGCTGGACGAAATTGTCAAATTAAGGCTCAAGAAGCCATATGTTGGTGAGGTCTTCCGATTTGACCAAATGCTGCAGGCAATTCGGCGTTTTCAGAGCGGAGAAACCACGGGGAAAGTTGTGGTGAAGATCGAATGAGAGGTCGACCTCTCCTTGAACAGAGGAGAGTCCTTTAAGGCTTTGATTTTTGGGATGGGGAGGCTATATTTTATTCCTGTAGAGATGAATCGCCGGCTCACCGCGATCGGGTTGGGAAAACGCGGCAGTTTTTGCATGTTTCACTTCCCTTAAGCGTTTGCATGGAGCCAGAACTGACTCATGAGGCTATTGAGAGTTTTTTTGGTGAAAAAAGCCTGTGCAAAACTTGGGGCGTAGCCAAGCGGTAAGGCAACGGCCTTTGGAGCCGTCATTCGTAGGTTCGAATCCTACCGCCCCAGCAAAGTTATTAGGTTGATAGATTGTGGATTTACAAATAATCGTTTGTACTTGATGAATGCAACCGCTATTTACAATAGGTTCTGAATGGATGGAATAAAGATATTTTCAGGGAGAAGTAATTTGCCTCTTGCTGAAAATATAGCGAGAGAAATAGGCGAGCCCCTTGGAGAGCGTGAGATAATTAATTTTAGTGACGGAGAAATTTGGGTTAAGTATTCTGATAATATTCGTGGTGCCGATGTATTCATTATTCAAAGCACCAACCCGCCAGCCGACAACCTGATGGAGCTTTTAATTATGATCGATGCCGCCAAAAGGGCTTCGGCGGTGCGCGTTACGGCAGTCATTCCATATTTCGGTTATGCTAGACAGGACAGGAAGGACCAGCCGAGGGTTGCTATTACCTCAAAACTAGTTGCGAACCTTTTGACGCACGCTGGTGCAGATCGTGTCCTGACAATGGATCTACACGCAGCACAAATACAAGGCTTTTTTGATATCCCAGTCGATCATCTTTATTCATCAGCAGTGTTTGTGAAATGCATAAAGGAAATGAAGATACCAAATCTTGCTGTCGTTTCACCAGATGTTGGCGGAATCAAATTTGCGCGTGCGTATGCTACTCGTCTGGAGGCTGAACTTGTTTTGATAGACAAGCGTAGGCCAAAAGCGAACGTTGCAGAGGTGGTAAATATTATCGGAGATGTTAAAAATAAAAATGTATTAATTGTTGATGACCTTATTGACACTGCTGGAACATTTACCGCTGCAGTTAGTGCTTTGAAAGCTGCTGGTGCCAATGATATTTACGGTGCGTGCACCCATCCGATTTTTAGTGGAGATGCAATAGACAAGGTTAATAAGTCGGCAATAAAGAAACTCATTGTTAGCGATACAATCCCGTTGAAAAGGCATTCAGATAAAATTGAAGTGAGGTCTGTTGCAAAGCTATTTGCTGAGGCAATCAGGAGAACATACCAGAATGAGTCTATAAGTTCATTGTTTGAAATTAAGTAAGAGGGAGAAAATGCAAGAAGTAGTGTTGAATGTTGACAGAAGAACATTAATTGGTAAGAAAGCCAAGCAACTTTTGAGAGAGAAGAAAATCCCTGGCGTTTTCTATGTTGGGAATGAGAATGTTGCGGTTCAAGCAGATGAAGCTTCGATCCGAAATCTTTCGAGATCGCACGTGACACGCGTTATAAGGGTTAGGTTCAATGATGGGACGGAGCAACGAGCAATCTTACATGATTTGCAAATAGATCCTGTTTTCGACAGGATAATTCACTTTGATCTCCATGGTGTACGAGAAGGGCAAAAGATCACAGTGCAGGTCCCGCTTCAGCTTTTGGGTACGCCGAAAGGCGTCAAGGATGGAGGGGTTGTACAACACTCCCTTCACAGAATTAAGATACAGTGCTCGCCCGAGAATGTGCCCGAGCATATTACTGTCGACATTACTGAACTTGGTATTGCAGATTCGCTGCACGTAAAAGATTTGAAAGTGGATGGGGTGAGGATACTGGATAACCCAGAGTCTGCAATAGTAACAATTGTACCGCCGCCCTCACTCAAAGAAGAGACTGCTGAAGCTGCAGTCGCCGCTGAACAACCAGCTGAGCCTGAAGTCATCAGCAAGGCAAAGAAAGCTGAAGAAACCGAGAGTGAGCAGGAAGGTAAAGGCAAATCAGAGTGAGTCATATAATCTGTGTGAGATTGTGGCGAAAAAGATGATTGTTGGGCTGGGAAACGTCGGAAAAGAGTTTGAAGCTACACGCCACAATGTTGGCTTTATGGTTGTGGACAATCTTGCAAGCAAGTTCAAGAAACTTTTTATACCTGGGAGAGGCAACTATTATTTTGCACATTTTTCGATTGCTGGTGATGACGTGTACCTGGTTAAGCCAACAACCTATATGAACAACAGCGGGATTGCGGTCAAGGAGGCAGTCGAAAGATTTGAAATTAACCTCCCGGAATTGTTGGTTGTTTATGATGATTTTGTTCTGCCTCTTGGAAAACTTCGTATAAGGAAAATGGGCGGCGACGGTGGCCATAACGGTGTCGCATCTATAATTTATCATCTTAATGATAACCGCTTTCCCAGGCTGAGATGCGGAATTGGAAATGAGCAAGTAAAACCAGGTGCCGACATGGTAAACTTCGTTTTGTCAAAATTTGATCCAGATGAAATTCCTGTCGTAGAAAAAATGGTCAAGACTGCCGCAGATGCGGCCGTAATGTTTCTGACAGAAGGTACAGAAGCAGCTATGAATCAGTACAATTGATAAGTGACCAAGATAACAATTCATAACCTGCTGCCTGCTTCACCAGCAGGCGGCCTAAAAGACCAAAGGAGGTGAATTAAATGAATGCATCACCGAGGGAATACGAAACGACTTACATTGTCAATTCAAATCTTGAAGACAGCCAGATTGAATCAATTATAACTCGCTACACTGAACTGGTTAAAAGCAATGGCGGCGAGGTTACCGCAATTGATCGTTGGGGGAGAAAGCGCCTTGCTTATCCGATAAAGAAAAAGAATGCCGGATTTTACGTCCAGATGAATTATATAGCCCCAACAGATATAGTAAGAAAGTTAGAGTCTGCATTTAAGCTGGATGAGGAAATTATTCGATATCTGACTATATCGGTTGACAAGAACATGAAAAAAGCGAGAGCTGGTGTCAGGGAGGTTCACCATCAGCACATGGTAAGGACCGACCAGCCAGATCAGTCCGAGGAAACAGCTAAAGAGTGAGAATAGTCAATGTTAACACTTGTACGAGGTCAAACGATTTGGAGGAATCATGGCTGACTTGAAAATGCCTGAAATGAATTGTGTGATTATTGCCGGTAATTTGACAAAAGATCCAATTTTTCGTCGTACCACAAACGGGACACCCGTAGTCAACTTTACAGTTGCTGCTAATCGAAAATTTCGTGACAGCCAAAACCAGTGGCAGGAAGATGTGTGCTACGTTGGAGTGGTTGCATGGAATAAACTTGCGGATAGCTGTCGGGATCGGCTGAAAAGGGGTAGTGCCGTTTTGATAGATGGTGAGCTCCAGAGCCGCAACTGGACAACTGATGATGGCCACCATAGATCCGTTGTTGAGATAAAGGCTCGCCGTATTCAGTTCCTGAACAAACAGGGAAGATTTTTGGAAATTTCCGGCAATGATGGTACTGAAGACGAGGAAACTACATTTACTGATGATTCCTTTGACCAATTTTTGACCGATGAAGAATCGGATTTGCTCAAAGGCAATGGTGAGGAAAAACAAAAATAGGTGAAAGTCAATGGCAATTAAAGAGATTAAGAAAAAAAGAGTGTGCAGGTTCTGTGAAACCGGTGAAGTCTATATTGACTACAAGGATGATAAGAAGCTTGTAAAGTTCACCAGTGAACAGGGTAAGATAATCCCCAGACGGGTGACAGGAACCTGTGCGAAGCATCAACGTCAACTTGCGCTTGCAATCAAGCGTGCACGACAACTGGCACTTCTGCCATATGTGTCCGACATTATTAGGTAAGCTTCAGATTCTCAGATAACGATAGTTTTTAATCATTAAAGGAGTTGAGATGAAAGTAATCCTGAGGAAGAATCACGAAGGACTTGGAGATATCGGGAAGGTTATAGAAGTTCGAGATGGCTATGCGCGAAACTATTTGATTCCACAGAAAATTGCTTATCCTTACGCCCCCGGCTATCTGAAAATGGTCGAAAACGAGAAAAGGGCATATGAAGTCAAATTGAATAGAGAAATAAAAGATGCTCAAACATTGGCTGAGAAAATAGCATCGACTTCAATTATAATAGAGGCTCAAGCGGGCGAGGAAGATAAGCTTTTTGGATCTGTTACTTCTCAAATGATTGCCGAAAAGCTACTTGAGAATGGAATCGAGATCGACCGAAGAAAGATCATGCTTGATGATCCCATAAAAGCACTCGGGACATATAAAGTTCAAATCAGACTGCATCAGCAAGTTGTGACAGAAATAAATGTTTCGGTTGTCAAATCCACGCAATAAGCCTGCGAACTTTGATATCGCTTCATACGTTCTGAAAAGCGAGCGACAAAGAACCTATTCGCTCGCTTTTTCATCTAACTTACCGATGGATTACGTTTGTTCAATTTTATTTGGTGAGTTAAATTTTATAAGGAGATGGTGGTGGAGAACGTAACTGTAATGACAGCCTTCGTGTTCGGTGTGATATCATTCATTTCCCCGTGCGTGTTACCGATAGTGCCGGGCTATCTCTCTTTTATCAGTGGATATAGCTTTGACGAAATGCTCAAAAGCTCTCGCACTGAGCTTTTCAAGAAGGTCACTCTCAATTCTTTATTGTTTGTAATAGGATTTTCTGTAGTGTTCGTAGCTCTTGGAGCGTCTGCCACAGCCGTAGGCAAATTTCTCCAGGAAAAATTTGATTTGTTCGCAAAAATTGCCGGTATTATAATAATATTGTTTGGCTTTCATATGACAGGGATTTTTAAGATAAAATTCCTCAATTATGAAAAAAAGTTTCATTCTGATAAGAAAATTGGACCACTTGGGTCGTTTGTTGCCGGGTTGGCGTTTGCATTTGGGTGGACACCATGTATAGGACCTGTTCTCGCGGCAATTTTGGCCATTGCTTCACAACAGGACACTGTAATGAAGGGGATCATATTGCTGTCGGTATACTCTATAGGACTTGGAATCCCATTCCTAATAACCAGTGTTAGCATAAATGCATTCCTTTCATTCTTTAAGAGATTCAGCAAGTATGTGAAATGGGTTGAAATAACAGGGGGCATTCTTTTGATTATTGTTGGAATTCTCATTATGACTAATTCTTTACAAATATTATCAAGTTATTTTGCAAAATGGTTCCCCTTCCTCAGCGAGTTTTCATGAAAAAAAATCAAAGGACGTGATGTTATGGGTAAGACAGTAGAGATCCTGGACGATGTGGTGATCAGATTTGCCGGCGATTCAGGAGATGGAATGCAATTGACAGGTGCCAGGTTTACCGATACCACTGCATTGGTGGGTAATGACCTGAGCACATTGCCTGACTATCCTGCGGAGATACGCGCGCCCGCGGGGACTCTTTTTGGAGTTTCAAGTTTCCAGCTTCATTTCTCAAGTAAGGACATTTTGACACCTGGTGATCAACCCGACGTTTTGGTCGCAATGAATCCAGCTGCTTTGAGAGTCCATTTAAAAGATTTGAGAAAGGGAGGCTTAATAATTGCCAACTCTGATTCTTTTGTTGACAGGGATCTGGAGCTTGCTGGTTATAAATCAAATCCTCTTACAGATGGCTCGCTTAAGGAATATCAGCTTGTAGCAGTTCCGATCACCAAGCTGACACTCAATGCTCTTCAGGGATTGGGGCTGAATCAGAAAGCCATGGTGCGCTCTAAGAACTTCTTTGCTCTTGGCTTAATGTATTGGCTCTTTTCCCGCCCGATGGAGCCCACGGAGGATTGGGTGAAGGAAAAGTTTGGCAAAGAACCTTTGGTGGCTGAGGCAAATATAAAAGCTCTTAGGGCTGGATACTATTATGGAGAAACCACAGAGGAGTTTACATCCCGATATGAGGTGAAACCAGCACAGCTTAAGCCGGGTATTTATAGGAACATCTCAGGTAATGAAGCTACGGCACTTGGATTGGTTGCTGCGGCTCAGAAGGCAGGGCTCCAACTATATTATGCCAGCTATCCAATCACTCCAGCGAGCGACATTTTGCACAACCTGTCTATTTACAAAAATTATGACGTGAAAACTTTTCAGGCAGAGGATGAAATTGCTGCTGCAGGTGCAGCAGTTGGTGCCGCTTACGCTGGCGCTCTTGCCGTTACTGGAACAAGTGGCCCAGGCGCAGCTCTAAAATCGGAAACAATAAGTTTAGCTGTAATGCTCGAGCTTCCATTAGTTATCGTAGATGTTCAGCGGGGGGGACCTTCAACAGGATTGCCCACAAAAACTGAACAAGCTGACCTGTTGTTCGTTACCTTCGGGAGACATGGTGAGGCCCCGGCAGTTGTTGTTGCAGCAGCAACGCCAGCTGACTGCTTCAATATGGCATATGAAGCGGCTCGCATTGCCATTAAGTATATGACGCCTGTGTACCTCTTGACAGATGGCTACCTTGCTAATGGTAGCGAACCCTGGCTTGTACCAGATGCAGATGAGCTTCCGAAGATACAGGTTGCGTTCAGGACAGACCCCGAGAATTTCCATCCCTACTCAAGGAACGAAAATAATGTCCGTCCGTGGGCATTGCCGGGAACTCCCGGATTGGAACACAGGATCGGCGGGCTGGAGAAAGCTCATATTACGGGTAATGTCAGTTATGATCCAGATAATCACGACTTTATGGTTCACCTCAGAGCTGAAAAAGTCAAGGGAATCTCCAAGGACATTCCTCCTCAGGATGTTTTTGGTGAGGAGGCTGGAGAACTGCTGGTAGTAAGCTGGGGAGGTACTTTTGGAGCTGTTAGAGCAGCTGTGGAGCGCGTTCGAGCAAAAGGATTTTCTGTTTCTCACGCGCATCTGCGGTATTTGAATCCCTTTCCACGTAATCTCGGTGATGTGCTGAAGAAGTTTAATAAAATTCTTGTACCGGAAATAAATCTTGGACAGCTTGCTCATCTCATTAAAGCTGAATTTCTCTTACCAGTACATCAGTTTAATAAAGTGAGGGGGCTTCCTTTAAGATCAAGTGAGTTAGAAGATGCAATTATAGAATTGATTGGAGGTGGTAAATAAATGGCAGACGGAAATGGAGCGGTTCAGACAAAGAAAAAATACACTGCAAAAGATTTTGCATCCGATCAGGATGTGAGGTGGTGCCCTGGCTGTGGAGACTATTCAATTCTGGCACAAGTTCAACGCACCCTTCCCGAACTGGACATTCCAATTGAAAAGTACGTTTTTGTTTCCGGGATAGGATGTTCGAGTCGGTTTCCTTACTACATGAATACTTATGGTATTCACGGTATTCATGGAAGAGCACCTGCTATCGCATCTGGAGTAAAAACCGCAAACCCGGATCTCTCTGTATGGGTTGCAACTGGTGATGGTGATGCGCTTTCCATTGGTGGAAACCACCTCATTCATGCGATGAGGAGAAATATTGGACTCAAGATATTGATGTTTAATAATCGAATTTATGCTTTGACAAAGGGGCAATATTCACCAACATCCGAACTTGGGAAGAAAACAAAGTCAAGCCCTTACGGAACCATTGATTATCCGTTCAACCCTGTTCAGCTTGCACTTGGTTCTCAGGGGACATTTGTCGCAAGGTCAATGGACAGAGATCCCAAGCACTTACAGCAGATGATACTCCGCGCCGGAAAGCATAAGGGGACTGCATTTATTGAAATATATCAGAACTGCAATGTATTTAACGATGGTGCCTATTTTGTTTTAACTGAAAAGGAGACTAAGCCTGATAATGTTCTGTATCTTGAACATGGGAAGCCCCTGGTATTCGGTAAAGAGAATGATAAAGGCATTAGACTGAATGGATTTACTCCAGAGATTGTTTCGCTGAAGGATGGGAAATACACATTAAACGATTTAATTGTCTACGATGAGACCTCCCTCGATGTCGCTTTCCTGCTAGCCCAGTTCAGCGATAGGCCTGGTTTCCCGACGCCCGTTGGTGTTTTCTACGAAGTCGAAAGGCCAACTTACGAGGATATGATGGTCCAACAAATCGAGACAGCTAAACAGAAACGCGGAAAGGGTGATCTCAACCGCCTTCTCCGTGCAGGGAACACCTGGGAAATTTCAGGAAACTAAACAGGGGCATACGGTTGTCTTATGACATCATGGCGGCAGGTCTGTTAATCTGCCGCCATTGTGTTTTTTCAAAAATCCTGAGAAGTGTGAAATCAAAGAACAAAGGATGAAATGCAGGTCGTTGAAAAAAAGGATTTTAATAAATACTTCCGTCAAATTGTAGAAACAAACAACAGTTTTGTTTTAACAACTCATGTCAATCCAGACGCTGATGGCCTTGGATGCGAACTCGCGGTAAATAGGTTTTTAAAGAAGCTCAGTAAGCAGAGTGTTATCTTAAACTATAGTGAAACTCCAGAAAACCATCTTTTTCTCGATTATGATGCTGAGATTGTAAAGTTCATTCCCGCCGTGCATGCTAACACTGTACTTGATGCGGATGTCCTCATTGCATTCGATATGAACAATCCCTCGAGATTGAGAACAATGGAAGAATATTTTCTGCGGAGTAAGGCTGTCAAGCTCGTTGTAGATCATCACCTTGATGCAGAGGATTTTGCAGACTACATGTTTATTGACCTCGATGCGGCGGCGAGCGCTGAAATAATTTATACCCTTCTTAAGGACTTAAGTCCCGGCTTGCTTGATAAGTCTATAGCAGAACCGTTATATGCAGGCATAATGACGGATACAGGCTCTTTTAGATTTCCAAGAACTAACGCGGATCTTCATCGTGTTACAGCCGAGCTTCTTGAATTAGGTGTCGATCCAACATATGTGTACAACAGTTTATATGAACAAAGCTCACTTGGCAGGGTCCATCTTTTAGGGGAAGTGTTGACAAATTTACGACTTGCATTCAACGGACGTTTGTCGTATTTCACTGTCACATTAGAGCAGCTGATGCGCAACCGGGTCAAACCCGATGAGACAGATGGATTCGTGAACCAGGCTGGTGCTATAAAGGGGGTTGCTGCGACTGTTTTTTTTATGGAACTCCCTGATGGCGTAAAAATCAGCTTTAGATCAAAAGGTGACCTTGCTGTAAATGAGCTTGCCAAGATTTATGGAGGAGGGGGACATAAGAACGCATCAGGTGCCCGAGTTTTTGGAAGAAAGCTTGACGAGGTCGTACCTGACGTTCTTGTAACTGCAGGCAAAATTTTGTTTAAGGAAGAGGTAATCACAAATGAAAAGTGAATTTCAGGAGAAACATTTCACCGAAGTTAAATCTGATGCTGCTGTCGTTGTTTTCTGCAAGGAAGATGTAGATGGTTTGCGCAACACCAAGGGATTTGCCAATCTCCCTTTTGGTCGTGAAAACGAGCATGTGAAATCAGCAATTACAGCAAGCGAGTTTCAGGGTGAATCTGGTCAACAACTGATGGTTTTCGGCCTTTCGTATACACGGGCACTGGTTCTTATTGGTCTTGGTCAGAAGGATTCAATTACAAATGAGAAGCTTCGTAGAGCTGCAGCGTCAGGTACCAAAGCTATACAATCTGTATTTGGTAATTCTAATCGAAAAAAAAATTTGAAAGTGGTTTATTCTACTTCTTCAACAATTATCGAGCGCCTAACTGGATATGAGGCGGTTCATTCAATCCTCGAAGGTGCGTTACTTTCGGCGTATCGGTATAAGAAGTACTTGACTGTAAACAATAAGAGCGCAGAAATAGATTCGTTTGTTGTTGCATTCAAAGAATTGCAAACATCAATTGGACGAAAGGCGGCTCAGAATGCCCGGCTTGTTTGTGATGCGGTTTATTTTGCGCGTGATCTAGCAAATGCTCCAGCTAACGAAATTTACCCTGAGACACTTGCAGATGCCGCCACTAAGATGGCCAGGAAGTACAGGATAAAGTCAACAGTTTTCGATGAGAGGAAAATTCGCACACTCAGAATGGGTGGCCTACTTGCAGTTAGCGCCGGAAGTTCAAGGGCTCCTCGCTTTATCATACTTGAGTACAAGGGAAATCCGCACAGCAAAGATACGTACGTCATAGTTGGAAAGGGAATAACATTTGACAGTGGTGGAATTTCAATTAAGCCATCTGCAGGAATGGCAGAAATGAAAATGGATATGTCGGGAGCTGCTGCGGTGCTGGGTACACTTCAGGCTGTGGCATCGCTTAAGCTTCCTGTCAACGTGGTTGGGCTTGCCCCATGTACAGAAAATCTTCCCTCTGGCTCGGCCTATAAACCCGGTGACATCGTCACCACGATGTCAGGTCTGACAATTGAAGTCGACAACACTGACGCGGAAGGGAGAATCATCCTTTCGGATGCTCTTTATTTTGCACATCGGTTCAACCCTAAAGCTATAATTGATCTAGCAACTCTCACGGGAGCAGTAGTCGTTGCATTAGGACATCACGCTACAGGGATGTTTGGTACAAGCGAGGAAATCATGGCACAGCTTAGGGAAGCGGGTGAGCGGACATATGAGCGTGTCTGGCCGTTGCCTTTGTTTGAAGAATATGAAAAACAAATCAAGAGTGACGTAGCTGACGTCAAGAATGTTGGCGGTAAATGGGCAGGCTCAATCACCGCTGCTGCTTTTCTAAAGAAATTTACGGGTAATTTTCCGTGGGTACATCTCGATATAGCTGGCACTGCAATGCTGGAAGAAGAGATGGATTATTCCCCCAAGGGAGGCTCAGGAGTGGGAGTCAGACTTTTGACACAGTTTTTTAAACAAATTGCCAGTTGAAGTAGTTTTGACCTTTTGAAACTTGCATATAGGTGTGAATTGTCTAAGAAAACTAAAACCCGGTTAGGTTTGTTATAAATTGTGAAACTGTTTATCGATTTTTTCATCAAATTAAGTGATTAAACTTTTAACGAAAGGAAAATAAAACATGTCGAACGTCCCTGAAACAACAACTGCGACGTTTAAAACTGAGGTCTTAGATTCTCCGACGCCCGTTTTAATCGACTTCTGGGCACCCTGGTGTGGTCCTTGCCGAATGGTTTCGCCTATAGTCGAAGAACTAGCTCGTGAGTATGATGGGAAAATAAAGGTGATGAAATTAAACACCGATGAGAATATGGACATCGCAATCCAGTATAATATACTGAGTATTCCAACTCTTGGGTTCTTTAAAGGTGGCCAAATGGTGGACAGGATTATAGGTGCGGTTCCAAAGAAGGTTATTGTCGATAAAATTAACAAAGTGTTTCAGTCAAATTAAGAAGGAGACCAATGGCTTTTATCCAGGAAGAAGACAAAGATGAAATCCGTGAACAGATTGGAGAACTGACAAATGATGTAAAAATTGTGGTGTTTACTCAAGACGAAAATTGTCAGTACTGTCAAGAGACCGCAGCAATTGTTGAGGAGTTATCTCAACTGAATGATAAAATCAGGTTTGAAAAGTACGATATCGAAGTAAATAGTGATATTGCTGCAAAGTTTGGAATCAAACGTGCTCCAGCAATTGTTGTGATGAATGGTAAAGACTATGGAATTCGATACTATGGAATCCCTGCTGGTTACGAGTTCGTATCCTTGATGAATGCCGTGAAGAATGTGGGGACTTCCTCGACTGAGCTTTCAAATGAGACTGTTGATAAGCTCTCGCAAATCAAATCTCCAGTCCACATACAAGTGTTTGTAACCCCATCCTGTCCATACTGTCCAACAGCAGTTGTTCTATCACACCAATTTGCGATGGTCAATGATCTCATCACAGCAGACGCAATTGAGGCATCAGAGTTTCCAGAGCTTGCACTGGAGTATAATGTCCGGGGAGTCCCGCGAATTGTAGTAAACGAAACCCATCACTTCGAGGGTGCCCTTCCGGAAGAATGGTTTGCAGACGAAGTTGTCAAGGCTGTGACCGAAGGTGGAATTTGACATTAACCATCCGCTGAGAAATCAGAAATGCAGGCGATGTGGTTCATCCATGAAACCACAAATGGCATGCTGTGGCAGCATTTATTTCTTTACTTGTGAGAAGTGCGGGTGGTTATCGGCTTTAACTGATAAGATGCTGAAAGATTTAATTAAAGAGTATGAAAAGCAAAAAGAAATTAACCCATCGGTTTGAACCAAAGCACCACAGAGGTCTGGAATCTCGATACAGGCGCCGAATTCTCCCGCCAACTACAATTCTCAAGTCTTTTGGATTGAAGAAGGGGATGAAAGTCGCGGATGTGGGGGTGGGAACAGGTTATTTCCTCATACCGGCAGCACGAATAGTGGGTCAGCAAGGTAAAGCTTATGGAATAGATGTTTCTGAAGAAATGCTCCAAATACTCTCAAAGAAGCGGCTTCCCAGAAATACTGTAATTGTGCATAGTATCGATGGCTATTCTTTTGATGTCCCCTCTTCGGAGGTCAACTTTGTCGTTGCTAGCGCGATTCTTCATGAAAACGATCCTGATAAGTTTCTTCGAGAACTAAGGAGAATTATGAAAAGGAAAGGGAAACTTCTTATCATCGAATGGAAAAAGACGTCCAAATTTGGACCTCCATTGGATGAAAGGCTTGATGAAGAAGATGTTGTCAGGATGTTGAAAAGGAACAGGTTCAGACCGGTGACGAGTCGTAGCCTTAATGCACGATATTATGCTGTCTTATCTGAAAAAGTATAGGTGACAATGTGTATCTAAAAAAGCATTTTACACGTAAGAATTTTCTCAAACTAACTTTTATCTTGATCGGAGCAGCTGCCGGTTATGCATACTACTATTTTATTGGGTGTACTTCAGGAACCTGTCCTATTTCAAGCAACCCTTACGTGAGCACCCTTTATGGTGGTATGATTGGCTTTGCGCTGGGCGCGGTCAAAGAGGAATGAAATGTTACTTGTTCTGTACGTACTCCTTGGTATCTTCATTGCCTTCATGGGAATGCAATACCTACTTGTATTAAGAAGTAAGTTCAACAAAGGTAAAAAAGTGGAACCCGTAGGGGGGAGGCTGGGGAAAATGATGCTTCGTGGGGAGCGCATAATGATGTATTTTTATTCACCGGCCTGCCGAGCGTGTAAAATTCAAACTCCAATTGTCGACAAGCTTATGGCTGAAGGCCATGCGATTCAAAAGATCGACATATCAAGAGATATCTCCTTGGCGCGTAAATTTGGTGTGATGGCAACCCCCACGACAATCGTCCTTAAAGGCAATACGATAGTTGAATTTATTGTGGGTGTAAAGTCCGAGGAGAAATTGAGGAGATACTTAAACTAAACTAAGAAAATAAAAGACGAGGTGAAGTAAAATGTCACAAAAAGCAAAACAGAAGAGTTTTCTCGAGAAAAATCTGCACTTGATAGTTATTGCAATTGTACTGGTAGTAATAGGTGCTGTGTATTTGAATAAGTCCAGTAACGGATCGTCTTCAGAGCAGGCAACAGATGTTGCAAGTGTCTCTTCGGCGACAACTGTTTCAAGTACACCTGGTGAGGGTACGCCTGCCCCAGATTTTGCTCTCAAAACAACCGACGGCAAAACAATTAAACTTTCCGATTTTCGCGGTAAGGTTGTTATAGTCGACTTTTGGGCAACATGGTGCCCCCCATGCCGTGCTGAGATCCCGGACTTTATAAGGCTTTATTCAAATTACAAGGACAAGGGTTTTCAGATGCTAGGTATTTCTCTCGACCAGGGTGGGCTTAATGACGTCATTCCGTTTATGAAGAAATATGGAATCAATTATCCAATAATGCTTGGCAATGATGAAGTTGTTGCCGCATACGGAGGAATCCGTGGCATACCTACGACATTTGTGATAGACAAAAGGGGGAATGTCCGTGCGGCATTCGAAGGATATAGGCCACCTTCTGTCTTCGAAAGCCTCGTGCAAAAATTGTCCCTGGAAAAATGAAACTGTTGGTGAATTAATGAAAGTTGAGCTGAAGCAAGTTGAAGGGGGCACATTCGTTGTGAAGGCGGATTCCAACCACTGGGTTGTGTTGGACGCGTCTACAAATGAGGGGGGTAGTGATGCGGCTTCCAGACCAATGGAGCTTGTCCTTATGGGACTGGCTGGATGTACGGCAATTGATGTGGAGTTGATTCTAAAAAAGAAACGTGCCCCAATCAAGAAATTAGAACTGAAGGTTGATGCCGAAAGAGCAGAAGAGCATCCCAAGGTATTCAAGCAAATTCACATTTCTTACATTATTCATGGTGCTGTCAACCGTGCGGACGCTGAACATGCGGTGGCTCTGTCGGAAGAAAAGTATTGCTCTGCTTCTGCAATGCTGAGACGTACAGCTGAGATCACTTACGATATTCAAATCCTTCCGTGAAGGATGAGAAGCGGTGCAATGGAGAGGGTTCAATACTAATCGGGGAAGGTGCTTCCTTTGTTATCTTATGTCTCCACGTGCCATTCTGCTCTCATTGTCTCTAAGAACTTATAATGCGTAAGGTCAAAATGTATCGGGGTGATCGAGATGTAACCATGTCTCAGAGCCACCTGGTCAACATCCTCCTCATGGTCAAGAATTTGCATCTTGCCGGCAAGCCAGTAATAGTCTCTATTCCTTGGGTCCTTTCGTTGAAAGAACTCGTCGTCCCATCGAGATCTTCCTTGTCGCGTAAACATTATCCCTTTTATCTTCGCAGCAGGAAGCGCAGGTACGTTGATGTTCAGGACCGTATCCTTTGGGAGGCTTTCCCGGCAGACGAACTTTGCAATTGACATTGCGATTTTTGCTGCTGGTTTGAAGTTTGGTTTTCGCGTGCTTTCGAGGGAAACTGCGATCGACGGAATGCCAAGGATCGTCCCCTCTGTAGCAGCGCTGACAGTCCCCGAGTAAATCACATTTACCGCGGTGTTAAGTCCGTCATTAATGCCGGAGATGACCAGGTCAGGTTTAGCTCTCAAGAGAGTGCGTATCGCAAGCTTCACACAATCAGCAGGAGTGCCATCAACGGCATAGCCGAAAAGCTTCCCGTCTCGATAGAATTTGTGTGCTCTCAGTGGTGTGCGCACTGTTATTGCATGTCCTACTGCACTTTGTTGAATGCTGGGTGCAACTACCGAAACGTTAGCAAATCTCTTAAGTGCTTTAACGAGGACATAAAGTCCTTCAGCGTCTATCCCATCGTCATTTGATACTAGAATATGCGGTTTAGGCTTCATACAAAAATTTAACCGAAAAACTCTTCAGATACATCAGCATAATAAATCCATAATCAATATGAAACTTATCATCGATAGTATGTAAAGTTCATGCCTTCGTCTTCAGTAGAGATTTATTATATTTACTCAGGTATTGAACTGTCAAAATGGATGCTTAAAGTGTTTCCAGGTAATCAAAGTTTCGATGCTGTGAGGGTAATACAGTACATGCTTGCCCCGGCAGTAATGATAAATGCATGTGGGCTTCTGCTTCTCAGTGCCAACAATAAATATTCTAATGTTGTCAACCGCATTCGGTTGATTAATGATGAGAAGAGGAGGCTTATTCATAGGGCAGCGGAAAAGGATTTTACCCCAGAAGAAAATTTGCGTTTGGAAAGTGCGACACGACAATTGTACGATTTGAACATTCGTGCTCGACTTGTAAGGAATTCAGTGCTGAGTTATACAATTGCTGCAGCAATGTTTGTTCTATGTTCTCTTTCAATAGGGGCAGGAATGTTCCAGGCATTTGTCTGGTGGGAGCGGATCTCCACGTTAGTTTTTCTTGCGGGGATGATTGCTGTTTTTGTTGGTGTAATGTTTGGTGTCCTTGAATCTAAGAAGGGTTATGAAATAGTCCAGTTTGAGATAGAAGCAGAGCAATAGATAGTTTAAGCAACAGCACTTTTTGCTAGCTGTCATTTTTTACGCATGGAGGCTACGTGATTGAAATGTAGGTTCAAATCATTAGATTACAAACTTAGGAGACAAGTATGTCAGCAGTGGTATTTGATATTGAAACGGCGGCATTTGATTTTGATGATTTTGATGAGGCACAGAAGGAGTACTTAATGAAATCGGCAGAGAAAGAGGAAAATGAGGAGTTGCGACAAAAGGCAAGGGAGGAAATATTAAAACAATTAAGCCTCTGGCCTCTGACGGCCCGGGTCGTTGCTATTGCCTTACTGAATGTTGAGTCTGGAAATGGTATTACCCTGTTTTATTCCGATGAAGAGATGAAATTCGATAAAAACGAATCTGATCATAGTTATACATTTATTGGCACAAACGAGCCAAATATGCTCACAAAGTTTTGGGAGCTTGTTTCCAAGTTCGACGCGTTTATAACGTTTAATGGTCGAAGCTTTGATTGCCCATTTCTCATGCTGCGCTCAGGCATTTTAGGGATCAGGCCCTCAATAAACCTAATGGCAGGATCGCGATACTCGATGCAAAATCATATTGACCTTTTAGAAGAGCTAACGTTTCATGGCGTGACAAGAAAGTTCAACTTGGATTTTTACTGCAAAGCTTTTGGAATCCAGAGCCCGAAGTCGCATGGCATTACTGGTTATGACATCAATGACTATTTCAAAGCAAGAAGGTATAAAGAAATCGCTCAATATTGTATGGGCGACGTTTTAGCTACTGCACAGCTGTATGCCAAATGGAGATATTTGTATGAGGGGTTGAAGTGAAACAGCTTACTGAATCGCAAATTAGAACTCTTGACATAACGAGGCATATGTCAGTAACGGCGAATGCCGGTTCTGGGAAAACAAGCGTTTTAGTCGAACGTTTTCTCCAGGCTATAAGAAGTGGGATAAGAGTTGACGAGATACTGTGCCTCACATTTACGGATAAGGCTGCACTTGAACTCCGTGAACGGATTGGTCGCGCACTATTGGAACGAATGAATAGCCCAGAGCCAGATGAAATCGTCGCGAGGTACAGGGGGGCAAAATCAAGTATGCTTGATGCGAACATCAGTACGATTCATTCGTTTTGCTTAAATGTTCTCAGGGAATTTCCTGTTGAGGCCGGTGTAGATGCAAATTTTAAAGTGCTGGAGGATTTTGATGCAGCATCACTCAAGAGAGACGCAGCAGAAGAAGCCGTAATCGACTCCCTTTCGGGTGAAACGGAATTCGCAAAGCAAACTCACCAGTTTCTTGTCAGATTTGGCTATAAGCAAACTCTTGACATACTTAGTGAAATGTTTTCACATCGGGAAAAGCTTGCACATAAGAAAATCATTTACAATACCCAGCATGATAGCTCCGAGTTCCTCATACCCCGCATAGAGATTTTGAGAGACCATTGGAGCCGACTCGGGAAACTAATTGTGGAAATATCACGGAATTCTATCAGGCATAACGGAAATGGCAAAGAGAATTTCCTCTCTGCTGTTGAGTCACTTGAGAATTCCTTCAACACATCGGAGATAGATCCTCTATCATTGTTGCCAGGTGTGTCCAGAGTATTGGAACTGGTTCTTACGAAGCAACAGAAATTGAGGTCAGGTGTGGAGATAATTCCTAATGGTGATTTTAATCAGCGCCAGATTTACGAAATTATAAAGAGTACTTACCAGATACTTTACGGAGGCGATGACACGGGGGAATTATCTCCAGTATCAATTCAACAGTATCTCGACGATGCCCATACAATTTATGGTTTGTATCTTGCTGCTGAACAGCGATACGACGAAAAAAAGACTTCCCGAGGCGCCCTTGATTTTGATGACCTTCAGCTTTTTGTTTTGAAGTTGCTAAAATTTAATGAGACCGTCAGCAATGTTCTCAGGAACAGGTTCAAACAGATAATGGTAGATGAATATCAGGATACGAACTTGTTGCAGTATGAGATTTTCAAGGGGCTAATAAAAGATTTTTCAGTTGACGGTAGAATCTTCGTAGTTGGAGATCCGAAGCAATCTATTTATAGATTTAGAAATGCCCAGGTAGAGGTATTTAAAAGGACCGAAGAGGACCTGACAACACTTCCAAATGCTGAAGTAATTGCGCTGGCAGAAAGCTTTCGCATGAACGGTGAAATCGCGAAATTTGTGGACTGGCTTTTTGCCGATATCATGAAGAAAAACCCCCTCTTTAAACAGTTGGGATTTAAGTCAACATCGGAAGCTGAATATAGTGCAATTAAACCCATTCGAACCGTCGAGGCTACTGGTTCCGTTGAGATATTTTATGCAGAAGGAGAGAATCGGGCGAATAACTCAGATGCAACGCCCATTGAACTTCAGTCGAATTTTGTTGCTGCAAGAATTAAGAAGATGGTCATGACTGGAGAAAAGATTAGCAAAAATATTGACGGTGAGGAGGTCCTGTCAAGAATTGAATACGGCGATATTGGGGTCTTACTTCGTACTCGAGCATATCTTAAGAATCTTGAAAATGCATTAAAAAAATACAATATTCCATATGTTGTAGCGTCAGGAAGGGGGTTTTACTCGTCTCAAGAAGTACTTGATTTGACAAACTACCTCAACTTTTTGCAAGATACATATTCTGATGTGAGCTTGTTAACCGTTTTGCGATCTCCTATGTTTGGTATCTCTGACGAGGAGCTTTATCACATATCCAATGCAGCGGGTGAATCTCTGTTTGAAAAACTTAATAACTTTTCTTTATCAGGTTCGGCCTCTGAAGAAGTCATGTATGCTTCAAGAGTTCTCCAAGAGGAGATCCAATTTGCTTATAGATTAAATATACCTCAGTTGCTCGATAGAATCCTGGCGAGGACCGGGTGGTTGGCTGCTGACTTCTCAGTTGGGGCTAACCACACAAGGGAGACGCAGCGTCTGGCGAATTTAAGAAAAATGAAAGAGATTGCACGCGACTTTGAGGCACGCGGATTCAGTAGCTTGTACGATTTTGTAGAACGCCTTGAGGACCTTAAGGAAGAAGGTAATGAAGGGCAAGCATCTATAGAAGAGACGTCGAATGTTGTCCGAGTACTTACCATACACTCGGCAAAAGGATTGGAGTTTCCTGTAGTTTTTTTGCCTTTTTGCAATACTGGGGTGGAAACTAAGCGGAAAGTCATTGTTAGCGACGATGTTGGGATTATTCCGATTTTCGATCAGGGTATCCCAAAAGAATTCGCACTTTACAAGAAACTCGAAGAGATAAATGAAAGAGCCGAGGTATCGAGACTTTTCTATGTTGCCTGTACACGTGCGAAAGATAAGCTAATATTGACGAGTGGTGAACGGACAAAGAAGATGTCGTTTGGTGAAATTCTTAAGGAAAAAGCCGATTTAAACTCCATTGTTGGAGATTATCTTGAGTGCAATGGCGCCAAAGTATTTGTCTACGGTAGTATTCCCGAAACAGAAACTGCCGGAGGATCTGGAGTTAAGCCAAACATTGAGGTGGGTAATGTCCGTATAGAGGGGCTTTCAGCAAATGTTGATGGTGAGATTTATTCGGCTACTGTTTTGCAAACCTTTAAACTTTGTCCAACAAAATATTTTCTACGATATCAGATTGGATTACCCACTCCGGAAATTGTCTGGGATGAAGACGAAAACTCTGAGTTCAGCGATGAAATCCTTTCTACAATTAAAGGTCGTGTAATTCATAAGGCGCTTCAAAACCTTCTACCTCAATTATCAAAGGTTGATGATGATATGATAGCTATCTCGGTTAGAAATGCGATTCTGTTGGAAAGCAATATTCGAGTTGACCAGGATAAAATTTCGAACACGATAATTGATATTAGGCAAAATGTAGCAAATGCCATTGAAACCATTCGAAGACTTAATTTTAAGGGCCAGATGTATGTGGAGCAAACAATCACACAAAGGTTCTGGGAAGATTACCTGACAGGCACAATTGACCTCCTGCTCGAAAATGAAAACGGATTCCAAATTATTGACTACAAGACTAACAGGATTGATAGTGATATTGAAAAAATTTACGAGGATTATGAAATACAGATGAAAATGTACGCACTGTTGTGTAGATTGATCAATCCGTATCAGAAGTCAGTACAGGCGACACTGGTTTTCACACGCAAGAAAGGCCTTGCCTTTAGCAAGTCTTATCACGTAGAAGAGCTTGAAGGTTTCGCAAGCGAACTTAGAGCCCTGATACGTGAATTAAAATCGCTGAAATTCAATGCTGGAAGTTTTCCAACAAGCACAAATCACTGTAAGCGCTGTGAGTATTATTCCCGTGAAATGACGAAATGTTTATTTGAAAAAAAATCTTGGATTAATTAAGAATAGAAAAGGTGAATTGCTACAGCATCAGATGGATTTTTTGAAAAAATTCTGTGGTCCTGGTCAGCAAAATCTGGTTTGAAAGGAAGCTATTTGCAACAGTTCCCTTTGCTTCTAGATTTAATTGATCTCCATATCAAACCTGCCGCAATAACAAGTAACACTCCTAGGAATATAACTTCGCCTGTCATAGAGTCATCCCGACGTTGTAAACTATAAAGGCAACTACCCAGGCTATTGCAAAACTGTATGCGAGAAAGATAAGGGCTACCCATTTCCCGGCTTCCCTTGCCATAACTGCGACTGTGGCAAGACAAGAGGTGTATAGAAGAAGGAATATCATAAATGAGAGAGCTGATGCAGGCGTGAAACTTCCTTTGATCACATTTCTTAGATTGACATCACCTGTATCAGCTTTTAAGGTATTTATGCCAGGTTTAAGTAATGAAAGAAGACTTTCTTTTACAGCGAAAATAAGGTTTATTGCTTGACCCTTCAGTTCATTAACCACATGAAAATTCTTTTTTTCAATCTCGACGTTGGCGGAATAAATTGTTCCCATGGAGCTCAGCACAATTTCTCTTGCAAGGAAGGCTGGAATCAGTGATGTTGATATTCGCCAATCTTTAATTCCAATTGGCTTGAAAATAGGCGTTATTGATTTGCCAATGTATGCAGCTGCACTTTGAGATGGATTCTTAATTCCAGGTGGAATATTCAAAAGAATCCAAATTACAACTGAAGCCGCAAATATCAACGTACCGGCTCGGTAGAGAAAGTTTTTTATTTGTGCCCAGACGATTCTTACAACAGTGATCAGCGACGGTACTCTATAGGGCGGCAGTTCCATTACAAAGTGAGATAGTCGTCCTTTAAATGCGGTTTTTCTCAAGAAAAATGCTGTCATGAGACCAATCAGAATTCCAAGCACGTACAATGAAAAAATGACAATGGCAGGATTACTGAAGAAAAGAACAGCAAAGAACGAAAACACAATGAGTCGTGCTGGACAACTCATGAACGGGATCATTGCGATCACCAGCAACTTGTCCCGCCTATTTTCTAGAGTGCGGGTTGCCATTATTGCAGGAACGTTGCAACCAAAACCTAAAAGAAGAGGAATCATTCCCTTGCCGTGTAAACCGAGTTTGTGCATGAACCTATCCATGAGAAAAGCAATTCGTGGCATGTATCCTGACATTTCAAGCAGTGCTAGCAAGAAGTAAATTGTACCTATTAGCGGGACGAAGGTGATCACAAATCCGACACCGCCCACCACGGCTTCAGAGAAAAACTTCAGCATCCATTCAGTTGCACCAGCTTTTGTCAAAGCCATTGCGACAACTGGTGACAGGAAGTTATTGATGAAACCCTCAGTCCATTCCATTAATGGATTTGAGAAATCAAATGAAATTTTGAATAGCAAAAACATGGCAGCAAGAAAAATAAAAAATCCATAAATAGGATGAAGAATGACCTTGTCAATCCTGTCTGTGATATCTCTCGCCGTGGAATTTTTCTTTTTGAAGGTTTCTGCGAAAAAACCATTTGCGAAAGAGTACCTTTCATCTTTAATGATCGTTGTAATGTTCTTCTTATAAAACTTCTCCAGGGCTATGCGCTGTGCTTTACCCTTTTCGCTTTTTGAGAGAAAATCGATCAGCGTATGTTTGTTAATGCTCCCGTTGCGGATCTGTTCACTGACTTGTGCCAGAGCGTCTTCAAATCTATCGTTATATTTGATTGGTTTTGGAACTTTTTGATTTTCGTAGACGTCAACTATGGCATCGAGGAGTTTATCCACTCCGTCACCAGTTTTGCCGTTTGTTTTGACTACTGGAATATCTAAAACTTCGCTCATATGAAACGTGTTTACTGCGACCCCATGCCTTTCTGCCTCATCTATCATATTAAGAGCAATGACCATAGGTTTACCAAATTCAAGGAGTTCTAAAGTAAGGAGTAAATCCCGTTCCGCATTGGCTGTTTCGATGACATCGAGTACGACGTCAGGATCGCCGTCTGATAGGAAGTTATGAGCGATTTTTTCGTCTTCAGATATTGGATCTAATGTATAAATGCCAGGTAGATCAACAAGGTGGATTTCATACCCCTTATGAGCTGTGAGTCCCTCCTTCCTTTCAACAGTTACCCCAGGCCAGTTGCCAACTGAAAGATTAGCTCTGGCTGCGTGATTCAGGATGGTGGTTTTCCCAACATTTGGATTGCCAGTAACAGCTACTGTGATCTTTTTTCGCATTTTACCTCTATACTCCGAGCGACATCGGACGTTATCACTATTCGTGACATACTGGTGCTTACAAGAATACCTCTACCAAGTCGCTGGAGTACTTTTATTTTTCGACCAGGCCTCAATCCCATTGCTTCAATCTTCAGGAGAATTTCATTGTGGTTTGAAAATCCTGTAATTTGAGCAACCTCACCGACTTGCAGGTCGTTCAACGTCTTGACGCTGTCACTGGAGGTTCCCTGACCAAACTTATGCCTGAATCTGTTTCTATTTTGCATATTTAGTCTCAGCTTTTACGTATTGTGAGCTTTCTTTTGGCAGTCCGGGCACACACCAAAGATTTGATGCGAATGACCAGTGAGTTTGAATTTGAATCTCTTTGCAACCATCTCCTGCGCATTTTCAATTCCTTCGTCAACAAATTCAACGATCTTACCGCATTCTATACACACCAGATGGTCATGATGAGTCCTGCCAAAGGCTTTTTCAAATCGAGAGCCATGGTCCTTTAAGCGAGCTCGGAAGACAAGGCCGCACTCTTCAAGGACATCCAGAGTGTTATATACCGTAGCCCTCGAAATCTTACTACCCGAGGTTTTCATCTTTAGGAACAGCTCGTCGGCGTCAAAGTGTCCGTCTGTTTCCATTACGTAATCGAGCACTTCAAATCGCTCCGGAGTAATGCGGTAGTTTCCCGCTTTCAAATACTCTTCCAATTTTTGTCGAGCGGCATCACTTTTATTCATTTTACGAAGTCTAAATAATATTAACGATTTGATCCGAGTGTTTCAAGACACCAGGTCGATGCTGCCTTATTTATGTATTTTATCAAAATTTCATATTCTTGATTTGTCAGGTGAGCTTTTTGCATCATCCTTGGGAGTGAATCTCGCCAATTCTTCAGGTTGGAATCCTTTGGGGTTGGTACGCTATGGCAATCACTACACTTTTGCAGAAGGATTCTCATGGCTTTGTTCTCAATGCTTGTATCTTTCTGTACCACAAAAGAAGAATCAAATTGACATGTTGGTTGAATTAGAAAGTAATAAGCGATTAGCAAAATCTCGATCATAGATCGAACCCGAAGATTATGCGGACGTTGAGCCCAGATGAACTTTTTGTTATCCCCGAGTAAAATCCACCTGTGATCCAAATCTCTTTTGTTGCCACCGAAATACTTGGTCCAATTCCGAAGTTGGCACCATGCTCTCTTTTGAGTTCGTTTACCGACTCAAGACCAAATCTTAGAACAGGAGAAATCTCATAACTAATTCCAGCTGTAACTGATGTTTCGAAGTCGGCTGCCTTTACTATTTCTCGCTCGATGTTACCATTAATTGAGAAATTGAGCGATCCTATATCCTTTGCAAGAACTATTTTAGCCTCGATGACATTTGGCTCCTTAAAATCATAACTTCTTTCCCACTCCAGATAAATTAATGGATCTACTAACAAATCTCCTTTTTGCGACAACTTAAATCTTCCCCTCAACTTGAACGATTCTAATTTTAGTGGAGAGCTCATTGTTTTGGAGATGACCTGATATACCCCAACATCGAATCTTTGCGTGATTCCGTACTCGACCTCGATTTGTTGTTGGAACGAATTCATTTTATAACCCGATCTGAGAAAAGAAAGGGTTGAGTACGATTCCAGCTCCCACTCTCCAGGTGAGACCGTAGAAAATTGATAGCTCCATATATAGAATCTTCTATCAGCATGTGCCGTTGAGGAAATGATCAGAATCATTATAATTATTCCAATGTGCTTGCTTTGCATTGCTTCTCCTTTTATTTAGACCTAATCTAAATATAAATCGTAAAACTAATAAAATCAAGTAACAAGGTTTGACATTTTAATTAGCGTGATTCTTGTCATCGAGTTGCAGCCGTTCTTGTGCCGACATGGGAATGGCCTGTCGCTTCAGGGGTGAGCATCTTCTTCCCTGTCGGATCTAGGTTGCTTTCCCATAATCTAGTATTCCCCCATTTCGGTTACCTAAATTATGAGGCAACGACTTATTTCCAACTCCTCTAAAGTTACCTTTTTGTGAGTCAATGCGCTTACTAGTCCCAACCTTGATTAAAAAACTGCCGATGTTTATATTTATCGGCAATTTTTTGAACGACGTTGGAAAAACAAGGGTTTTCGCCAGTTTTTAATTGACTCCTTGTTTTTCCGGAGGATCTTTGAAAGTGAAAATTCATATATCAAACCTGTCAGAAGGTGTTCACCAGTACGACTTTCATGAAGAACCATCGGAATTAGGCTTGGATGAACGCTTTGGCAGGCAGGTTGTTGTCAAGGCAGAGCTAGAAAAACGCAGGAACCAGTTCTTTCTGCGGGTGAAGCTCGAGACGGTGGGGCGGTTTATCTGTGACCGCTGCGCTGATGAGTTTGATATGTCATTGAACAACGAATACAGGATGGCTTACGTTTTCTCCAGAAAAGATGCAGAAGGTTACGATGAAGATGAAATTACACTTATAAAGGAAAACACTAGCCTTATTGACATATCAGACGATGTAAGGCAGTTCGTCATACTTTCAGTGCCGTTGAAACTCTTATGCAAGGAGGAATGTGCAGGGCTTTGTTCGACCTGCGGTGCTAATTTGAACTATGAAGAGTGCAAATGCCATAAAGAAGCACTGGACCCAAGATGGGAAAAATTGAAAAACATGGTGAATAACAATTGATAACGAAGAAGCCCAAATCGTAAAAGGAGTGAAAAATGCCAAATCCCAAACGACGACATTCGAAGTCGAGGAGAGATAAGCGGAGAACACACTATAAAGCAATCAGTCCCACGATTTCAGAGTGTCCCCATTGTCATGAACCTAAGTTGCCACATCGTGCCTGCCCGAATTGCGGATACTACAGCGGCAGAGTGGTATTCATACCGAAAGGTTCGTAAGGACTTTCCAGCCAAATAAAAACACAATTCATGAAAATCGCACTTGATGCAATGGGCGGAGATGAAGCGCCGCTAAAAATTGTCGAGGGTGGTTTGCAGGCTCTGAGAGAATCTGGCAACCGATTTGAGCTTGTCCTTGTTGGTCGGCAGGACGACATCGAAAAGGAGATCGTAAGACTTGGTGCAGGAGAGCTAAATTATTCCATTGTTAATGCGCCAGATGTTATCGAAATGTCAGACACGCCGAATTTGGCAATTAAACAAAAACCCAACTCATCGATTGTCGTTGGTCTCAGGATTCATCAAGAAGGAAAGGTGGATGCCTTTGTAAGCGCCGGCAATACTGGTGCAGTAATGTCTGCATCGACATTGATTCTTGGAAGGGCAGCTGGTGTCAGCCGCCCAACTGTAGGAACTCCTCTGCCGACTGTCAGCGGATCATGCTTTGTTCTTGATTCTGGTGCAAGTTCTGACTGCAGGCCTCAGCATCTGGCAGAGTTTGCTGTAATGGGTTCAATATATGCCTCCGAAATAATGCAGATAAGGAACCCACGAGTTGGGCTATTGAACATTGGTGAAGAGAGGACAAAAGGAAATGAACTAGCGCTTGCTTCGTACACTCTTCTTGAAAAGAGCGGATTGAATTTCATTGGCAATGTGGAAGGGAGAGATATTTTGATGGGTAAAGCTGACGTAATAGTGACAGATGGTTTTGTTGGGAATATTGTCCTCAAATTTGCCGAAAGTATCTTACCAGTTCTCCGTGCTCGACTAATTCAGTACGCAGATAAAGGAATCTTTCAAAAATTACAGGCTTTAATTGCCGCCAGGACACTTCGGAAAGCATTGAAAGGATTTAGCTACGAGGCTTATGGTGGTGCTCCACTCCTTGGTGTAAAAGGCGTAACAATAATTGGTCATGGAAGTTCGACATCCCTGGCAGTCAAGAATATGGTCTTCCGTGCAGAGGAGATGGTGAGTCATCGTATCGCGTGGCTAATCGAGAATTCAATTGGAAAAATGGATTTGAAGGTAGATTAATGTCAAAGAGAGCAGTGATAACAGGCGTTGGCCATTATGTTCCGGATAAGATTCTGACAAATGCAGATCTTGAAAAAATGGTCGATACCACCGACGAATGGATTCAAACACGGACAGGAATTCGTGAGCGCAGAATCCTTGAACATGGTGCTACCAGTGATCTTGCTGTTGGAGCAATAAGAGATCTTCTCGACAAAAGAAAGATTTCGCCTGAGGAGATCGACCTAATAGTCGTTGCGACGATCACACCTGATATGTTTTTTCCTTCAACAGCATGTGTGATTCAGGAGAAAATAGGCGCAAAAAGAGCATGGGGATTCGATTTGTCTGCCGCATGTTCCGGGTTCATTTTTTCTCTTGTAACAGCAGCTCAATTTGTCGAGAACGGCTCCTACAGGAAGGTGATTGTGGTTGGTGCTGATAAAATGTCTGCAATCACTGACTACACCGACAGGTCAAACTGCATCTTGTTTGGAGATGCAGGTGCGGCTGTGCTTCTTGAACCTGCGGACGAGGGGAGTGAATATGGAATTCTCGACCATATTGTTCATTGCGATGGGAGCGGAGGAGAATACCTTTACATTAAAGGAGGTGGAAGCCTTCACCCTGCGACTCATGAAACTGTTGATAAAAAAATGCATTATCTCTTTCAGGACGGGAAGGCTGTTTTTAAAGTTGCCGTTGTTGGGATGGCAGAAGTTTCGTATGAAATAATGAAGCGAAACAATCTAAGCTCCGATGACATAGACTGGCTTGTTCCTCATCAAGCTAATAAGAGGATCATTGATGCTACAGCACAGCGCATGGGGCTTGATCCTTCAAAGGTGATGATGAATATCGATAGATATGGTAACACAACTGCTGCGACAATTCCTCTCTGTTTGTCGGAGTATTACATGAGCGGGCAACTGAAAAAAGGTCATACGCTCGTGCTTTCAGCTTTTGGTGCAGGTTATACATGGGGGTCTGTCCTTGTGAAGTGGGCGATTGACAACAACTCGAAACTGGATTGATATGAAGCAAGCATTGGTATTTCCGGGACAGGGATCTCAATATGTGGGCATGGGCAAGGATTGGTATGACAACTTTGAGATTGCCAGGAAGATGTATGATCAAGCAGATAGCGTGGTTGGGATTAATATTAGCAAAATTTCCTTTGCTGGTCCTGAGGACGATATTAAAAAAACCGCGATCACCCAACCTGCAATTTTTATTCACAGTGCTGTGGCATATGAGGTGTTGAAGGAAAGACTTGGAGGGAAGTTTCAGATTTCTGCGGCGGCCGGCCACTCGCTGGGGGAATACAGTGCGCTTTATGCAGCTGGTTCAATTGACTTTGCGGAATGCCTCCGCTTGGTTAGATTTCGTGGCGAACTGATGCAGTGGTGTGGGGAGGTTCGACCAGGCACAATGGCAGCAATTATTGGTCTGGACGAGAAAAGGGTCGGGATGATTTGCAACGAGATATCAAATGAAGGGGTTGTTCAACCGGCAAACTTTAATTCGCCAGGTCAAGTCGTAATATCTGGTGACGTACCAGCAGTGAAGCTTGCTATGGAGAGATGCAAATCCGAAGGGGCGAAAATGGTCAAGGAGCTCTTTGTCAGCGGAGCATTTCATTCGCCGTTGATGGAGCCTGCACTCAAGGAGTTTGAAAAGGCTCTCGAGCGAGCAATAATCAAAAGTCCAAGATTTCCTGTTTACTCTAACGTCACAGCTCAGCCTGTTAGAGATGCATTGAGCATTCGGAAATTGCTGCTGGAGCAACTGACAAAGCCTGTACTGTGGTACCAGTCCATTGAAAACATGCGTGCTGTTGGAATCAACATATTTCTGGAAGTTGGACCGGGTAAGGTACTTCAGGGTCTCATAAAGCGTATATGCGCTGAATGTGAAACATATGGTGTTGACAAACTGTCGGATTTGAAGTCCTTTGCATCATGACAGAAAATATTGTTGAAATCATCGGTGTAAAGATGGAGGATCGCATTCTTAAGGAGGGATTTGTGCATCCCGATGGCCCTGTTGCGTGTACATCTAAATGCTGCAGGCATGGCGTTTATCTCGATCCTGGTGAAAGAGACAGAATACTCTCCCACTCCAAATTGATAAAGAAATATATCGATGATAGTCAAACAGGTGATGTTGACAGATGGTTCGACAATACGGAGCTGGAAGACAATGATTTTCCGTCAGGTAAGTGTGTCAGCACAATGATCTACAATGGGAAGTGCGCATTCCTCGATTCAAGAGGTCGGTGTGTGCTCCAGGTTACTGAGGAAGAAGAGAACCTGGGGCAATTTACGTTGAAGCCCTATTATTGTGTCCTCTTTCCAATAACAAAAACAAATGGAATCTTTGAATACGACGATTTATGCGAGGGTGAATGCGATTGTTGTACCGCAAATCCTCATAGCGACAGAACGATGGTTGAAGTTTGCAAGATCGAGTTTGAGTATGCTCTCGGTAAAGAGAAATACAATGAAATGCTTTTGAACCTGAAAGGTTACCGTGAAGATGGGAAATCTTGAAAACAATGTTGCGCTTGTTACTGGTGGTGCTAGAGGCATAGGCAGGGCTATCACCTTAGAGCTTGCGAGAAATGGTGCGAATGTAGCATTTACTTATAAGTCATCAGGTAAGCTTGTGGAGTCCTTGCTGGATGAGATCAGCACCTTAGGCCGCAAGGGAATTGCTCTGGAGGCAGACGCTGCCATAATGAGCTCAGCAGTTGAGGTTGTAAATAAGGTTGTGACGGAATTCAAACGAATCGATATTTTGGTTAACAATGCAGGGATAACCCGGGATAACCTTTTATTGAGGATGTCAGAGGAAGATTGGGATGTGGTAATGCAGACAAACGTCAAGAGTGTCTTTAATTATACGAAAGCAGCTGTTCGGGTAATGATGAATCAACGATTTGGGAGGATAATCAATATTAGTTCAGTGGTTGGTTTAAAAGGAAACCCTGGCCAATCAAATTATGCTGCGTCCAAAGCCGCAATAATTGGTTTTTCTAAATCAATTGCTCGCGAATTGGCAAGCAGAAACATACTTGTCAATGCGGTGGCGCCAGGTTATATTGAGACAGATATGACTGCTTCACTGACTGAAGAACAGCGGAATGCGGTTTTAAACATGGTGCCGTTAAAAAGAGTTGCAAAACCAGAAGAAGTGGCGAGGGTTGTGCGCTTCTTAGCGTCACCCGATGCAGACTATATTACAGGACAAGTCATTTCCGTAGATGGCGGAATGTCTCTCTAAAACCAAAACATAGGAGGTAAACTCATGTCTATTGACGTTGAGGCAAAAGTAAAGGAGATCATTATTAACAAGTTAGGTGCTGAGGAATCGCAAATTAAGCCCGAGGCATCGTTCACTAATGACCTTGGTGCCGATTCACTTGACACAGTTGAACTGGTTATGGAATTTGAGAAAGCATTTAATATTCAGATACCGGATCAGGATGCAGAAAAAATCCGGACCGTAGGTGATGCAATTGGCTATTTGAAGCAAAGAGTAAGTCAATAACGGATATTACCCATGAGGAACGGAAAGCGGGTCGTGGTAACTGGAGTTGGTGCCATAACTCCCATTGGATTGACTGCTGAGGAATTCTGGCAGGGTATGATGGAAGGTAAAAGCGGCGCCGGTCCAATCACTTACTTTGATGCATCGCAGTATGATACGAAATTTGCATGTGAAGTGAAAGGCTTTGATCCGCTGAAGTACATAGACAGAAAGACCGTGCAACGCATGGATTTATTTACTCAATTTGCCATGGGAGCTGCAGCTCAAGCTGTTGAAGATGCGAAAATCGATGTTGAGAAGATAGATCACAATCGTGTTGGGGTAGTCGTAGGGAGTGGGATAGGCGGAATGTGGACTTATCACAGGCAGCAAGAAACTGTTTATCAAACAGGTGGCCCTCATAGGATTAGCCCATTCTTTGTTCCAATGATGATATCAGACATTGCAGCTGGATATATTTCAATGAGGTATCAGTTCAAAGGCCCTAATTATGCCACAACATCTGCTTGTGCTACTTCAAGTCATGCAATAGCCGATGCTGCAATTTTAATTGAGCGTGGTTCTGCTGACGTGATGATTACAGGCGGTGCAGAAGCTGCGATTTGTCCGATGGGCGTTGGAGGATTTAACGCGATGAAGGCATTGTCCACTCGAAACGACGACCCACAACATGCGAGCCGACCATTCGATGCAAATCGAGATGGTTTTGTCATTGGAGAAGGCGCGGGGATTTTGATTCTGGAAAATCTTGAACATGCTTTGAAGCGCGGCGCCCGAATATATGCAGAACTTTCCGGGATCGGTTTGACAGCGGATGCCTACCACATTACTCAGCCGGCACCTGGCGGCGAAGGAGCAGTAAGAGCAATGCTTGCATGTCTTGAAGATGCCAATTTGAAGCCAACAGATGTTGACTACATAAATGCTCATGGCACCTCCACTCCCTTTAATGATAAAACTGAGACGGAGGCCATAAAAACAGTTTTTGGGGAGCATGCATATAGACTTTTGGTTTCTTCGACAAAATCGATGACAGGGCATTTGCTCGGCGCTGCCGGGGGAGTTGAAGCAGTTGCTACCGTGCTGGCTATCGCAAGGGATATTGCACCCCCAACAATTAATTATCAAATTCCCGACCCTGATTGCGACCTAAATTACGTTCCTAACAAGCCTGTTCACCATACAATCAATGTTGCGATAAGTAACACGTTTGGATTTGGTGGACATAACGCATCGTTACTTTTCAGGAAGTTTGTTGAGTAAACTCCCGACACATGGCACGCTGGATATCGCTCATAGTAAGCCTAACTTATAAGTGATCGATGTTCTTTTCCCTGAAGCGGTTAATATCGAGGATAAACCGCTCCCATTTTGCCTCTCGTGATGTTGCGCAGCTGGAATCTATCCTTGGGATAAGAATTCGAAATGATAAGCTTTTTATAGAGGCATTAACCCACCGCTCGTATGTTCCACTCTTACCCGCGGGCGAGAACCGATCCAACGAACGTCTCGAATTTCTTGGGGATGCGGTACTGAATCTTGCCACGGCTGAGTTTCTTTTTCGGAAGTTTCCCAATCTCGAGGAGGGAGAGATGACCCGTCTCAGGAGTTTTTTAGTAAACCAGCATTCGCTTGCAGATTATGCTCGTAAGATAAACTTGCTTCCACTACTAAAGATGACAGCAAGTGCTCAGCAAGCTGTTGAGAGGGGTTACGAATCCCTTCTGGCAGATGCTTTTGAGTCACTTTTAGGTGCGATATACCTTGATTCTGGACTTGAAGCAGTGATGAGTTTCCTTAACAGGGAGATCTTTCCGAGAGAGATCTCTGACGAAACAGAGCTCTTTCGTGAGCTGGATAAAAATTTTAAGAGCGCTCTTCTTGAACTGACCCAGGCAAACGGATTAGGAATTCCGAAGTACAATTTGCTGAAGGAAGAAGGACCAGACCATGATCGAACCTTCACCGTAGAGGTGTTGGTTAACGACGTTCCTCGTGGTACGGGAGTCGGAAAAACAAAAAAGTCAGCAGAGCAAGCTGCTGCACAAACAGCTTACACACAAATTAAAAGGGAGCTAGAGGAGAATACACAGAGCAAAATATCATTCTGAGCGACGCCTTTTCCTTCCAGGAACTTTCTTCCCTTCGTTAGCCAATTCTTCCAACCTCTTTTGTACCAGATTGAAGACAGTACCTTCTCTGTACCTGCCTGATTTTGTTGGCTCCCCAGCTCGGACCCCTGTAAGTATTTCAATCCCTTCCTCAATCCTATCAATTGGATAAATATGAAACTTTCCATCTTGCACTGCCTGGATGACTTCCTTGCTTAGCATGAGGTCCTTGGCATTTTTTGATGGGATGATTACACCCTGATCTCCTGTAAGTCCTCTTGCTTTGCATACTTTGAAAAATCCTTCAATTTTTTGATTTACCCCACCTATAGGTTGAATATCACCCATCTGATTTACACTTCCTGTTACGGCAATGCCTTGCTTGATGGGCAAGTTACTGATGGCTGAAAGAATTGCATAAAGCTCGGTCGATGATGCACTGTCACCATCCACACCGGAGTATGACTGCTCAAAAGCCACACTTGCGGTTAAGGAAAGTGGCTTCTGGCGAGCAAATCTTTCACGTAAGAATCCAGCCAAAGTAAGCACTCCTTTATCGTGGGTTTTACCGGAGAGATTTACTTCACGTTCAACGCTTGTAATACCTGACTTACCCGCCCCAACCGTTGCTGTTATCCGCGTTGGTTTTCCAAAAGAGTAGTAACCTATATCATAAATCGATAGACCATTGACCTGGCCTACCCTTTCGCCAGTCGTAGACACCATTAGAATGTCTCGCTCTATCAAATCTTGAATTTTTTCTTCAATGAGCTTGTTCCTCTCATTAAATGCATCAATTGCAGACTCCACGTCCTCTCTCCTGACCAGATCGTGCTGGTTCTTTGATGCCCAGTAGTCTGCTTCTCTTATTAGATCAGCGACATCACTGAACCTTGTCCACAACTTTTCCTGGTTTTCTGCAAATCGCGCTGCCTGTTCAATTACCGCTGCAACTCCGGTTTTATCGAAATGTTTTAGATTTTCAGTGCGACAAATGCGAGAAACAAACCTGGCATATTCCATAATTCTCGAAGAGTCAAGTTTAACCTCACTATCGAAGTCTGCTTTGATTTTGAAGATCTTTTTGAAATCCTCCTCTGAAGTGTATAGAATGTCGTAAATGTACGGATCGCCAATGAGAATTACCTTGACTCTGATGTTAATTGCCTCTGGCTTGAGGGCAATTGGACTAATTTGATAAAAACTATCAAGAGGTTGAATTTCCAATTTCCTATACATCAATGTTCGTTTAAGAGCTTTCCAAACTCCAGGCTCCAGTAACGCATCCAGAGCATTCATAACAAGGAACCCACCGTCTGCCCTCAGGAGAGAGCCCGCTTTTATTTTTGTATGATCAGTCTGAAAAAATCCCCTGGCGTCGATGTTCCTCTCGACTGTGCCAAAGATATTTGTGTATGTTGGATTTGTCTCAATGACCACAGGGCACTTTCCTGCCTCAGTATTTTCTTGCAGCAAATTGACCTTGTACACTATAAATGGATCTATATCTGCCTTGACAGCCGAGATCAAAGGCGTTTCTGTGCTCTGTTCTTCTTGCTGTTTGAATATTTGAATATTGTCGAGGGTGAACTTTTGTACATCAGTTATATATGCTGTAACCTTTTCATTGTTCTTATAGCGACTTTTCATCTCTTCAAAGATGGATTCGACTACAACTGCCACAGACTGCTTCTCCATCTCCTCTACTTTTTGCATCATTTCCCGCGCAAACATAGAACCTTTTTTGGCGACCTGAGCAAGCTCTTTCCGAAGCTCCTGGAGTTTTTTTACAATTCCCTCATATTCTTCCTTTGTCAATTTCCCTTCCCCTGCAAGCCGTTCGAGTTCCTCCGGCATAATAGGCTTCCCCTTGTAAGCCGGAAAAATCTGGGGTTGAGTTACAGTACCAACCTGAACAGGCACAAGCGCAAATCCTTGCTCCTCAATTTTTCGTTGAAAATCTTGTAATAGTGTCTTCTCTTTCTTTTCATAGGTTTCAATGATCCTGTTGCGCGCCTCGGTGTAGGCATCTCCCGTGAGAATTTCCGGAATCTTTCTTCGAAGGTACCTAACAATTGCCTCCATGTCCTCCTTGAACTTTGCACCGCTACCAGGATCGAATTCAAGCAATTTTGGATTGTCTGGTGTTTTAAAGTTGTAAACATAACATCTATCTGGTGATGGAACACATTCTACCGAAATTTCTTCGAGAAGTCGTTTGATCGTTGTCAGTCGACCTGTCCCAGATAGTCCACTTACAAAGATATTATATCCAGGGCTTTTAATTTCGACCCCAAACTGAAGAGCTTTAACTGCTCTTTCCTGTCCTATGATTGCATCAATTGGCTCTAGCTGCTCGGTAGAATCAAAATTTAGATATTCATCAGGACAACGCCACTGTAATTGTTCAGGTGAAAGTTCCTTATGTGTCATCCGCTTCATAGATTTTCCTTGTTTTTTCAAATTTATTTGCAGAAACCATCAAAGACAATGGCAATCTCGAATTATCTCGAAGGTGATCACGATGCTAGTCAATGTTTGGATATGAAGTTGCACCGACTGGCTGGCAAATAGAGCATTGAATCTCACTCATTCTCGGAATAAATTTGTTTCAAAGAAAATTTCTTAACAAATGAGGTGATTCTATGCCCTTTCCAAGACCCACAAGGCGAAGTTGGGCTGAACCGTTTAAGATTAAAGTGGTTGAGCCTATTAAAACTACCACCCGCGAACATCGGGTGAAAGCAATCGAAGAAGCTGGCTATAACACTTTTCTCCTGAAATCCGAGGATGTCTACATCGATTTGTTGACAGACAGCGGGACGAATGCGATGAGTGACTATCAATGGGCAGGAATGATGCTTGGTGACGAAGCATATGCAGGGAGTAAGAATTTTTATTACTTAGAGTCGAACATGCAAAAGTACTACGGCTACAAATATCTGGTTCCAACGCATCAGGGACGAGGAGCTGAACACATTATTTCACAAATTTTGATAAGACCGGGTGACTTTGTTCCCGGGAATATGTATTTCACAACTACGCGTCAGCATCAGGAACTTGCAGGTGGTACGTTTGTAGACGTTATTATTGATGAAGCTCACGATCCTGATTCTACACATCCATTCAAAGGAAACGTTGATCTCCAGAAATTGGAAGACCTCATTAAGAAAGTTGGTGAGAAGAAAATCCCTTACGTCAGTGTCGCCGCTACGGTAAACATGGCTGGTGGCCAGCCAATTTCATTGGAAAACATTCGAGCAGTGCGTGAGCTGACTAATAAGTACGGGATCAAGATTATACTTGATGCGACCCGTGCAGTTGAAAACGCGTATTTTATTAAGATGAGAGAACGTGGTTATGAGACAAGATCTATAGCTGACATCTTGAAGGAACTGTGTTCCTATACAGACGGTGCAACAATGAGCGGTAAAAAGGATCTGCTGGTGAACATTGGTGGATTTTTAGCGGTCAACGACAGAGATATTTTCGAGGAAGCCCGTAATATGGTCGTAGTGTATGAGGGACTACACACTTACGGAGGGCTGGCTGGGCGCGATCTGGAGGCGATGGCACGCGGGATGGAGGAGATGGTCAAAGAAGACTATATCCGCTCAAGAGTTGGCCAAGTTGAATACCTTGGCCAAAAGCTCCTCGATTGGGGGGTACCAATTGTTGTCCCAATTGGTGGGCACGCTGTTTTTCTCAATGCAAAGAGGATTCTCCCCCACATTCCTCAAGATCATTTCCCTGCTCAGACTCTTGCTGCAGAAATATACATCGATTCTGGGGTACGTACTATGGAACGCGGAATTGTGTCTGCCGGGCGAGACCCAAAGACTGGAGAGCACAGGTATCCAAAACTTGAATTAGTTCGCGTCACCATTCCGCGCCGTGTTTACACACAGGCACATATGGATGTGACGGCTGAGTCGATTCTCGAGGTCTACGAAAATAGGGAAAAAGTTAGGGGATTAAAGATGGTATATGAACCCAGATACCTGCGATTTTTTCAGGCGAGATTCGAGCGGTTGACGTGATTTTTTCTTGTAAACAAAAAAGTCCGCCAATTGGCGGACTTTTTATTTGAAGGCATGAGAAGATTTACTGATTATCTTTCTTGACTTCCTTTTTCTCTTTTTTCATCTCTTTCTTTTCGTGCTTCATCTCCTTCTTCACCTTGCCCGTGTCTTTCTTTTCGTGCTTCATCTCCATCTTTTCATGTTTCATCTCTTTGCCCTCTTTCTTCCATTCCTTCTTCTCACGCGCCTTCACAGCCTTTTTCTCAACCTTCTCCTTCTTTACTTCTTTCTTTTCCTGTTTAGGGGTTTCCTGCTGGGCATATACCGCTCCGAAAGCTACAAATGCGGCGATAAGTGCTGACAAGATTAGCTTTTTCATAACTATTACTCCTTTGTTTTTGTTAAAGTTAACTTTAGGATAATAATAGCTGTCCTTCCCATTAGAGGCAATGAAAGACAGATTAAAAAAAGTTAATCGAGAGAGGTGAAAGCCGCACAATGGCTGCTGAAATTACGATTACTATAATATTAGCGTGCCGGTAACATCACAATGAACGTACTCCCAACTCCCAAACTGCTATGTGCTTCAATTTTACCATCATGCGACTCTGCTATCCACTTGGCTATTGACAATCCCAATCCGAGACCATCAGGTAATCGACTACGGCTTTTGTCGACTCGATAGAACCTGTCGAAAATCTTCGTCAGCTCCTCCTCCGCGATGCCAATACCAGTATCTCTTACAGTGAGTTTAGCTGTTCCATTTGCTTTTGTCAGAGAAATGAAGATGCTTCCATGCTCGGGTGTGTACTTAATTGCATTATCTACGAGGTTAAGCACCATTTGACGAAGTCGAAGTTCGTCTCCGAGAACAATCACTGGCTCGATCTTCTCTACAGCAACAGATATTTGCTTTTGCTCAGCAAGAACAATAACGTCTTCAGTTATCTCTTCAATGAGCTTATCGAAGTTAACGGGTTTCCTGGAAAGAGTTGCCATTCCACTGTCAGCTTTTGCCAGAAGAATTAATCCCTCAACTATACTTGTCATTCTGACAACCTCATCTAATAGGCTTGCAAGTATTTTCTTGTAGGAGGCTGGAGTTCTGGTGCCCTGTAAGGCAACTTCAATTTCACCACGCAGTATAGTAAGAGGTGTTCTGAGTTCATGAGATGCATCCATAGAAAATTGCTTTACTTGTTCAAATGATTCTTCAAGACGAGCTATCATGCTGTTCAGTGTCCTGGCGAGTCGACCCAGTTCATCGTTAGGATTTGTTATTGCTATCCTCTTCTTAAGGTTGGTCGCTGTTATTTCCTGTGCAGTTAAAGTAATATCATGTACTGGCTTCAGGGATTGTTTTGCAAGAAAATAACCCCCTATCACAGAGAGTATCAGAACTATCGGAATGAGGTATAAGAAAATCGAGAATAAGTTTTGAAGGACCTCGGTAAGTTCATCTTCTGGATAAGCCACACGTATCTTGTAGAACCGCGTGTCTAGAGCCGCCAGACGGATTTCCTGATTTCCAATCCTTGATTCTGTTATCTTGACTTCGAATGGTTTGATTGCTGGTGGTGATGGAAGACTATCCCGCGCGAGATTGAAGGATCGGTAGAAAATCCTTCCTCGTCGATCCACTATATAGATAAACTGCTTCTTGGAATTCAACAATGAATGTTCGTAAATCTTGTTCCACACCTCTGTTTGCTCCTCGGATTGTTCCTCATCCGGTTGAGTTGAGTCAGAGATTTGAGGAACAGAATTTAGAAGATCCTTCCTGAAATTCCGGATTTTCCCGCGTTCACCTTTCAGTCTACCTTCTAATATTTCTCGAAGCCATTGCACCTCGCTGCGAAGAGATATGTTCAGGTTCTCAGAGAGGGTTTCACCGGTATATAGATATGCTGCCACACCAAATATGCCCAGAGCTAATAGAAGGACAAGTGAGTAGTATAAGGTGAGCTTTATTCGTATTGATTTGAACATTATTCGCTCTTCATAATGTATCCAGCACCTCGCACAGTGTGAATTAGTTTCTTTTCTGATTCAGTATCTATTTTGTTGCGAAGCTTGTTTACGTAGACTTCAACAATGTTTGTGCCGGTGTCGAAATTATATTCCCAGATGTGCTCGGAAATTATGGTTCTTGTCAGGATGCGGTTAACATTTCGCATGAAATATTCGAGAAGTGCGAATTCACGGTTAGTGAGTTCAATCTCACGATTGCCCCTCCTTGCTTTTCTGGATATTGTATCAAGTTCCAGGTCCTCAAACCTCAGCAAGGTCGGCTTTTCTCTCGAGCTTCTTCTTCCGAGAGAACGGAGACGCGCCAGGAGTTCTTGAAAAGCAAATGGCTTTACGAGATAGTCGTCAGCACCGCTGTCAAGCCCTTCAACTTTGTCTTCAAGGCTTCCTTTCGCAGTCAGCACAAGGATAGGGATTGTCTTTCCAGCATTTCTGATATTTTTCAGGATTTCCATCCCGTCCTTTTTGGGAAGCATTAGGTCTAGGATGATTACATCGTATTTCCCCGAGAAGGCCATTTGCTCTCCCGATATTCCATCATATGCAATATCAACGATGTGTTTTTCCCCTTGAAGCCCAATCTTGAGGAATCTTGCCACCTTTTTTTCGTCCTCAATAATGAGTATTCTCATGCACAATCCTCCACAGAAATTTACCATAAAGGGGGATTGCTTTCAATTGGTTAACGCAATTGGGTTAAGTTATTATTGCGGATGGGGCTGTGTGATTTGTTATATGTTTCATGGCTCCTGGAAGCGGCAACAAAATAGCCCCGCTTATTGCGGGGCATATCAAATGAGTAGTTTATGAGATCTCTTAATCAGTGGCGGTCTCTTTCACGTTTCATTTCATCTTTTTTCTGTTCACCTTTCAGCACAGGTGTCTGGCCCCCTCTCGATCGAGTTCGTGAGTATTCTGTTCTTGTCTGTCTTAAAGGTGGGATGACCATCATTTGTGTACCATTGACTCTCTCTCTATGTGGATAAATTTGAGGTTTGGCTGTTCCAGCATGACCGTTAGAGCCGACTCCCTCACGATGGATAAATTCGTTTTGCCGTCTTATTTCGATCTGTTCGTTTCGAATACGTGGCTGAAGTGGAGCTGGCGAATAAACTATCAACTTACCACCGTCTAATCGTTCATGTGTCAGTTGGTTTGATCGCATCAGATCAACAGTATGTATCCTCGTCCTTGTAATGCGTTCGACCTCTTCTCTTGATACGCCAATGTTGTGAACACCATCGTTTGAAAATCTTATCTGCGTAACATTTCTTGTCTCACCGAAAACTCTTGGGACCGCTCTGCCATCCAAAAGGGTGTATCGAGTTGCTGTGATATCGTTGAGCCGGATAAAATTCCAAGCCTCTAATCCAACCCCGAAGTCATCGTCCCTTCCGGTAACTGTGATGCCAAGTTCGAAATGGATTCCTGGCGGTAGCGGCGCCCAGCCGACAAAACCATCTCCCCAGCGCCATTGCACCCACGCTGGCGCCCAGACATATCCTGGAACCCAGAGCCAGCCATAATAAGGGTCATAAAACCATCTGCCATAGTGGTAGACAGCCCACCCCCATGGATCATTTGATACCCATGTCCATCCGTACGGCGTCCATACCCAGTGACCAAAAACATAGGGTCTCCAACCTGGAGGAACTCCCTCTGGGCGCCAGCACATGCCGTAAGTTTCAACAGCTACCCATTCACCGTAGGGTGCCAGCGAATTATAGAAAATTCCAAAGCTTATTGTTTGTGCTCTTAGTTCGTGTTTATCAAAGCTAAAGAGAATCAATGCCGCAATTACAAATGTCATCTTTTTCATAAATCACCTCTGTTCCTTTTTAAAATATAACGCCGAAAGAACGACCAAGTTTAATCGGAACAAATTATTAAGTTTTTTTAATTTTTATCTGGTATTACATACTTAATGAATCGCATCGCTCCTAAGCAATCAAATATCTGGAATGACTCTATTTTCTCGCTAAAGTTTTCTTTCTATAATCCGACGAAAATATAAAGTATATGTAAAGCGCACAAGGAAAGGGTAGCAATGTTTGTCATAATTGGCATCGTAATAGTTCTGGTTGCGGTTCTCGGTGGATTTGCAATAGAGGGAGGGCCGTTCCTCGTACTTATGCAATACGCCGAGTTTTTAATAATCGTTGGAGCGTCAATTGGAGCTCTCCTCATTTCGACACCTGGAAAACTTCTCTCGAAGATTCTTAAGCGGTTGATTGCAGCACTCACTGGAAAAAAAGTTACCAAGGAAACGTATCTGAGTTTACTCAAGGTTATGTATGAGCTTTTTCAAGTCGGTCAAAAGGATGGGGTCATTGGACTTGAACAACACGTTGAGAATCCTGAGAAGAGCAGCATCTTTTCAAAGTATCCCGCCATTGCAAAAAATGAACATCTTTTACACTTTTTGACGGATACGATAAGACTTTTGGTAGTCGGTGGTGCAGAGCCGTTCGATCTCGAAGGTCTGATGGATGCTGACATAGAAACTCATCACCAGGAGACGTCAAAGCCCGCTCAAATTCTTCAGAAAATTGGTGACTCGATGCCGGGACTGGGTATTGTCGCCGCAGTACTTGGCATTGTAATAACTATGCAGGCAATTGACGGGCCCCCTCAGGAAATTGGCCACAAAGTTGCAGCTGCACTTGTGGGGACATTTCTTGGCGTGTTGCTATCCTACGGGTTTGTCCAGCCATTGGCAACTAACATTGAAATTACAACTGAAGAGGAATCAAGAATGTTCGAGGCAATAAAAGCTGGAATTGTTGCTTTTGCAAAAGGGATGCAGCCTTTAATTGCTGTGGAATTTGCCCGTCGAACAATATTTCAGGATTACAGACCATCATTCAAGGAAATGGAAGAGGTTTTGAAAGGAACTAAGTGATGCCTAAAAAAGAGGCCGCCTCCATAAATATTATAAAAAAGAACAAAGCACGTCATCCTCATCATGGAGGTGCATGGAAGGTTGCTTATGCTGATTTTGTGACTGCAATGATGTCACTTTTCATCGTGCTGTGGATTGTAGGTCAGAGCAAGCAGATTAAACAGTATGTGTCTGAGTATTTTAAGGATCCTGGTGCTTTTGCAGAGAAGACACGTAGTGGAGCTTTGAGTGGCGGGTTAGTTCCCGTGAACAACCAAAGCATGAGTAAGCACGGAATTCCTCTGGATAATGGTCAGAGCCAGATCCAGGTATTGACTGCAGAGGGGCAGAAATTGAAGGAAATGATTGCATCGATTCCAAAGTTCAAGCCATTCGTGAATCAAATCGAAATTACAATGACAAAAGAGGGGTTGAGGATTGAGTTAATTGAGAACGCTAGTGGCTTGTTTTTTGATGTGGGGAGTGCACAACTCAAGCCTGAAACAGGCGAACTCCTCCGGTTGATTGGGAAAGAACTGTCAAAACTTCCAAACGAGATTATCGTAGAAGGTTATACGGACGCAAGGCCATACGTGCGAAATGACTATTCAAATTGGGAGCTCAGTGTCGACCGTGCCAACGCCGCAAGAAAAGTTCTTCAGGATGGTGGCCTGAGGAAAGAGCAGCTTCTTGAAGTGCGTGGCTATGCAGATAGAAAACTTAGAGATCCGCAGCATCCACTCGACTATTCAAATCGGCGCGTAAGCATACTTGTTACTTACATTGCCTCTCCCGATTCGCTTCGTGCGGAGAAAGCCGACAGTTTAGCTATACAGACAGATCTGTCAAATCCTTAAAGGTATCTTTTTCTGGAACATCCGTTTAACTTTTTCGTCTAAAAAGATTAGATTCAATATGGCTCATACATTCTGGAGTCCGAGCAACCGGTGTTGAACAAGAAAGGAACACAGAGATGCAAAAAAATTTTATAGTGTTTTTGGCTTTGATTTATTTTGTTGGCCTCTCCGTAGCTCAACCACAGAGATTGGAAAGAGATATTCCGCCAGTTCATCACGCACCCAACCGAGAATTTCATATGATTGACGTAAACCTGCATCTAAAATTCGATCTTAATAAGAAAGAAGTTTATGGCTCGGCAGTAGAAACAATTGTTCCTCTCAGAGTTGATTACGATTCGGTGCGGCTGGATGCTGTTGATATGAGAATCGAAAAGGTTGCGATGGGCGATAAGATTCTGGGCTTTAGATACGATGGCAAAAATCTTGTAATTGGTCTTGATAGGAAATACGAACCCGATGATACATTGACATATACGGTGGTATATTCAACTGTTCCCAAAAAAGGCATCTTTTTTGTTTTGCCTGACACAGCTTATCCAGGGAGAGTTCCTCAAATATGGAGCCAGAGTGAAATGGAGGATGCGCGCAACTGGTTTCCATGCCATGATTACCCTGATGATTTTGTGAAGAGCTCAATTACAGCTACAGTGCCTGACGATTGGGTGGTGGTATCGAATGGTATTTTGAAAAGAGTCGAAGATCATCCTGCTGACAGAACGAAGACATTTCAGTGGATTGAGGACAAACCGCATGTAATTTACTTGATATCAATCGTTGCGGGGAAGTACTCTATAGTTAGGGACAAATGGGATGACATTCCAATTTATTATTATGTTCCGTTTGAGGATAGAGCCTATGCCAAACAAAACTTCTCTCACACCTCAGATATTCTCAAATTTTATTCCAGTGTAACCGGATATAAGTACCCATGGCAAAAGCTCTCCCTATCAACTGTTAGTGATTTCACTTATGGTGGAATGGAAAACGTTTCTGCAATAACTCTAACAGACGCAACTATTCATAGTGTCGATGCTGAGCCACAGATTTCAAGTACTGGACTTATTGCGCATGAGATTGCACATCAATGGTTTGGCGATTTATTGACCTGCAGAACATGGTCAAACGCGTGGTTGAATGAGGGTTTCGCTACTTATTTTGAGGCTCTCTACGGTAAGCATGCCTTTGGTGATGACCACTTTGCGTTTGAGATGTATAACAATCAAAAGCAAGTTTTAGAGGCCGATAAATTGGAAAGGCGTCCGACAGTTTACAATCGGTATTACGATGCTGTTGACTTATTTGGTCCATATATTTACGCACGAGGAGCTGATATTTTGAATATGCTGCGGGGTGTCATTGGGGATCGGCTTTTTTATAAAGCCATAAAATACTACGTGAACAAATTTCAGCATCAGAACGTCGACACTCATGACTTCGAAAATGCGGTTCGTGAGGCTACAGGTTATAATTTATACTGGTTTTTTGAGGAGTGGGCTTATAAGGCCGGGCATCCTGTGTTTGATGTAAGTTACAGGTATGACAGCACTGCGCAAAAGGTATTGCTGAAAGTTCAGCAAACTCAGACTGTCGACAGCCTAACGCCGGTGTACAGGATGCCCGTAGATGTTTATATAGTGACTCCTTCTGAGAAGATCCTTGAAAAGGTGTGGGTCGATTCTACCGTCAATAGCTATACCTTTAATGTGCCCGAAAAACCACTTATGGTCAACTTTGATGAAGATAACTATCTTTTAAAGGAAGTGACTTTCAAAAAGTCAACGGATGAGTTGGGGTACCAGTTAACTCACGATCCTAATGCTGCTGGCCGTATCTGGGCTGCGTCACAGCTCTCAAATCGTAAAGGCGATGATGCTGTGAAATTTCTATCCAACGCTGCACTAAATGATAAATTTTGGGGAGTTAGGGTGGAGTGTTTGAATTCGCTCGAACATATTTCTGATCTTTCGAGTGATAAGGTTTTTAAAGATGCTCTTCACGACAAAGATCAGAGAGTTCAAGTTGCCGCCATTAATGCTTTGGCTAAAAGAAGAGCGAGTTCATCTGAGAAACTTCTTGAAGATTTGTTTGAGAAAAGTTCCAACTACTACGTCAAAGCAGCTGCAGTAAGAGCCCTTGCAGAGGTCGAGGGAAGAACTGCGATGCCATTTATTGAGAAAGCTCTCAATCTCAATTCCCATCAAGAAGTGATTCGGAGTTCTGCACTGAAAGCTCTGGAGGAAATTGACTCCTCAAAAGCTTACGAATTTGCTGCCAGATTTGCGCAGTATGGGATGCCACCATCGTTACGTTTGCAGGCAATTGCGGCGCTGTCCCGACTTGAACCGGGTAGTGAAAAAACTCTAAGCCTCCTCAAGAAATACACCACCGATCCCTACATTTGGGCTCGACTTGTCGCAATTACATCTCTCGGTAGGATTGGTAACCCAGGTATAATTCCACTCTTACAAAGGAAGGAAAAGGAGGAAGTAGATGGTCGGCTGAAAGAGGCAGCTAGGCGAGCTATCTGGATGATTGAAACTCGGGAGAAATCGAGTGGCAATGAAGGTTAAGCTGGCTAATGTTAGACTCATATTCTGATAGCCTTATCGCCTTTTAAGAAGGTCTACCTCACTCCGAGTTTCGCATAGACAATAAATATCAATGTTCCAGCTATCCAGCTGAGCAATGCTATCGCACCACTTACTTTTGTAAACTCCCAGAATTTAAAAGGAGCACGGATTTTGGAAAGCTCGAGCACTATCATGTTCGCAACTGATCCTACAACAGTAAGGTTGCCTGCGAAGGTTGCACTCATTGCCAGGACCAACCACATAAGATGGGGGAGATTGAAGGACGCAACCCAATGTCGCACGATCATGACATAAGGGACATTTGAAACGATGTTTGAGAGTACAAGGGAGACAAATGAGAAGCCGACGATTTGTTCCTCAGTTGATATTGTGAAATAAGGTTTCAAAAAATCCTGTACATTGGCAACGATTCCGGCCTTATTAATTCCTGCAACTACTACGAATAAACTTGCGAAGAACAGAAGAAGTGACCAATTGACTCGAGCAAAGATCTCGTCCGGCCTTTTGTTTGCAATGAGGATTAAAATAGAGGCACCTAAAATTGACATAAATGCAAGGTTAGCTCCTGCCGACAGGCCTATGATGACGATCAAGACTGCAGCGAGCGATTTGTACACAAGAGGTTTATCTGGACGCCTGGATTCACTACGGAACACCTCACCTGAAAGTGTACGGTTTAATTTCTTTCGGAAGAAAAACTTTATTGTGTAAAAGTCTATTATCAGACCAATAGCAGCAATTGGAAGCATCATGAAGAAAAAAGGAATGTATCCCCAGCGTGAGAATGTACCCACCAGCATGTTTTGAGGATTTCCAACGAGTGTTGCTACGCTCCCTATGTTCGCGCTCGATGCAAGAGCTAGCAAATATGGTTTAGGATCGGTCCTGTATCGGCTCGTCAACGTAAGTATGAATGGTGTCAGCATTACACAGACTGTGTCATTTACGAAAAAAGCTGAGAGAGTACCACTGACAATAATTACAGTAAAAAGTAACTGGCTATCGGTTCGGGCATGCTTTAAAATAAATGAAGACACGATATCGAAGAATCCGCTCGTTTGAAGGTAAGCTACAATTATCATCATTCCTAAAAGAAGGATGATTGTATCAGGATTTATTGCTTGGTAAGCTTCTGTAAGTCCAAGAACCCCAAAGGCGATCATAGCGACCGCCCCCACTAATGCCCCTGAGGTTCTGTCCAGCCGAAAGTACGGCAACCGCTGGACAGATATTGTAATATATGTGAGAGTAAAGATTACTACAGCTGATAAAACCATAGTTTTTCATATTTGTCGCAGTGTGTGTGATTTTACAGTATCAGCTTTTAAACATGAATTTATCTGAGCAACGAGATCGTCAAATTGACTATCGTCTGAGTTTCGAAATTCCTCTTCGGAATTATAAGTATATATCTCCATGAAGTTGTTTTGCAATCCCTGAATTTCATAAACTTCAAGTTTAGCTAGCTTTGAATCCAAGTAACCCCTTTTCAAGTCTTCAATAAGTGAAAGATATTCTTCCCGTTTGTTTGGTTGGACCTCGTAGTTCACGACTAGTATAACTTTTGCCATTTATTTCTCCTGTTTTGGATTTTCAACCGTTGGCTTAATTCGTGATGTTCTGATAATCCAAAAAATCACTGCAATAACTGCCAATCCAACGGCCAGAAAGATTTCAATTTCCTTGAGTCCTGTCAACGCATCTGCTGACTCCGCAAGAAGATAACCAAGAAAGCCATAAGAAACAGCCCATATAATCGCAGAGAAAATATTTGCCCCTGTAAACTTTAAAAGTGGCATTTTTGCTAGGCCACACATAACTATTAAAGCCGTGCGAAGGCCATAAATATATCTTGCACCGAAAACGATAACTGTTCCATACCTGGCAACGAGTTTTTCAGCCTTTGGTAGGACGGCTGATAAATATCCAAATTTTTTTACGAAATCATATCCTTCCTGTTTTGCCAAATGGAAGAATATCTGGTCACCAATAGTTGAACCCAGAAATGCAGAAAGGATTGCAAATTCGATGTTTAGCAAACCTTGGTGCGCCAATATACCCGCAATTAACAAAATTGTTTCTCCTTCCAGTAGGGTAACCAGGAAAATTGTCACATAGCCATATTCACGAAGGAGACTTTCCAATTCAATAACCCGCTTTTCGAATTTCGGAATCGCTCATTCCAAAATAATGGGCAATTTCATGAATCAAAACCTGTTTAATTTTCTCCACAATTTCCGCATCAGTTTTGCACAAGGCTTCTATGTTTGACTTGTAAAGCTTTATTCTGTCAGGTACCACAGGATACATTCCATATCCAATTCCTCTCTTTGTAAGTGGAATACCCGAGTAAAGTCCAAGAAGCAAACCGTATCTTCCTGCTTGAATATTGCGCATGTCTTCTTCGTCAGGAGAATCTTGAACAACAATGTGCACGTTTTCGATTTTTTCCTTAAACTCTGAAGGCAATTCTTCGAAACTTTTTTCAACAAGTTCTTCAAACTGTCCTACGTCCATCAAACCTGTCAACAATTACATTTAGATTTTGATCATAAATAACATTTGTTTCAAAAAGTACGACAGCGCTCCCTTCGAGAGATATGTTGCTGAAACTCAATCCATCGCGATCAAAATAAACGCGGAGTATTTCGCCTCCGGTCGTCTTCACATCGATTGGTGACTTCATCCCATATTTTAATGAGGCACCTATTGCACATGCCACTGATCCTGTCCCGCAAGCCAGTGTTTCGTTTTCAACGCCCCGTTCGTATGTCCGCATTCTAATCTTATTATCTCCAATTTTTTCTACAAGGTTCACATTTGTTCCTTGCGGGAAAATCTCAAAGTTGTATCTTATTCCCCTGGCAAAAGAGACGATGTCGATGCTTTCAATGTCCTGGAACGCCTCTCCCTTGAAAAGAACGGTGTGGTCAGTGTTTGGATAGACATAAACCGTATTTTCCAGTCTTGCTCCGATCGGAACTGGAAGTTCGGGAATTATCTTGTCAGGGCTAGGCAAATGAAGACGGACTTTATTGCTGTCAAACACTTCTGCGGTATAAATTTGACCGTGCGCTGCAAATTTAGGGCTGCGGGACGATATTCCCTTGAGATAAGCATAGCGCGCCACGCATCTTCCTCCATTGCCACACATTCCACCATAGCTTCCATCAGAGTTTAAATAAATCATCTCAAAATCAACCGATTCACTCTTTCTCAAAACTAAAAGCCCATCGGTTCCCAATCCAAATCCCCTTGAGCACAATCCCTTAGCAAGACTTTCAAGTGGTATGTTCAATGTGCCGGAGCAGTCATCGAGAACAATAAAATCGTTTCCCGCACCTTGCATTTTTGTTATCTTAAGCTCTAACATTCTACTATGATTTTTGTGTAGCGAGGGAAAGAAGGATGCTGTGGATCAGCTTGACCTTCGCTTTGAGATTTTCGATGGAGCTATTGTTGGCAATCACAAAATCCGCTAGTTTTTCTTTCTCGGACTGTGGAATTTGCGCCTTCATTCTCTTCTCAATTTCCTCGACTGGCTGTTTTAGGTTTTTAGCCGCACGCTTGATAGCAGTGTCTCTGTTGGCAGTGACAACAATAATATAATCAAATTTGTTAGATAACCGTGCTTCATATATTAGTGCTGCTTCTGCAATTGAATAGGGCTTGTCTGGGAATGACCGTGTTCTTGCGTAGAGTTCTTTTATAATTTCTGGATGCAGGATTTCCTCGAGTACAGCTAACTTGGTCGGGTCATTAAAAACAATTACGGAAAGTTTCTGTCGACTAATTCGACCCCCGTCAAGTATTTCGCTACCAAATTTCTTCGTAATAAGGGTTTGAATTTTCTTATTTTTTTCAAGCAACTCATGTCCAATTCGGTCCGCATCAAAAACCGGAACGCCGAGTTCTGCAAAAAATTTTGCTGCAGTAGATTTTCCGCTCCCAATGTTGCCGGTTAGTCCCACTTTAATCACAATGTTCTCCTTATTTAGCGTATTGAACACTTCGAACTTCCCTTATAACGGTAACCTTAATCTGGCCTGGGTATTCCATCTGATCCTGTATTTTTTGTGCAATATCATGTGCAAGTTGATCGGCGAATATGTCGTTTACTTTATCTGGTTCAACTATGACGCGTACTTCCCGTCCGGCCTGGATTGCATAAGTTTTTGCGACACCGGCAAATGAATTTGCTATGCTTTCGAGTTTTTCTAAGCGCTTTACGTAGCCCTCGAGGGACTCGCGGCGCGCCCCAGGTCTGGCGCCACTTATTGCGTCCGCAGCTTGAACAAGAGCAGCAATGGGAGTCTCCATTTCAATATCCTCATGGTGCGAGCCAATTGCATTAGCAACCACTGGATTCTCATTGTATTTTTTTGCGAGCTCGTAACCTATGAGAGCATGAGGACCTTCAACATTCTTATCGACGACCTTTCCTATATCATGAAAAAGGCCAGCGCGTTTAGCCAGCGACGCATCTAATCCCAGCTCTATGGCCATCAATCCACTAAGGAAGGCAACCTCTATACTGTGCTGCAGGACGTTTTGTCCGTAACTCGACCTGTACTTCATCTTGCCGAGAAGTTTTACAAGTTCTGGGTGAACGCCGTGTATTCCGACTTCGAGCAAGGCGTCTTCCCCGATTTGTATTATCTCCTCCTCGAGTTCGTTGCGCACTTTCTCGATAACCTCTTCTATTTTTGTTGGATGTATTCTTCCGTCAGCGATGAGCCTCTCTAATGCGATTCGGGCTACTTCACGGCGAAAGGGATCAAATCCCGAAATTACAACTGCATCGGGTGTATCGTCAACTATTATGTCGCACCCTGTTGCTGCTTCGAAAGAACGAATATTTCTTCCTTCTCGGCCTATGATTCGGCCCTTCATTTCCTCGCTTGGTAAACTAACAACACTTACAGTTGTTTCGACAGAATGATCCGCAGCGGTTCGCTGAATGGCCTGAATAATAATCTTTTGTGCCTCTTTTTTTGCCTCAATGCGTGCGCGTTCTCTGATCTCACGAATTTGCATTGCAGCTTCAGATTTGACTTCGTTAATAAGATTTTCCATTAGCATTTTCTTTGCTTCTTCTCTTGAGATGTTGGAAATCTTTTCTAACTTTTCAGTTTGTTCATTAATGAGCTGATCGATCTGGTGCTCTCGTGCATCAAGAACTTTTGCCCTTTCCCGCAATTCGGCTTCCTGAGATCGTAAGGTTTTTTCTTGAGATCGAAGTGTTTCAGCTCTTCGTTCTAAGTTCTCTTCTTTGGCATTGAGCTGTTTCTCGATGTTTTGAATTCGGCGCTGTCGGTTGTTGAATTCGTTATCGAGCTCTTGTTTTTTCTTGAGCCATTCGTCTTTAACTTCTACTAATTTCTCTTTTTTTATAGCGTTTGCATCGCGCTCAGCTGTCTCAAGTATTTCTCTGGCTCTTTGCTCTGCACTGCCAATCTTCTTTTTGGTTATATTTGAGTGGATGTACCATCCTGCGAAGAAGGCGGCTAAAGCTACAATTCCAGACAATGTTATTGTGGTTATCATTGAGCCTCCAAAGTTTTATATTAAAAAAGCCGCGCTGCATGTGGTAGACAGGAAAGAACCCGTCTCTACACGGTGGGTGCCCTCCTGAGCGAATCATGCTTCCACTGTAGGTCACGAAAAGTGACCTAATCTCTCAGCATGTGAGAGATTGAGGCCTGCATTCATCGTTCACGAGCCGAGCTCCCATTATTTTTTACTTAGCAGTTCTTTCGTGTTTTGACCACGGCGCTGCGCGGCTAACGAGAATAGAGCTTAAAAATCAAGCTCACGGCATTTTTTAAAAGAACATTAACTCATCTCGACCGGGAAATTCTCTCTTAAGTAACTAATTACTCCGACAAGGTCTGATATGTCAATTCCTTCGTTGTGCACCTTTTCTTTGAGGTCAAAGAGTTGCTCTGCAATGTTGAGCGCTGCAATCACAGCGATCGTTGAAGTTGGTGCGCCTGGATTCTTTTCCAGGAGTTCATTTAAAAGAGAATCTACGTACGAAACTACTTTTAGCGCTTTTTCTTCATCATCTACTCTAAGAGGATATTCCTTGCCTAAGATGGTAACACGAATACTTTTCTTGTCCATCCTTAGCTCCGGGGTCAAAACAAATTAATTTGTTTATCTATTTTTTGAATTAAATCTTTGGCCGTTGTCAAAACCCTCTCCTTCTCCTTTTCATTAATACTATTGTTTTTTTGTTGCCGCGCCGTTAGCATTTGTTCCAATTCCTTAATCTTTCTCACTAGAGCGTCCCTCTCTGCGGTAAGTAAAGCGGCTTCACGCTTGAGATTTTCATTCTCCAGTCTCAGTGCGCTGGCGATTTCTACAGCCCTCTTGACTTCCTGCCACAACTCCACCAGGAGTTGTTTCTTTACAGATAAGTGTTGCTCATCCGTGGGGTTTGAGTCGGCGCCCATATTCTTTTCATGTTTTTTGTTTTCGAAGCAGTGCACCAAAATCTTCCTTAAGTTGCTGCTCTACGCTGCTGATAAAATCTGAAATGTCAGAATCGTTAAGTGTGCGCTCATCACTCCCAACAGCAACGCTAAATGCAACACTTTTTTTGCCTTCAGGAATGCCCTCACCGGTATAAACATCAAAAAGATTGATGTCTCGAAAGTTATTGCCAGCAACCTTCCTTATCGATGACATAAGATTTCCAACGGGCACGTTGGCATCCACAATGAATGACAAATCTATGAAGGCAAACGGAAATTTTGGAAGCGGTTTATATCGTTTGTTTTTTTCGACTCCTGACGCGAGAACATCGAGATCAATTTCGGCGAACAACACATCTTGCCCTATGTCATATTCTGATAGTTGCATTGCACTGATTTGTCCAAGAATACCAGCATCCCTACCATCAATGACCAGCTTCAGGGAATACCTGTACTCTTTGCTATTATCATAAGAAATAAACTCCCAATTGTCAAGTTTGAACCTCTCAAGGAGTCGCTCGATCTCGGATTTAATGTCAAAAATATCAAAAGGATGTTCAGGTCTGTCGTAGGAAATTGGATCTGCGACTCCTGTCAATGCTATTGCCAGCCTATCCACCTCAAGGAAATTCCCAACAAGTTGTTTAAATGGAGAAACTAAATAAATTCGGCCAATCTCAAATAGCTTTAAATTTGACACGGAATGTGATAAGTTTGTTTTTACAACGGCTAATGTGCTTGGGAGTAAGGATGTTCGCATTGCTGCCATCTCATCGCTGACAGGGTTGGCCAACAACACACCCTGTTCTGAGCTTTTATTTGCTAAATCCTTTGATTGTAATGAATTTGTGACTATCTCTACAAAACCGGCTCCTGAAAGGAAATTCCTAATTTCATCAATACTTTTATGTTCCTTGAAGCGAGAGTCAAACGAAAGTTCGGTCTTCAGTCCTTCGGGGATTTTCTCGTAACCGTAAAGGCGTGCAACTTCTTCAATGATATCCACTTCTCTATTTACATCCCCCCTGAAAGTTGGGATTGAACAGTGCAGCTTATCTTCAGAACCTTCAACTGAACTTATTTCGATTGACTCGAGTAATTGTTTGATTTCTGATAGTGTCAAATTTAATCCGAGGATTTGATTCACTTTCGTAACACTGATCTGAATCTCCTTCCTTGGAAAGTCTGATGTTTTGGCGTCTATGATTCCTGCTGCTATGTCACCTCCACCAGTTTTCTGAATAATGGCAGATGCCATATCCACGGCAAGTAAAGTTAAGTTTGGGTCAACTCCCCTTTCAAATCTATAGGCTGCCTCAGATGAAAGGCCAAGTTTTTTTGATGTCTTGCGTATTGATGAAGGGAGGAAATTAGCACTTTCGAGAAAAATGTTTGTAGTTGATGGATTTATCTCACTATTTTGTCCACCCATCACCCCTGCTATTGCTACGACTTTTTCAGCATCAGCAATCATTAGCATGTCAGGGTCAATTTCTCGCTCTTTGCCGTCAAGAGTCACGAACTTGGTTTCAAACGGATGCGGTTTTCTGACGACAATCTTTCTACCTGTCAAGCGATCCAGGTCGAATGCATGAAGGGGCTGGCCAAGCTCAAGCATGACATAATTCGTCGCATCGACAACGTTGTTTATTGAACGCATTCCAACTCTCTCTAAAGCGCTTCTTAGCCAGCGTGGAGACGGCGCTACTTTAGTGCCTGTCACAACCCGCGCAGAATATCTTGGACATAGTGTATAGTCGAGCACTTCTACTTCTGCAAACCAATCAACCGCTTTGTCTCCTTCATGAATCTCATAGTCGGGAACCTGAAGCTTATGGGAAAAAGCTGCGGCGAGTTCACGAGCAATTCCTATATGCGACAAACAGTCCGATCTATTTGGCGTAATGCTTATCTCAAAAATTGTATCATCTAATTCAAGGTATCCTGCTAAAGGGATTCCAACAGGGGCGTCTTCGTCGAAAACCATGATCCCCGCCTTGTCACTACCAAGATCAAGTTCATATTCAGAGCAAATCATCCCCTGAGATTCGACTCCGCGAATCTTTATATTGTCAAGTTTGAAAGGCTTGCCATCAGGATCGTGTTGATCATGTGGGATAATTGCGCCAGCGAGTCCTACGGGTACGTGCTGCCCAATGGAAACATTTGGTGCGCCGCAGATAATACTTCTTACTCCACTCCCAATGTCCACCTTACAAATTTTGAGTTTTTCGGCATTTGGGTGATTAGCAACTTCGAGTACCTTACCAATGACAATGCCGTCATACTTTGCTGAGAGATTCTCGAAAGACTCAACTTCAATGCCGCGCATCGTCAGTTGGTATGCGATCTCTTCATCTGAAATACCATTGAGGTCGACAAACTTTTCTAGCCATTTTCTTGATATCTTCATATTCTTAGAACTGATTTAGGAATCTCAAATCGTTTTCGAAAAATAATCTTATGTCATCTATTCCGTAACTTAAAAGGGCTATGCGTTCAATTCCCATCCCAAAGGCATAGCCATTGACTTCATCCTCGTCATAGCCAACATATCTGTAAAGATTTGGGTCGACCATTCCGCAACCAAGGATTTCAAGCCAGCCTGAATATTTGCATACTTTGCAGCCCTTTCCTCTACATATGAAACAGGATATATCAACCTCTGCGCTTGGTTCCGTGAACGGGAAAAAACTTGGTCGGAAGCGAAGTTTTACATCCGAACCAAAAAACTCTCTAGCAAAATACCCAATTGTTCCCTTCAGTTCGGCAAAGCTAACATTCTTGTCTACATAAAGGCCCTCGACCTGATGGAATAGACAATAGCTTCGAGCACTTATAGCTTCATTTCGATACACACGACCTGGAATAATGACTCTTATTGGGGGAGCGTTATTTTCCATTACCCTGATTTGAACAGGAGAGGTGTGTGTTCGCAGCAGGTAACTGCCTGACTCGCTTTTTACAAAGAAAGTGTCCTGCATATCACGTGCAGGATGGTCGGGTGGAAAATTCAATGCCTCAAAGTTGTGATAATCATCTTCTATTTCTGGTCCGTATGATATTCCGAATCCAAGGCTAAAAAAAATTCTCTTGATTTCATCCAGAGTTTGAGTAAGCGGATGTTTTCTACCGACATATCTTTTTCTGCCAGGGAGCGTAAGGTCATCTATTCTCTCTCTTTTTTCTATTTCTTTAAACTCAATTTGCTTCAGGGTATTCTCAAAATTTGTTTCGATTTCGCTGCGTAGGTCATTCAATGCTTTTCCGACGGCTGGCTTTTCTTCTTTCGGTAGATCTTTCATTTTTTCAAAGAGTTGTGAAATAATCCCCCTTCTCGAAAGATATTTTAACCGAAATTTCTCTAAAGCCTGTTTATCCTGGAGTCGTGAAAGTTCAATGAGTGCAGTTTCTCGAATACTATGAATTTCTTGCATCATTTTATAATTTTCTCCAAATATAGAATGTCCAGCCCGAGCTGGCATTGGCTGTAGGTATTCAACCTCAGCTTTAAATCAGAGAATGTACTGAAAACTTCTCTGTATGCCACAGCAGTGTAATCACTTTAGTTAGAAAGTCCACATACAAAAAATCTTCCTGCGATGGATAGTGACAAATTCTTCAGCGCAGGAAGACAAGTTTTTCAATTAAAGGCGTACTGAACGACCTGTTTAAATGTTTCAGGATTGTTTGCTGCGAGATCAGCCAAAACTTTTCGGTTGATTGTCACTTCCTTTTTTGAGAGTGCCGATATTAGTTTCGAGTAGGTTGTTCCATTTTCCCTCGCCGCTGCGTTAATTCGGGCAATCCAGAGTGTTCTAAACTCCCGTTTCTTCTTTCTGCGGTCTCTATACGCATGCTGAAGCGCCTTCTCAACATGATGCTTTATGATTGTGTGGACTTTGCTTCTCGCGCCCCAGTATCCGTGCGCTAGCTCACGCACTTTCTTCCTTCTTCTATGTGAAGCTACTTTATTTTTTGCTCTTGGCATTTCTTTTTACTCCGTTAACTATTCCAAATATAGTACAAAACAATTAGAAATTCACTATTTACTGGTTCAACATATGCCTGACGCGCTTTTCATCGCTTTTGTCGAGCACCGTGGTTCTTCTCAGCTGGCGTTTGCGCTTGCGGGTTTTTGATGTCAAGATGTGACTTCGGAATGCCTTCTCCCTCAGAAACTTCCCGCTTGCTGTCTTCTTAATTCTCTTTGCCATAGCTCTGTTCGTTTTCGTTTTGGGCATTTTAATTCTCCTTTATCTCTCTTTGCTTCTGGTCAGTGATCTTCTTTTTCGACTTGTCGGGTGCCAGGATGACAGCCATGCTTCTTCCTTCAAGTTTGGGTTGTTGCTCCACCTTCCCAACATCCGAAAGAAACTCTACTAATCTCTTGAGTAGCTCCTCACCATGTTCCTTGTAGGTTATCTCGCGTCCTTTAAATACAACCGAACCCTTTACTTTGTGTCCCTGTTCAAGAAACTCTTTTGCGTGGCGAGCTTTGAACAAAAAATCATGATCATCGGTGTTTGGATGGAAGCGCACCTCCTTTAACTGTGCCGCGACTTGCCCTTTTTGCTTTGCTTTCTCTTTTTTTTGGGTTTCGTACATGTACTTCCCGTAGTCTACGAGTTTACAAACAGGTGGATCTGCTTGTGGAACAATTTCAACCAAATCCAATCCTCTTGTTTCTGCGAGTCTCAAAGCCTCGCGGGGACTCATAACCCCAAGTTGCTTGCCATCAGAGTCAATCACACGAATGTGAGGAGCTCTGATTTCGTTATTGATTCTGAGTTTTTGTGTAGTGATAGGCTGTCTCCTAAATTTTTTCTGAAATCTCTTTTGTTATTTGCTGGAGGAAATCTTCAATGCTCTTGGTTCCCTTATCCCCCTCCCGATGTTTGCGTATAGAGACCGTCCCGCTCTCCTTCTCCCTTTGTCCTACAACTAGCATATATGGAACTTTCTTGGTTTCCCATTCCCTTATCTTGTAGCTAATTTTCTCATTTCTGTTGTCTAAATCGGCACGGACTCCATGACCTTTTAGCATATTGACAAGTGAAGCAGAATAGTCAATAAATTCGTCAGTGATAGGAAGGACGACTGCTTGAATTGGGGAAAGCCAGGTTGGAAATGCACCGGCGTAATGTTCTGTTAGAATTCCAACAAACCTCTCAAATGAACCGAAAATTGCACGGTGAATGGCAACGGGTCTTTTTTGCTTTCCATCTGCGTCGATGTAAACAAGGTCAAATCGTTCAGGGAGCATGACGAAATCCAGCTGGATCGTAGCTACCTGCCAGTCTCTTCCGATAGCATCTTTAATTTGTATGTCTATTTTTGGACCGTAGAAAGCTCCGTCCTTTTCCTTAACACCATAGTCAATTTTATTTTGCTCCAGTGCTTGTTTGAGCGCCATTTCAGCTATGCGCCAGAGTTCGGGATCACCCATGGCATTGTCAGGTTTCGTGGATAGCTTAAATGCCATTTCAAAACCAAAGAGTTCATAAATCCTTTTAATAAGGTGTATTAAAGAATTAATTTCCTGCAAGATCTGGTCAGGGCGACAATATATATGCGCATCATCCATCGTTATTTGTCGAACCCTAAACATTCCACCTAAAGCACCGGAGAGTTCGTTGCGGTGAAGGCGTCCTATCTCTGAGTATCGCAGAGGAAGATCTCGATAACTTCTGATGCGATGTTTGAAGACGAAAGTGCTTTCAGGGCAATTCATTGGCTTGAGGGAGTAAATTTCATTTTCGACTTCAAGGATAAACATGTTTTGCTTATAATGTTCCCAATGACCTGATTGCTCCCATAAGTCCTTTTTGACCAGGATAGGAGTAGAAATTTCGAGATATCCGTCTTTGTCAAGCTGTTCCCGGATAAACTTTTCTAGCTCACGAAATATGATCATTCCATTAGGTAGCCAGAATGGAGCTCCCGGTGAAATTTCGTTAAAGATAAACAAATCCAATTCCTTCCCAAGTTTGCGATGATCGCGCAATTTAGCTTCTTCCAATCTCTGGAGATACTCGTCAAGAAGTTTCTTGTTGGGAAAGGAAATTCCGTAAACGCGCTGCAACATTTTGTTCTTACTGTCACCACGCCAGTAAGCGCCACTGGTGCCGAGGAGTTTGAAATATCTCAACTTCCCTGTTGATGGGACGTGAGGCCCGCGGCACAAATCTGTGAAGTCCCCCTCTGTGTAAAAAGTAATTGTCTCATCAAGATTACTAATGATCTCAACTTTGTAAGGGTCGTTCCGCGTCCTGAAGAAATTGAGTGCTTCCTCTTTTGTTACCACTTTTCTTTCAAATTTTCTGTCCTCTTTCGAAAGCTCATACATCCTTTTTTCAATAGCCTCAAGATCTTGCTGGGTGAGCTTAGTATTTATGTCCACATCGTAGTAGAACCCTTCCTCAATGGCTGGACCAACACCAAATTTTGCTTCTGGATAGATTGATAATATTGCGTGGGCCATCAGGTGTGATGAGCTGTGCCAGTATACTTCTCTCCCCTCCGGATCGTCAAATGTTAGGAATTTTACCTTGCAATCCGATTCCAATTGAGTGGTGAGATCTGAGACTCTTTCATTAATCTTTACAGCGAGAGCGTCCTCGGCGAGTTTTCTGTTGATCTGTTTTGCTACTTCGATTGCTGGAGTTGACTTTTCAACTTCGACTGTAGAATTGTCTGGTAAAGTTATTTTAATCATTTTTCAACTGAAAAGAAATTGCTATTGAAGTTCCCCAGGTTCTCAATGAGTTTCTAATTTAATCAAATACTGAATGCATTTTAGATTCTTGAAAGTCAATACGTAAGACATTTTAATATTCTCAGTGGGCGATAGAGGATTCGAACCTCTGACCTCTACAATGTCAATGTAGCGCTCTAAACCAACTGAGCTAATCGCCCTTATTAGATTGAAAACTGCAAAGAACAAAGGAGTCGATCAACATTCTGTATACATCAAAGCTAATGTTAAATAACCGCTCTTTCAATTGCCTTTTGATAGAGTTAGTGCCGAGGGCGGGACTTGAACCCGCATGGCCCTTTAGGGACCAAAGGATTTTAAGTCCTTCGCGTCTACCAGTTCCGCCACCCCGGCGAAAATTCACCGGCTAAATTATGCATATGCACTTTCGCCAGTGCGGGTTAGATATTAATTTATTACTCCATCCAGATAAATGCAATCTCAACACAACTTTTTAGGGTTTGAATGCCAGTTTCACTGAACAAAGTTCTGGCAATTTACCCTGTTCGGGTGAGATACAGCATTTCATTTCCCAGAGCCACGGCATTTCTTCTACCATCTGCGATATGCGGCCAAGAAGTTCCTCAATTCCCCAAGAGTGTTGAACACCGCATGCTTCCATCATTGCTATCGCATCTCTATCTGTCAATGGCGTTATCCTTTGAACCATAGGTCTGTCAGTTATTCCCATCCAGATAAGTGGACCAAAGTGTGGATCATATTGGACACCCACATGAATCATTTCTCTGAGTTTTCCAGAGTATTCCTCTTTGTGCTTACTTAATGATAATCCAAAGTATTTTAAAATTCCTTCTGCCTCATTATCATAAAGCTGGAGAACTTCTTTCTCGTTCTCCAGCATTTTTTCCAGTGTGCCGCGTGCTGAAGGAGCGTCAACGTCTTCATACCAGAGAAGCCGCCCGCTAGGCTGAAGTCGATTGTTTGAATATTGGACTACTTTGGCAAGCGCCAGAGCAGCAGATTCAGGAAAGCGGTACGATGGAAAAACATTATGAGTTGATTTCTCCCTATCAAGAGAGGCTGTTGCTGCAAGCTGTATAGCTTTTGTTGACCCCATCAGGCAAAGGAGTACAGGTTTCGGAACTCCGGTAGTTTTTTCAGAAAATATCACACCTCTGCGGATTGCTCGTCCAACAGGCTCGGGATCACAGCCACCAATACAGGCGAAGATAGCTATGAGAGAATTAACATCATCTCTTTCGAGGAATAGTTTAACATATTTTTCGTAGTCATCGGCTGTTGCCGTTGGTCCCAAGTTGGCCGCACAGCCCTGTGGGACAATTAACCCATTTGATTCACACGCATCCGCGGCTATGGTCAGGACACCACCAGCATTGCTTACAATCGCAACCTTATTTCCGCGTGGCAGAGGTTGATGAGCGAGAAGAACTGCAACATCAAACATTTCCTCCAGGGTTTCTGCCCGGATTACACCAGCTTGTTGAAACAGAGCTTCGACTTGTACTTCGCTTTCGGTAGATTGGGCGCGAGCCTGAATTGTTTCCCTGCCAGCGCGACTCCTCCCGCTCTTTACACAAAGGACGGGCTTCTTATAGGAAAGCCTCCTGGCTACGCGTGCAAACTTCCTCGGATTGCCAAAACTTTCGAGATATAATAGTACAATATCAGTAGCCGGATCTTCTTCCCAATATTGCATCAAATCATTTCCCGATACATCAGCTCTGTTTCCACCGGAGACAAAGGTTGAAAAGCCTATTCCTCTTTCAGCAGCGTAATCAAGGATTACAACGCCAAGTGCTTCTGAGTGGGAATAAAAGCCAACTTTTCCAGACGGAGGAATATGCTCCGCCAGGCTTGCATTTAGTCTAATGTCATTTTGAGTATTGATTATACCGAGACAGTTTGGACCTATCAGGCGCATTCCCGAGGAACGAGTCAGGTCAACCAGATTGCGCTGCATAGCAGCTCCGTTTTCACCATTTTCTGCAAAGCCTGCACTTAGAACTATTAATCCCTTTGCACCAACCCTGGCAGCATCTTTGACAACGTCAATAACGGCTTGTGCGGGGACAGCAATCACCACCAGCTCAGGTTGTTCAGGCAGGTCTAAAAGGGATGGGTATGCGCGGACGCCCTGAATTGATGTGGCCTGGTTGTTGACGGGATATACGGTCCCGGTAAAATTTGATTCCAAAATGTGTCTGAAAACAAGGCTGCCTACAGAAGATCGGTCACGTGACGCACCTACAACGGCGACAGACTTTGGCCTAAGAAGTGGCCTGAGGGAATTTGCTGAAGCAATTCGGTCACGAAGCTCAGCTTGCTCTCTCAAAGCAGATGTGCCGCTTACAGGGAATTCTATATGAACAGTGCTGCCTCCAGGAATTTGCAGAAGTTCGAACCCAGCATCTTTAAAAACGGTCATCATTTTCTGATTTTCGTACAGCATTTCAGCTTCGAACCCAACAAATCCATTGGCAGCAGCAATTCCGGCAAGGCGTTCAAGAAGGAGTGTCCCTATTCCTTTTCCCTGAAACTGATCATCAACCAGAAAGGCTACTTCTGCCACGTTCTTTACACCGAGACTGACATAGTTTCCTATGCCAATCACACGGCTTCCCTGGCTGTCCCCAATAATTGCTAAAAGGCTTGCCTGCTCTCGTGGGTTGTTCTTGCACATCTGCTCAACAGTACTCCTGGAAACATAACTCACTTCAGCCATGAACCTGAAGTATCGGCTTGTTTCCGAAACTTTGTTTATGAGTTTTTCCACTGCAGGGATGTCTTCTGAGGTGGCAGTCCTGAGTGTAATTCCCAGCCCGTCTCTTAGCAAAACATACTCCTGGTAGTTCTGCCAGTCTTTAATGATTCTAAACATGTTGTGTCCCCTTCATCATAAGAATTTAAGTCGGATTAACATTGGAGAAAAGTCAAATGATTGTGTGTACCCTTGGTATTTTTACCAATTTGTTTTGGTGTTCTTGCTAATTTAGAGGTTCAAAAAGTTCTTTCTTTGCATTTTTTTGACGAAAGAACATCGGCATGAAATTTTCATAATCTTTAACGAAAAATCAGGGAGTAACGGTTGGTGCTTTTCCGAAATACATTCTCTACTTCAGTGAGAGTCGATCCTGGGTGATTATGCAGAGTAATCTTTCGTTAACTCAAAAATAAAACGATGCATCATAAGCTGCATCATGATCGTTTTAACCTTAAAAGAGAGGAGAATGAAACCATGTCAGATTTGAAGGATGATAAGCTTGAGATATCTGAAGCTCAGATTGCAGCACACTGGAAAGAGGAGGAGTATTATTACCCTTCGGCAAAATTCATTTCCCAGGCGAATCTCGTAGATGTAGATGTCAACAAGCGTTTTAGTCTCGACAACTTTCCAGAGTGCTTTAAGGAATACGCCGACATGCTGGATTGGTATAAGTACTGGCATACAACGCTTGATTCGAGCAATCCACCATTCTGGAAGTGGTTTGTTGGTGGGCTTATCAATGCAAGCTATAACTGTGTGGATCGGCATCTTGCAAAGAACAAAGGGAAGGCAGCGCTTATCTTTGTTCCAGAGCCTGAGAATGAGGAGCCAGTTGCAATAACGTATCAGGAGTTATTTGTAAAAGTTAATGAAGTTGCAGCATTGCTGCGTGAATTTGCGGGCCTTCAAAAGGGGGATCGTGTTACAATACATATGCCTATGGTTCCTGAGCTTCCAATCACAATGCTTGCATGTGCGCGTCTCGGATTGATTCACTCGGTCGTGTTTGGAGGATTCAGTGGCTCAGCTTGTGGTGACAGAATTGCCGATTCCGGAAGTAAGGTATTGATAACGATTGACGGATACTATAGAAATGGACAAGTACAAAACCACAAAGAAAAAGCAGATCAAGCAGTTGCTCGAGCAAAGGAACTTGGTGTGGATGTAGAAAAGGTCTTGATTTGGAGCAGGTACAAGGGGAAATATTTATCCGATACCCCAATGGTTAAGGGTAGAGATTTTCTGATGGATGACCTTCTAAGAGATTTTGCTGGGAGAAGGGTGGATCCCATCCCGATGCGAGCAGAAGATCCCCTATTTTTGATGTATACGAGCGGAACAACAGGAAAGCCAAAAGGGATTCAACACGGCACAGGTGGCTATCTTGCCTATGTCACAGGAACATCCAAATACATCCTCGATATTCATCCTGAAGACATTTATTGGTGTATGGCAGATATCGGTTGGATTACAGGTCATTCATACATCGTCTATGGTCCCTTGTCGGTTGGAACCACGAGCATAATTTATGAGGGTGTGCCGACGTACCCCGATGCTGGTCGTCCGTGGCGAATAGCCGAGCGTTTAGATGTTAATATTTTTCACACTGCCCCGACGTCTATCAGGCAACTCCGCAAGCTTGGCCCCGAGGAGCCCAGGAAGTATAATTATCATTTCAAACTAATGGTGACGGTTGGTGAACCAATAGAGCCTGACGTGTGGAGGTGGTATTACAACGAAGTTGGAAAGAAAGAAGCAGTAATTGTTGACACATGGTGGCAAACCGAGAACGGCGGATTTCTTTGCAGCACTAAACCTGCTCTCGATCCTATGAAGCCCGGGAGTGCAGGCCCTGGGGTGCCAGGGATTCATCCTGTTGTTCTGGATGAAAAAGGGAATGAAGTTCCACCGGGCACTCAAAGGGCAGGAAACGTTTGCATAAAAAACCCCTGGCCTGGTATAATGCAGACAATATGGGGAGATCCTGAACGCTATGTGCAAACTTATTATGCAAAGTATTGTAAGAACAAGGAAAGTAAAGATTGGCGAGATTGGCCGTATTTTGCTGGAGATGGAGCACTTATCGCTGCTGACGGGTATATAAGGATACTCGGGAGAGTAGATGATGTGATAAACGTAGCTGGCCATAGACTTGGTACAAAAGAGCTTGAGTCCGCTTGCTTAAAAGTTGCCGACGTGGCTGAGGCAGCAGTTGTACCCGTAGTAGATCCAATCAAAGGGAGAGTCCCGGAAGTCTATATTGCTTTGAAGCCGGGAGTGACACGTGACAGGGAGCTTATTAAGAAGGATGTTGTTGCCTCTATAGAAACTTTAATAGGGAAGATTGCTAGACCTGCACACGTATGGATTGCTGAGGATATGCCGAAAACAAGGTCTGGCAAAATCATGAGAAGGGTGCTGGCTGCAGTTTCAAATCGACTCCCTGTAGGAGACGTAACCACATTGGCCAATCCTGATGTTGTGGAGCATATAAAAACAATGGTAGAGAGCCAAAGTCAGGCGCCCCAAAGGGCCGAGGCGGAAGGTGCTGAGGATATCAGGCGTTTTGGCCAGGTTGAATAGATCACTCTCCTTCGACCTTGCTCGAATATTGACCAAGCCGCGCCTCTCGGCCTGTCAATGGCTGAACACCCGCAGCATTGACTGGACCTGAGACGCGGCTTCAATTGACATCAAACTCTCATGGTACATTTGGTACATTCGTTCCTTTACGTTCCAGGGTATATGATTCGGCATACTGCCGATTCAAAATATAAAACATACAAAAACAGGAGGTAAAAGATGAACGAATCGAAACTCTCGAACCCCGCGCCCCTTGGCCTTATGGGATTTGGGTTCACAACAATCCTTTTGAATCTCGCCAATGCTGGATTCTTCCCTGTAAATGGTGCAATACTTGCGATGGGAGTCTTCTATGGAGGCCTAGCGCAGGTCATTGCAGGAATAGCCGAGTTTAAAACGGGCAACACATTTGGCATGACCGCTTTTACATCTTACGGCTTGTTCTGGTTAACTTTGGTTACAATCATCATTACACCAAAACTGGGATGGATCGATCCGCCCAATGCTGGATTTATGGGCTGGTACCTTTTAGGGTGGGGCTTGTTCACATTTATGATGTGGATTGGGACATTTGGAAAAGGGAAGGGACTTCAGTTTATTTTCTTAACACTCTGGATACTATTTCTCCTCCTTGCCATACATGCCTGGACTGGCATAGATGGCATTGGAAAGTTTGCAGGTTGGGAAGGGATGGTCTGTGGACTTTCTGCCTTTTATGTAGCAATGGGCGAAGTAATAAATGAGGCAAAAGGGAAGGTTGTGTTGCCGATTTGAAAGGAAATCCCCATTCCCATCGGCGCAACTATTTTTTAGAGAGCTATCCATGGCTGTTGGTTCAACAATAAAACGGGCGAGGCTGAAACTTCGCCCTCTAGTTTCACCGGCCTTATGTCCTTTTCCAGTTGAGTTGATTCTCATGCTGGCTGGGCAAAGGATAAGCACAAAATAATTCTGCTTTTTTAATTTGCAGAAAAAAATAACACAAGGAGTCGTACCATGTTACACTTTCCCGCTTATAAGGTTTTGATGGCCGCGCTTAGCATAACAATGCTTGTGGCTCTCAACTCAGTGCGTGCTCAGTTGATGATTTCCTCCCCAAATGGCGAAATGTCTATTAAGTTTGGAGTCTTATCTCAATTCCAGGGGGAAACCTTTACTCCAAGTGGTAAAGGTACATCTATGGATTTATATATTCGCAGGTTTCGGATATTGATTGGAGGAAATGTAACTAAAGAACTTTCTTTCTTTGCCGAGACGGACAATCCTAACCTTGGCAAAGTAGGATATTCCTCATCATCAACTAAAGGAGCTAGCGATACGTACATTCAAGATGCATTTATGACCTACACATTTACCAAAGAGTTTATGATTGATGCTGGAATGTTGCTGATGCCCGTCTCTCATAATTCGGAACAGTCAGCGGCCTCTCTTCTTGGAATTGACTATGGTCCCTACACATTTCTCTGGTCAGGTCCAACAGGTTCACGTGTGGGAAGAGACTATGGTATAGAAGCAAGGGGGTTCCTCGGTGAGGATCATTTTGAATACCGTGCTGGTCTCTTCCAAGGATACAGAGGTGCTTATTCCTTGAAACCAGAGAGGATCACTTTGCGGGGAGTCTGGTATCCTTTTCAAAACGAGCCAGGGTACTTTTACGCAGGCACTTACCTTGGTACGAGAAAGGTCATTGGCATTGGAGTGAGTTTTGATCATCAGGTTGATTACACTGCTTATGGTGCAGACATTTTCTGTGACTACCCTCTGAGCAACAGGGATGTCCCAACTGTGCAGGTGGATTTTACCCATTATGATGGGGGTACATTCCTTCCATTGATCGCCAAACAAAGTGTTCTTTTTGTAGAAGCGGAGTACTACTTCCATGAGGTGAGCATAGCACCATTTGTCCAAGCTAACTACGTTACCATGGGAACCTCTGTTCCCGGAAATGTAGACCTCGCAAACAGGCACTTTTTACAGGGGGGGATTGCGTACTATGGCAAGGGACACAACTTTAATGTCAAGCTCGGCTATGGCTCGTATGGGGGCGATGGATTGACTAGTCAGACACAGGTCCTTTTGAGATTACAGGCGTTTGTGTTTTAGCTGGAGATAAAACTCAGGGATACAGGGTAAACTGTCAATGAGTTCATCAGTCCTTGTATCCCTCTCTGTTCATTGATTTTGAATAGAGTCCTCAGACGTAGAGATAACAGATCGAAAAGTTAGGGGGTTCTATTATTATATACCCTTGAACTCCCTGGTGCTTATGTTGTATCTCTTCAATTTCTCGGAGAGGTTCTTAATATCTATTCCAGCTCTTCGTGATGCCTCTGTCAAGTTTCCGTTTGTTTCCTGGAGTAAAGCTCGCAAGTATCTTGTCTCAAAGTTTGTTATAACTTCCCTTTTCAATTCCTGAAATGGCTTCCTGGCATCAAACCGCTCTTCCGCTATGAGTGTGTTGCCGAGGTCGATATTGGTTATTGTGTCAGAAGTGCTCATGATGATGCTTCGTTCTACAACGTTTCTTAACTCTCGTACATTACCGGGCCAAGAGTAGCTCTTCATCTCTTCCATAGCCAGTGCCGAAAATTTAATCCCTGGCTTTCCCCATCTTTTTGACGATTGTGCTGCAAAGTAATTTACCAGATAAGGAATATCCTCCGTTCTATCACGGAGCGGTGGAAGATTTATCACAACAGTATTCAGGCGGTAAAAAAGTTCACTTCTGAATCTACCTGCCGCCACTTCTCGCTCCAATGGTCTTGACGTTGCTGCTATGATTCGCGTATCTATGTCCTTCGCTATTGTGGCGCCCAGGCGGGTCACCTTCTTATCTTCAATCACTTTTAACAGTTTCGGTTGTACGTGCAAAGGCATGTCCACAATCTCATCCAGGAACAATGTACCTCCCTCAGCAGCAATAAAAAATCCTTTGTTGTCAACAACTGCTCCTGTAAATGCTCCCTTCACGTGTCCGAAAAGCTCGCTCTCAAAGAGCTGTTCCGGAAGGGCAGAGCAATTTACCTCGATAAATGGTTCGTTGCTTCTTGATCCCATGTAGTGAATAGCGTTAGCAACCAGACCCTTGCCAGTGCCGGTCTCACCTTGAATTACAACAGTTACATCGAGGTCCTTAACACGCTCTATCTTGTCAAGAACCTCCGCCATTTTCTTGCTCTTCCCTGCAACAAAGAGTATTTGTGAGGATTTTTTGCTCCTTTCAATATAGAGATTCTTTTGAAGTTTGAGTGATTGAAACTCAACAAGGCGTTTAATGCTGAAGAGAAGGGCCTCATTACTGAAGGGTTTGAAAAGATAATCATCACAACCAGACTTTATCGCTATCATCGCGTCATCGTTATTCCCAATTCCTGTGACAATAATAACCAAAGTGTCCGGTTTCTGACTTTTCATCAGAGATGCCAATTTAATCCCATCTACGTCAGGAAGCCCCTTATCAATGAGCACAACATCGTAATCACCAAAGAGGAACTGATTATTTCCTTCTTCACCGTTTGAAGCGATGGACACTTTGTTCCCATGCCGTACAAGGGTACCCTTTACGGCTTCCGTGAATTCAGCATCATCATCAATTAAAAGAATGTTAAGTTTCACCTTTTCCTCGTTTTATTGTAAGGGCAAGACTATTGTGACAGTTGTTCCTTTTCCTTCGATGGATTGGACTGAGATTTCTCCACCATGAGCATTTACAAGTCGTTTGACTATTGGAAGCCCAAGGCCCGTGCCACCTTGTTTCGTTGTGAAAAACGGAACAAAAATCTTACTCATGATCTCGTTACTGATCCCCTTCCCATTGTCTGTAAATTCGATTAAAGATTTATCATTAACCTGTTTTGCAATAATTGAAATTCTTCCATCATTATCTTTAACCGCTTCAAGTGCGTTTAACAATACATTAGTAAAAATCTCGTTAAGCCTTGTTGAATCTGCATCAAGTATGATCGAATCATCGCAGTTCAGTTCTATTTTAACATTTCGTCTCTTTGCCTCGTCGGTAAACAAGTTAACGGCGTCTGATAAAGAACGGGCGAGATTTACTTTTGATTTTTTTAGTAAGTCAGCCCGAGAATACCACAATATGTCGTTAATAAGACGTTCTATCCTACCAATTGCAGCCTTAGCATTTTGAATGGTTTTTTGGCTTTCGGTGCTGTCCTTAGACAGATCCTCCAGATCTCCTAGCGAAAGTCTGATTGCTGCAATAGGGCTTCTCAGATCATGGGCAATGCTTGCCGATAGTTCGCCTATGGAAGCTAATCGTTTTTCTTTCTCGAGCGTTGCAGTGAAGTCATCAAGCATCTTAGACAACCTTGTGCTGTCGCGGGTGAATCCTTCTTCGACGATAGACCGAGCAATTGATGGCCCAACAGATATTGTAAGGAGCCGTTCAATATCGGATTGAATCCTCGCAATTTCAGAAGTCAACGTGCTACCAGTTTGTGTTTCTTCGCCAAAGAACTTACGGACTGAGTCGTTTTCGGCAGATGAAGGTGATCTCAGTGATGATACGATCAGATAAGTGAGAAAATTAAAGAACAACGACCAGAAAAGGGCATTTGTAATTGGATCGGCCTCAAAAACACCAAGGAAATTAACCGGGCTCAAAATGTGTATGCCAAATGGACCGTAGTTGACAAGAGTATCTGAAATGATTCCTGCCTTCGCCATTGATGGTAAGATCATTGTGTAGATCCAGATTAATGTACCTGTGACAATACCCCAGAAAGCCCCGGATTTGTTTCCATCTTTGAAAAAAATTCCCATCAGAAAGGCTGGTGCTATTTGCGCAACCCCCACAAAAGAGGCAAGTCCGATCTCCACAAGCATAAAGTACTTTCCAATGTAGTAAGCATACAAGAAGCCCATGAGAATTATGAATGGTATTGACAACCTTGTCGAGTAAAGAACGACCCTGTACAGGTCAGGATGCAGTCCGGCAGCCGACTTTCTGCCATGCTTCCTGATAATCGGCAGTACGACGGGAAGTACAACGTCAGTGACGAGCATTTTGGAAACTGCAATGCTTTCGACCAGAATCATGGCGGCTGCAGCTGAAAACCCTCCAATGAAAACAAGCAGCGCAACTATTGGGAATCCTGATTTTAGAGGAACAGAAAGGAAGAATTCATCGGCCTTTTCAACTGGCAAATGCATCAATTCGCCTGCCAGCGCCACAGGAATGACGAATAAATTTATCAGAAGGAGATACAACATGCTGAACCACCTTAGCGTATGCAGGTCGGTTTCGCTCCTGTTCTGAACGAATATTGTGTGGAATTGCCTGGGAAGGAAAATGAAGGCAATCGCAGATGCAATATTTATTGAGACCCACATTAAGTGTGGATGGTCAGTTGACCCAAAGGACAAGATTGGTCTCAATTGTGGTTCCAGCAGTGCTCGCTTAAAGATTTCCTGGGGTCCTCCACCAATTGCGAAGACTACAAAAATACTGGCAAATAAGAATAGAACAATTTTGTCGAACGACTGAAACGCGACTGTCGAGAGTAGGCCGAGCTGTGGGCGTGTAAAATCTAAGTATCTCCCTCCATAAAGAATCGCTATCAGTGCGAGGAATGCAAGTGCAATTACAGTTGCTTCAATATAGGCTTTTTCTGATCCGCCTGCCAGGACAGAAAATGAATTTGAAAGTGCTTTAACTTGTAATCCAATATAAGGAACCATTGCGATGAGGAGAACAATCGAGGTCGTTGTCGCAACCCTTCGAGATCCTCCGTATCGGCTGCTGAGGAAGTCCGAAACAGTCGAGACACCTTCTCTTTTCACGTGCTTGAGGATTTTCTTTAGTAAAGAATCAGAGAGAAAAAGCACGATGACAGGACCTGTGTAGACAGCAAGGTATTCCAATCCGAAGTGTGATGCAAAGCCGATGCTCCCGTAAAATGTCCACGAAGTGCAGTAAACCTGAACCGAAAGGACATAGAGCAATCTTGTGCGATTCTCATTGAACCACTTCGAATTCTTCTCCCCCCAGTATGCAAGGAGGAAAAGAAGCGAGAGATAGAGCACCAGAATCGCTAGAAGCAAAACTGGATAGCCGGTCATAAAATCTATTTTAATTTTCGCGATGTTTGTACGCGACAAAGATTGCCACGGACCAGACGCTGAATATGTAAATTATTGAAAATGGCACTGAAAAAAGGTAACCGTCATTAAAGAAGATTGCGGGCGCCGGCCAGACCAGCAGTATGAAAAATATAATCACTCTCAGGACGCTCCGTGACCTCATCACATTCATAACTTAAAAATACTTTTGCTTCAGTGCAAACCCGAACGAGTAATTGCTGAATTCAAAGACCTTCATATGGCGGATTGTGAGCAGCAGCAGGGACTTTTGTGATTTTGTGATAAAAATTTGCGCTCTTCGATTTCGTCCCCAAAATGCGTTTGTTGTCCGGCTTTTGAACCAGATAATCTCGAAGCCTACAATCATTTCGGAAACCTATGCCAATTCTACAAACAGAAAATTGTTACGCCTACATTTGTGGGAACTTGATATTTAGATTTTGGTGTTTTATATTTCGACGCAACTACTTAAATGGTCGAAAGGTCAATCGGCGAAAAATGACAGAGCCTTTGTCAACAGAAAAAAGGGACATTATTTTGGACGCAGCTCGGAAGAGATTTGCATACTATGGGTTCTCAAAAGTTACAATGGACGAAATAGCAGTAGACGCTGGAATGGGAAAAGCCTCTTTGTACTATTACTTTCCGACAAAAGAAAAACTCTTTATTGAAGTAGTGCTTCAGGAGAAAAAGCAATTCCTTGCGCAACTTAAAGCAATCGTAACGTCTGATGCACAGGCGGTAGATAAACTTCGAAACTATGTAAAAAAGCGGACTGAGTACTTTCGCAATTTAGCTAACTTGAGGGCACTTGGCTTCCAACAGCCAAAGGAAATGAGAGAGTCGTTTTATGAGATGTATAAGAACTTCCAGGCCGAAGAGCTTAAGCTCATCCAGCAGTTGATCCAGACTGGGAAAAAAGATGGTGAGTTCTTGGTTTCAAATCCACAGCGTACTGCAGAAATAGTGTTGCGGATTTTACAGGGAATTCGTTCATGGCTTATCGCCATTCAGGGGAAACCAATTTTGCTTGACGATGATTTTTACAAAGTGCTCGAGAGGGATTCTCTTGACGCCCTTGATTTAATGCTGCACGGAATTATAAGGAAGAAATAAATATTAGGGTATAAATATGCAAAAGGACTTAAAATCAGAAGTTGTGGGACGAACTAATATAAACAACGGGGAAGCAGAGGCAGAGGATGTGGAATCAGTCCCCCTTTTTAAAAAGAAGCGGGTTGTGATTCCCATTCTCCTGTTGCTTTCAGCTGCAGCCGTAGCAGGCTACTATTGGTATATGAATATGCAGGATTTTGTATCAACTGATGACTCGTACATTGATGCCAATAAGGTAGCAGTTAGCACGAAGATGCTGGGCAGGATAGTTTACCTCGGGACAGACGAGGGAGATACTGTAAAAGAAGGGCAGGTTCTTGTCAAGCTTGATGATAGTGATCTTCGTGCGGAGCAAGCCTCAGCAAAAGCGCAGCTGGAGCTTGCGCAGCGTGGCATTCCGCTGGCAGAGGTTGATCTAAATCGTGCTCAGGACGATTTCAATCGCTCTGAGGTTGAGTATAAAGGTGGAGTTATAACAAAGGAACAGTATGATCATGCCCAAAAGGCTCTGGAAGCAGCCCGTGCTCAATTAGCAATCGCATTATCCAAAGTAACAGCTGCTCGCTCACAGCTCGGGGTGGTCGAATCACAGCTCTCAAATGCAGTTGTAACATCCCCAATTGATGGCGTCGTGGCGAAACGCTGGGTGCTTACTGGAGATGTGGTACAGCCTGGGCAACCAATCTTTACGGTTTATGACATGAAAAACATCTGGGTGACTGCCAACCTTGAAGAAACGAAGCTCAGGCATGTTCACACTGGAGATCCAGTGGAGATTAACGTTGACACTTACCCGGGTATCAAGTTTTATGGAACTGTATTTCAAATAGGTAACTATACGGCATCTGAGTTTTCCCTCATTCCGCCTGATAATGCATCGGGAAATTTTACAAAGGTAACTCAGCGCGTGCCAATAAAAGTCTCAATTGACAAGTTTGATAAGAGTGCCGTCAAACCAGTTTTGCGCCCAGGGATGTCCGTAGAGATCTCCATAAAAGTCAAATAAATCATGCCAGAATCGAAAAACAAATCCTTACGAAGCTCGGCAATCAAATCAGTTCCATCGCTTCATCACGAACACCCGTCCTACAAATGGTGGGTATTGGCAAATGTTATGATTGGAACATTTATGGCTGTACTTGATGCAACCATCGTAGATGTTTCACTTGCAAAAATCATGGCAACATTTGGAATTACAGTCGACACCGTGAAATGGGTAGCAACTGCTTACCTTCTTGTATTTGCTGTGATGCTACCCACGTCGGGCTGGGTCGCCGACCATTTTGGATATAAGAGGACTTACAGTATAGCTCTCAGCCTTTTTACACTTGGTTCACTCCTCTGCTCGCTGTCGTGGAACGAAACTGTTCTTATATTGTTCCGGGTAATTCAAGGTGCAGGTGCAGGTCTGATGATGCCAGTCGGCATGGCAATTGTCACTCGAGAATTCCCTCCCGAGAAGCGTGGGCTTGCACTGGGTTTTTGGTCGATAGCTGCAGCAGCATCTGTTTCTCTCGGGCCTACCCTTGGTGGTTACCTAATTGATAACTTTGCATGGCATTCTATTTTTGATGTAAATGTGCCTGTTGGAATTGTTGGTATCTTTGCAACATTTGTTATCCAACGTGAGTACAGGACTGAGACAACGAGAAAATTTGACATAGCTGGATTCATCTCAGCTGCCGTATTCTTAACGTCTCTGTTAATTGCCCTATCGGACGGAAACGCGTCGTGGAATACAGGGGGATGGACATCGCCGTTCATCGTTACTTGCTTTACTCTGGCATTTATCGGATTTGTTGCATTTCTTTTGATTGAATTAAATACGGTTCACCCGCTTATAGACCTCGGTTTGCTAAAGAACTTTAACTTTGCAATGGCTAACTTAGTCCTTTTTATTTTTGGGATGGGAATGTTTGGTAGCACGTTTTTGCTGCCGCTTTATCTTCAAAATGGTCTTGGTTACACCGCATTTCAGGCTGGATCACTTTTCCTTCCTATTGGCTTGTTACAAGGTACGATGGCTCCTCTGGCTGGATCACTGGCAGACAGAATTAATCCCAAGATACCTGCCTTTTTTGGAATTTCACTTTTGTCGGCAAGCCTGTATGTAAACCGTTACCTCTCGTTGTATTCAATGACATCTTCGATTATGGTCTCCCTTTATCTTCGGGGATTGGGCATGGGATTCATATTCACACCACTCAGTACAATGGCCCTTTCAGAGATTCCGAGAGAAAGAATGGCACAGGCATCAGGCCTCTTTAATGTTTTGAGACAAATAGGTGGAAGCTTTGGAGTTGCAATTATGGGGACTCTCCTCACAAATAGAACAATTTTTCACAACACAACGTATGGACAGGCTGTGAATGTGTACTCGCCCACGACGCAAAATGTTTTACGCAACCTGGGAGAGTTTGCTAAGCAGACAACCGGCGGCTCGATCTCTATTGCAACTTCTCGCGCACAAGCTCTACTGGGATATTATATTAGCCGTCAGGCCTTCGTTTCGGCCGTGGATGATGACTTCTTTATAGCTGCTGTAATTACCTTCCTCACAGTTGTCCCAATATTCTTCTTACGATACAAAAAGAAGAAAGCCTACAGGGCTAAAGGACAGAAAATTGTTTCAATCGATTAGCCAAACAAGTTAGGGTTGACAAGATGAAAATGAATTTCCTTTTTAAAGTGAATGTATTAATTCTTGGAATAACTTGTGTAAGTATTGCTCAGGTAAACTATCATGATTCCCTGACAGTATCAGATGCCGTACGTATTGCACTTGCTGAAAACCCTTCTCTAAAGCAGGGAGTTCATGAAATTGCTGCATCAGAGGCGAGAGTCGAACAGAGCAAAAGCTCTCTATATCCGAATGCAGCTGCTACACTGAACTACACACATTTAGGTCCAGTTGCCCAGCTTGGCTTCCCTGGCTTTGGCGAATTCAAATTGTTTCCATCAGACAATTATGATGAGCACATTGGGGCAAGTGTAACCTTATTTGATTTTGAAAGGCGACAAAAAAGCATTCAGCTTGCTCAGACACAGGTCCAGAGTGCAGCTGATAAGCTTGATTTAATGAAGCTAGATCTGTCTTACCAAACCATCCAGACATTCTACACAATTTTATTCTTGCAGAAGAGTATCCAGGTGCAGAACGATGAGATAGCTACACTCAGGGAACATCTCTTGGTGACAAAAAAGAAAGTGGAGGCCGGGACCGGCACAGATTTCGACGTGCTCACGACTGAGGTTAGAGTTGCTGCTGCAGAGAACAAAAGAATTAGCCTCGAGAATTCACTTATGAATGCTGAAACTGAAATGAGGAGACTGTTGAATTTTCCGCCGAATGTGCCATTAAGACTCGTTGGCAGTTTTGCCGAATCTCCCGTTTCGCTAAATGTCGATTCCCTATTAAACGTGGCAGTTCGCAATCGCGTCGAACTAAAGATGGCGGACGACCAGATAAAAACCGCTATAGCCCAGTATAAAGTTGCCTCTGCAGTAAACAACCCATCGGTAAATTTGTCTCTTGCATATGGATTTAAGAATGGCTATGAACCCAACATAAATGCGTGGCGAGGAAACTATGTCGCTGCTCTGCAGGTTCAGATTCCTGTTTTTGATGGTTACAGGGAGAATAAAATGAAAGACGAAGCCTCGGAAAATGTGAAGGCGGCAGAATCCTATAGGGAAGATGTTTTGGAGAAAATAAAATCCGACGTTCAAATCGCTATTGCCGACCTGCGCTCAAGTATTGAAAAGCTTCAAACCACAGACATAACTATTCAGCAAGCTGAATCGGCTCTCCAGTTAGCAAGACTGCGATACCAGGCCGGAACTGTAACAAATCTTGATTTGCTGGACTCAGAAACTGCACTGGCAGAGGCAAGGTTGATGCAGCTCGAAGCACTATACAGGTTTGCAATAAGCCGTTATGAACTCGGACATGCTTTGGGGTTAAAAGAGTGGTGAGGACTGGATGAGGATCCTTAATACATGTGGATCGCGTTCATGGGGAGGACTCGAAATGTTCACGCTACAGATATCCCGTGAACTCAAGCAAAGAGGACATGATGTACAAATCCTCTGTGCTCGAGGATCGACTCTGGCGATTGAATCGAGAAAGAACGGGATCGATGCGCATGAGCTGCTTCGAAGCGACAGATTGATATTAAAAGGAGTTTTCAATGTTTACTCGTTCCTTAGATCCCAAAACTTTGATGTAGTGCATACTCATCTTTCACATGATTTATGGACAGTGGTGCCGGCAATTGAGTTAGCCAGAGTACCATCTAAACTCTTTTTAACAAAGGAAATGGCGAGTAGCATTCGGAAAACTGACATCTTTCATCGTCATCTTTATAGCAAGCTTTCGGCTGTCTTTGCTATCTCCAGGTACATCCAGGAAAGTGTTTTGAACACTTGTCCGCTTACACCCGATGTTGTCCACATCATTCCACCTGGAGTCGAGGTAAATAGATTTGATCCTTCCAAGTACGACAAATTTGAGATGAGGCGAGAATTTGGTTTTTCAGAAAATTCAATTATTGTAGGAATGGCTGGAAGAATGACACCTGGGAAGGGACACGAAGAATTCCTTAATGCAGCTAAGATGATCAAAGACAATGGATCAAAAGACGTTTTGTTTGCAATTGCTGGGAGTGCCAGTTACGGTGAATATGATTATGAGGAAAAAATAAGAAAACTGCCAACAAAGCTGGGTATAGAGAATGCAGTTCGATTCGTTGGATTTCAGAAAGACATTGAGAAATTTCTTGCAACTCTCGACATCTTTGCGTTCCCGTCCCATGAAGAATCGTTTGGACTTGCACTTGCTGAAGCTATGTCCATGAAACTCCCTGTTGTTGCCAGCGGAAGCGCCGGAGTACTTGATATAGTTACTGATGGGGAAACTGGCATTCTTTTCCCGCCGAAAGATTACGAAGCCCTTGCAAGAAGATTGATGCTTTTAATGGATGACGAAACCTTGAGGAAAAGGCTTGGTGAGGCAGCAAGGGAAAGAGTGAAGTCTAATTTCAGTTTATCAAGAGCTGCTGAAAGTTTAGAAAACTTTTACAGACAATTTGCAATAACTTTTGTTTCCAATTGAACTGTCCTGTGCCGACGAATTCGTTGGCCGGGCAGGGTAATAACACATCGTTAATGTGCTGGCTATCACGCACAACAAATTAAATCAATAGAAGAGAGGTTAGATTTACTATGAGTAAGCTTTTATCAAAAATTCAAATAAGAGATATTGAATTTCGAAATAAAATATTTGTTTCTCCAATGTGTCAATATTCAAGTAATGATGGAATGCCTAACGACTGGCATCTCGTTCACCTGGGGAGTCGAGCTGTAGGTGGCGCTGGACTGGTTATGACCGAGGCGACAGCAGTATCACCAGAGGGAAGGATCTCGCCAGCAGACCTTGGTATATGGTCAGATGAACAAGCTGAGTCGCTTAAAAGGATTACCGATTTTGTAAAGGCACAGGGTGCCGTTGTAGGCATCCAGCTCGCACATGCTGGAAGGAAAGCTTCGACAATGGTGCCATGGATTGGAGATGGTGAACTACCACCTGAAGAAAAACCTTGGCAGACACTTGCGCCCAGTGCGGTTCCATTCAACAGTAATTATCCAAAGCCGAAGGAAATGACAAAAAATGATATTGATTTGGTCATACATCAGTTTCGTGATGCCGCCAGGAGGAGCTTAAAAGCCGGGTTTCAAGTGATAGAAATTCACATGGCACACGGTTATTTGCTTCATGAATTTCTTTCTCCAATTTCTAATCGCAGGTTGGATCAATATGGAGGAGATCTCAAGAATAGAGTAAGGTTCCCTCTTGAAGTTGTAGCTGCTGTCAGGGAAGTGTGGCCAGAGAAACTTCCACTATTTGTCCGAATTTCAGCCACGGATTGGATTGAAGGGGGTTGGGACCTTCTGCAGTCAGTCGAACTTGCAAAGGAATTGGTTAAATTAGGTGTTGATCTCATCGACTGCTCGAGTGGAGGAATAGCACCAGGCGTAAAGATTCCTGTTGCCCACGGTTATCAGGTACATTTTTCAGATTTCATAAAGAGGAATGCCGGAGTCATGACAGGCGCTGTTGGCATGATCACTAGCGCTGTTCAAGCAGAAAATATATTGGTAACAGGACAAGCTGATGCGGTTTTTCTTGGGCGTGAATTCTTACGCGACCCCTATTTCCCACTGCATGCAGCGGAAGTCCTTGGAGACGATGTGCAATATCCGGTTCAGTATTTGAGAGCGAGAGGTAGATGATTTTGAAACAAAACATGTTAAATATTTAATTTTTACAAATACAACAAAAAGGAGGATAAAAATGGAACAACGTCAAATCGGCAAATTGGGTTTGAAGGTCTCTGCAATTGGACTAGGATGTATGGGTATGTCAGAATTTTATGGACCAAGGAATGATCAGGAATCAGTTAGAACGATTCACAGGGCCATTGAGCTGGGGATCAATTTCTTTGATACCGCAGACATGTACGGTCCTTTCATAAATGAAGAATTAGTTGGAAGAGCATTGAAGCCCTACCGGGACAAAGTTGTCATTGCAACCAAATTTGGTAATGTGCGCGGACCCAATGGAGAGCGATTAGGGGTTAACGGAAGGCCCGAATATGTTCGGCGAGCTTGTGAAGCGAGTTTGAAACGACTTGGAGTAGAAACCATTGATCTTTATTATCAGCATAGAGTTGATCCAAATACGCCAGTTGAAGAAACAGTGGGAGAAATGTCGAGATTGGTTGAAGAAGGAAAAGTTAGATTTCTTGGCCTTTCCGAGGCATCAGCTAAGACCATTAGGCGTGCGAACGCGGTTCATCAAATCACAGCATTGCAGTCAGAATACTCACTTTGGACGCGCGATATTGAAGGAGAAATCATGCAAACATGCCGAGAACTGGGAATTGGCATCGTACCATATAGCCCGCTGGGACGTGGCTTCTTGACTGGAAAGATTAAAAACGTAAATGATCTTGCACCAGATGACTTTAGAAGGCAATCACATCCGCGTTTTATGGAAGAGAATTTCAAGAAGAATTTACGGATTGTGGAAATTGTTGAACAAATTGCGGCCGAAAAAGGATGCACTCCTGCTCAGCTTGCATTAGCCTGGGTGTTGGCACAGGGAGATGACATTGTTCCAATACCAGGAACGAAGCAAGTGAAATATCTTGAGGAGAATGTTGGAGCTCTATCTATAAAATTGAACTCTGATGATCTCCGCAGGGTTGCCAGTGCAATACCACCCGAATCTGTAGCCGGAGAACGCTATCCAGAATCAGGGATGAAACTGGTTAATTTGTAGTCTCATACAGGAAAGGTTTGTTTAATCTTGAATGTGTCATTCTTGAACACAAATGTGTATGTTCCTATATTTTATGGCAAAAGGACGAAATGAAGGAAATAACTATTTTTTTCAGTGAATTGTCAAAAATAATTCCGTTGGTATTTGTAATAGCTTTTCCTCTTGTCTTAATTGGTTGTGCATCATCAACACCGAGGTTTGTGTCGGTTAGCAACGAGCCCGTTAAGTTTTCTCCTCGATTTACTGATCAAACCCCGGAGGAGTTGAACGCTGAAAAGGCGGAGTTATCAAGAGAAGATGATCATAAAGTCAGCACCGAAAAAATGAAATTTGAGATCAATAGACTTATGGGCGATCGCCATAAGTTAAAAGCAAATCTTCAGAACAAATTGGTGCAGATGGTGTTGTCATTTATGGCCACGCCTTACAAAATTGGTGGAATCGATCACTCCGGCATTGACTGTTCTGGACTTACAATGGTAATTTTTGACTCTGTTTTTAATTACGAACTCCCTCATAGCTCTCGCGAGCAGGCTCAATTAGGGATCTCGGTCGGTCGAGATGAACTAAAGGTTGGTGATCTTATTTTTTTTAAAACAATAGGTCATAGAATAAGCCATGTCGGCATTTACTTTGGCGATAATTTGTTTGTGCATGCGAGCGTCGAGCAGGGGGTGACAATATCATCTCTTGAGAGTACTTACTATGCAAAGCGTTACGCTGGTGCACGCCGATTAGTTCCTTTTGATTCAACGGCGTCAAAGTAGGCGTTGCCTTGCAAGATTATAAATTTCAACAGGGGGACAAAATGAGTTCTCTTTCTTACCCTATGAAGCTGCTGGTGCTCTTCTTCTTAGCAGGTGTTTCGCTTTCTCTTCTTTCTTGTGCAAAAAAGCCTGCCGAACTGTTTACACAAGGGATCAAACAACTTAAGGCTGGCGACTTTACGAAAGCTCAGGAATATTTCGAAGATGGGATTAAGAAGGATGGCGGGGACAGTCTATACGCTGCATTCATTGCAGTAAATCTTGTGACGGGTAAGTATCCAGAAATTAACTCTGCCTACAATGATTTCAGCAGTGAAATACGGGGGGCTGTCGAGCATCTCTACGGATATCGCTTCGTGCGTCTCTATGGAATCACTTCCAAAATTATTCCATATAATGTGAAGGGTGGCAACCAGATTCCTGTTGATTTTTATTTAACTATCCAGCTTCAAATCGCTTCAGACTACCCAGGATTTATGCAATTGAAACAGTTGATTTACCAGACCGTGAAACGTTGAGTTAAGAAATTTATAGCAGTCAAATGCAAGACAGGTCTTTTCTCTTGTTAATTTCTCTCTTGATTTCATTAGTTCTGCTTCTCTCCGTTTCTTCTTACGAACAAGTTTATGATTGTAGAGCCGATTATGATATAGATGCGAGGCTAGATACCCTTGAACGTGCTGTAGTCGGAACCGAAACGGTCAAATGGCACAACAATACTTTTTCTGCCACTTCAGACATTTACATTCATCTTTATTTAAATGCTTTTAGCAACGATAGTGCCACATTCATCCGGGAGTCTGGATTAAAACTATCTGAAGAATCCAGAGGATGGATCAGAATTCTCAGTATATTAGACCTGCAATCAAATAGAGAAATTTCACGGGGCCTCAGGTTTGTACATCCCGACGACGGAAATGTGTTCGATAGCACAGTAGCTATTTTATCGTTAGATAGAGCCGTGAAGTCCAAAGATTCGATATCTTTTCGGATCCAGTTCTACGCAAAACTTCCGCGGGCTATTTCAAGAACTGGATGGGCACCCGGGACGCAGTTTTACATGATAGCCCAATGGTTTCCAAAAATAGGTGTATTTCAAAATGGCACATGGAATTGCCATCAAGTTCATGATCTCACCGAGCCTTTTTCAGACTTTGGGACCTACAATGTGCGCGTGACCGTTCCAACAGGCTTCGTTGTTGGAGCTACGGGACAAGCTTCCGGAGAGGAAGTCAATGTCGATGGCACAGTGACCCATATCTTTAATGCTAATGGGATTCAAGATTTTGCTTGGGTGGCATCTTCTGCTCTTATTGTCAAAGAGCATAACTTTTCATATCCTGGAATCCCAAGGGTAGTTGTTCGTCTCCTTTTGCAGCCCGACCACAGTACGTTGGGAAACAGATACTTTTCTGCTATAGATACTGCAATAAAATATTTCGGGATTTGGTATGGTCCCTATCCATATGGAACCATTACACTTGTCGACATACCACGCACTGCATCATTAGGTGAAGCAGAGTATCCAGCGCTCATTGTAGCTTCTGCTAATGACTATTCAGTTAAAAATGATTTCTCACTGGAGAATGTGATAATTCATCAGTATGGACATCAATACTGGCATGAGATGGTGGCAAATGACGGATTTGAATATCCCTGGTTGGATGAAGGCATTAATTCATTTTGCGCTGACAAATTGGTAAGGAAGATTTACGGTCCTTTTGTTAGTGTTTACAAAATTGCTGATGTTTACCCCGTACGATTGTTTCCATTTTTGGAGTTTGCAGGATTCCCATTGGCTGCACTTATAGGCGATGTTTGGATTCCTCAACAATACAATGGGTTATCGGATTACCTGGAAAATGTAAAAACTGATGCAATTTCAGAATGGGGATTCCATGCATTTGTTCAAAAGTCTTATCACGTAATGGCGTACGACAAGCCAGAGCTCGTGTTAAATACACTCGAAGGGCTTATAGGTGAGAAGGTGATGACGCGGATCCTGAGGAACTACTTTGAGATATTTCAATATAAGCACCCTACGCCAGCTGAGTTTGAGAATGTGTGTGAGCATGTTAGTGGAAGGAGGCTTGTGTGGCTCTTTAATGAACTTATTGAAGGGACTGGAACAGTAGACTATGCGATTAGTTCAATAGATTATTTTCGTGAGACAGACCTTTCCACGAATATAACAAGTTATGAGGTAAAGGTTTTAGTTATGAAAAACGGAAGCGTGACAATTCCGATCGATGTAAGGTTGAAATTGGAAGATGGCAGCATAATTGATACAACATGGTCTGGGGAAAAGAGATGGGGCGTGCTCAAATTTGTTGTCCACTCAGTCCCAAAGTTTGCACAGGTAGATCCGTTCAACAAAATCCCGATAGATATTTGTTATTCAAACAATAGTTACGTTATCAATTCCGACATGAGAGGAATTGTATATTGGGTTAATCAAATTGTGTCGTATGTTCAGAATTTTTTGTTCACTTTCTTGGCGCTTATATGAAAGTCTCGGTTAAAGATTCTCTGGTCTTTGGAATTGGATGTGTCGTACAAAACTGGAGGCTTGTTTTATTTGTTTATTTTCTAAACCTCTCTTTTGGATTAATCTTGATCTTACCAATAGTGACACTGTTCATAAAAGATGTTTCTCATTCGTTAGTTGCTAAAAGCCTATCCGAAGGATTTGACTATAGGTGGTATGTTGAATTTGTTCATACCAATTTTAACTTTTTTAGAGCCCTATCGCCAGGAGTAATTTTCACTTTAATTCTTTATGCAGCATTGGATATGTTCTTAACAGGTGGATTCTTTGTTGTGCTTTCGAAGAGAGGCCGTGCCAGAATCTATGATGTGTTAACGAATGGTGCCAGGAACTTTCCAGGAATGATTCTTGTGAGCTGTGCTCAGATTGTCGTTATTATCTTGTTATATGAATTGAATCGCATCTGGACAGAAGGGGTAGCTCGCAGCACTGTGCCAGCTTTAAGCGAATATGTGATCTGGAGAGCAAATCTGTTGAGGTACGCGTCTATTTTGGTTCTTCTCCTGGGAGTAATTATTATGTCGGACTTCTCACGCGCTGGGGTTGCACTGGGTTCTGAAAAGAACTTTTTTCTCAGAGCCTTCCGCGGGTTGGCGTTTGTCTTCAAATACCCCTTATCAATTACAGCCATTTTCCTCATTCTTCTTGTTATGTCCGCCAGTTTGTCAACTGCTTATTTTTGGGCTAGTTTTTACCTCCATGCTCAGACTCTAAACGAAGTAATTGTAGGGATAATTGTTGGACAAACTTTAATCTTGTTGCGCGCCGCCATGAAACTTTTGTTTTATTCAGCGGAGGGTTTTTTTTATATTAATGCACAGACTGAAGTAATAATAGTAACACCTGAAATGCTGGAGTAATTGAAATGACAATGCCAATATATTTATATGGAACGAAGGTTTGGAGCCAACCTGCAAAAAAGGTTACAAAGTTTGATGAGAAGCTTGTTGGGCTAATAAAGGAGATGTTTGAGACCATGTATCAAGCTGACGGGATTGGACTCGCTGCAAATCAGGTAGGTCTCCCCCTTTCGTTAGCTGTGATCGATTTGTCAGCTGTAGAAGGGTACCAGGATGAAAAACCGCTCGTGGTAATTAACCCGGAATTACTTGAAGCTGACGGTGAGTACGTAATGGAAGAAGGATGCTTGAGTGTGCCAGGGATTAGAGAAGAAGTTGTCAGACCAGATAGGATATTTGTCCGGTTTATTGACGGGAACTTCAGGGAGATCGAAAGGGAATTTTCAGGGATGTGGGCACGCGTGTTTCAACACGAGTATGATCACTTAAATTTAAAATTTTTTGTAGATAGATTGAACGGTGTTAAGAAGCAACTTCTTAAACCAAAGTTGGCTAAAGTTAAACGAGGGGAATTCAAGACAAATTACCCATCGGTGTCAGCAAAAGAAGAGCAGTAAGCGGAGATAACCTTTCGCTATCGCACGTCCTCCCGTTTTTATTTTGCTCCCGTCATTAGGCTCTCTGACTCAGACAAAGCTTAAAAATATCAAAGTGTGTGGAATATCACAGCAGTAATCTGAGTCACTTGGCAATGTTACTCAATTGATTAATTTGAGTCCGAAAAGCTGACGCAACGAGCGTTGGATAACAAAAAAATAATAGGAGGACTCCAAATGAAGAGATTTATTGTTTTACTGTTAGGATTCTGCCTTTTAATGTCATCGAGGCCACTGTTTGCGCAGGATCACATTTCCGCGACTAATCGTACCTATGCAGGTGCACCTCCCGGGATTAACGGCAAAAGAGCTAATTCTTTGGGAACATCGTATTTCGTGGCTCCTAAAAAAGTTGCGACCTCACTTTACTCTACTACCGTATTTACTTTTCAAGATATAACTATATTCTCTTATTTCGACAGCACATCAGTAATGGTAAAAAATTCTGCTGGAGATACGGTAGGGGCAATTACCATGAGAGCGGATACACTCTTTTCACTGAGCCCAGGTCAAGGAATTTTTTCTGTTTCAGGCAACAAACCATATTCTGTTCTGATTGGCGATGCTATTACTAATTATGTAAACGGCTATTTTGCGCTTGATCAAAGTGGGCGGGGCAAAAGTACAAAATTGAATACCTGGATGATGACAGGCTCGTCAACCTACGATCCTCATTTCATAGTGTTTGCCTATGAAGATGGTACCCAGTTTACCATTAGGGAACTCGGAACGGGTAGCTTTGTATATGCCGGAACATTAAATGATGGTCAGTTCCTGGACTTTCCAAATGTGTGGAAGATTCAGGGCAAAGCAGTTCAGGTTGTTAGCAATAAACCTGTATCTGCTTTGTCATACACGGATCAAGATTATTACGTTCCTTCTGCTAACGGTACTTTTGCTGGGACACTCTTTTATGGTTTCTCGGGGTATTCAGGGGGATGGCAAAATTCAATTACAATAACCTCTTACGTCGACAATAACGTCGCAGTGATTACAGATTTAGTAACCGGTGATACTATAGCTGTTGATACGCTTAACCACTGGCAAGTGAAAACTCATGGGATAACTAAAGACACTTTCTGGAAGGTCTCATCTACAGGAACTCTGACAGCAGCAAACATTCCATTTGCAGGATGGTCAGGGTGGTACTACTATATGGCCCGCAGTGCCGATTCCACAGGACGTAACATAGGAACTGCGTTTGTAATCCCCACAATACAAAGCCAGGTTTCGATCTTTTCATATGAAAATAGCAATCATGTAAAAGTTATCGAACTTGGTGACACAACTTACCCCTACGCATCACCAAAAGTTATAGCAGATACGATGCTTCAAGGGGGGGACGGATACATTTTTGAAAGCCTATATGGAAACTATGTTTACAGGATCGAAAGTGATAAAAACATATCCGTTGTCCAGAGCAGTGGTGGTTGGGGAGCAGATTTTATGCCCCTGGGGTATACACTTGATTTGCCGGATCTGGCAGTTGCCCAGAATGATATAGTTTTTACACCACCAGACAGCGTTTACAAGACTGGGGATCAGATCGCGATTTCAGTTACAGTTCATAACTATGGCACCCTCAGCGCTTCAAATGTCCTTACTGTAATATATGATGGCGACCCTGATGTTGGGGTAGCACCAGCAATTGGCAGCTTCACCATTCCTGTTCTTTCTCCCGGCGGGAGCTTTACGGGCGTGGTAAAGTACGTGATTCCTGTCAATGCCAAATATCATAGTATTTATGTCAAGGTAGATCCGAAAAACGACATCTTGGAATCTAATGAATCCAATAACAAATCTTTTAGACCACTGAAACCAAATCAAGATCTTTTGCCACCACTTTCGGTATACGTGACAGCTCCATCGGCACTTTCACTGTCAAACTCAGTTCTCAATCCAAATCCGTTTAGAGTACATGCGGATATTTTTAATACAGGTACGGTGACTGCTCAGGACGTCAGGATACAATTCTTTGCATTCAATGGGTTGAAAGTTGATTCAGGATTCGTAGATAGTACCATAGGATCTGTGAATGCACAGACCTCAGTTGGAATTGATTGGATAGTTTCAGCAAAGCCAGATTCGTCGGGCTTAAACCTGTACACAATAAGGGTTGGCGGAAGTAATGTAACTAGTAAGGACGTTAATAGGGGTGTCCTTGTTCCTGACATAATACCGCCTTCGGTACCGAAGGGACTGGTTGCAACACCGGGTAAGAAGGGCGGCGAGGTTCTTCTTACATGGATACCAAATACAGAGAGAGACCTTGCTGGATACAAAATTTATTATTCCCATGACTCAACCGGGTTTAATGGTACAGAAGCTAATGAGGGTCCATCCCCGATACCGGTCTCCGCAATTGATACATTCAAAGTTACCGGATTGATAGGTGGGAAGACGTATCGGTTCGCTATTTCTGCAATAGACGTTTCTACAAATGAAAGTCAACTTTCGAGCGTGGCAACCACTGTGGTGACAGGAATTAATGTGGCTGGTCAAATACCTGCGGAGTTCTCATTGTCACAGAATTTCCCGAATCCTTTTAACCCATCAACTACCTTACACTACTCCTTACCCGTGAGGAGTTTTGTACGGCTGGAAGTATTTAACATTTTAGGGGAGCGAGTAGCAACGCTCGTTTCGGGAGAAATGCCTGCCGGAATTCACGAGGTCAACTTCGATGCATCAGGTCTGCCGAGTGGTGTCTACTTTTATCGGCTTACGGCCAGGTCATACACAGCAACAATGAAAATGATCTTAATGAAGTGAGTGCCGAGATAAACTGTTCCATAACTATCTGGATGAGGAGGGAGAGGCGTTCTCCCTCCAATCCTGTTTAACATGTGCAAATAAGGGAAAAGCTAAGTTGTGTTTTATCAGATTCCGCTCATTTCCACAAGGCGATAATCACCAACTCTGAACTCATCCAGAAAGACAAACCTAAGTTTGAGCGAATAATAATACCAGACTTGATAAGGGGGAGAATTAAAACTCTGGCTGTTATCTTCTACTTGGTCTGGAGGGCCATAAATGATGTAAATTCTTCCCCGATCTGTTTGCCACCCAGGAGTGATGCTGTAACGGAATCGTTCATTTGTGAAGTCAACTCTCTTGTAAAATTCATTGCGCATTGCGTCGGCGAGGGTGGTATCACCATGTGCTCGTTCAATCCAAAATTCAAGAAATTTCTTCTGTCGAACAGGAAAGCTTCCTGACATAAGCGAGTCGATTTCTGTGCTCGTTGTTATATATCTTAATGGCCCAATTGCCTGGTCAAGTTCAGCTGGTACTGTTGGAATCCTTCCTCGCTCGATAAAAAAGTTTGTCTCTGATGAGCTTTGTGAATTGTCAAGGTGCGCAGTGATCCTTAAGATGTATCTCCCGGGCGCTAGTTCTGACAAGTTTAAGCCTAATTTGTAATTATGTACAAGGACATTTTGTCGGAATGTAACTGTTGTGTCCAGTTTCGTAGGGGCTTCGCTTGACATTGCTGAGACGCTCAATGTGATGGGTAAACTTGTGTCCCTTGAAACAATGGCAAATTCGCTGTACAAAGTACGAAATCGATTTCTGATAATGGCAACATTGTTTTCTAAATATGCTGCCGATTTGTTTGCAGAATTGGAATCTGATAGGTAATAGAGTTTGATATCACTTATAGCTATCCTGTCTTTAGAGTAATCTTTGAACGTGTGATTAATAACCCGCTCACTGCTGTATCCAGTGTTGAAATCGTACAGCTTCATCACAACGTAATAAATCCCCGGTGGAAGCGTAATCACACCTTCTGTCTTATCAAAGAGTGCCGTGGAATTCGTTTGAGAATAATCTCTTACCAATATATGCTTTTCAAAAATCTTTGAGTAGCTTAGGTGTGTAAGTTTCTCATCTGAGAAAATATTCAGCGAAATTTGATAGTGAGCGAGATATCCAGAGTCTGTTTTCACGAAGACGAGATCGTCATATCTCAAACTTGCTGTGAAAATTCCTTTTGATTGAGACCCATTTTCCGATGGCGTATTGATAACAGTAAATGAAAACTTGGGTGGGAGTAATGAATTTTTCATATCAGCAGATATAAGATGAAATTCGGGTCCACAACCCATTAAGAGCAATGCGAGCAATAATGTCAAATAGCTATAAAGTTTTTTCTGGTTCATGCTTTTCATCCTGGTCACTTTTTGATGTCAGAAGATCTGATGCCTCGATAAGTTTCTCGAGGGTAATTATGCCGAGGAGATTCCCATCATCTTCCACAGGGGCAACGGTGACTCCGGAAAGTCTCATCTTCCGCAGTGCTTCAGCAGCTGTGCTATCAGGCCCTATTCGTGGGAAAACTGTTCTAGCAATCTGTCCAACTTTCATCTCATGCATATGATGATGAAGTGCTTCAATGACAGATGCGTGAGTTAGTATTCCCACAAACTTTCCATCTACTACAATAGGAAAATCATTCTGGTAAGTGTGAAGCGCTTTTTCCACAACAACCGTGATAGGCTCGTCTAGTTGCACTGTTTTGAAATCTGTAACCATGAGGTCCCTGACAAAAACCTTTTCCAGAGTAGAAGTAATCACCGTAGTTTCAGCCTCTGATGTCGCTCCGCTGAAGATAAATATACCGATCAATATCAACCACCAGTTTATAAAGAATCCCACTACGATGAACCCTATTGCAAATAATTTCCCAACGTCTGCCGCTAATTTTGTGGCTTCAATATAGTTCCGCTTCATAGCAAGTATGCCACGAAGTATTCTTCCCCCATCCATCGGATAGGCAGGAATTATGTTGAAAAGCCCGAGCATAAGGTTCGCCCAGAAGAGATCGACAATCAGGTTTCCGCTTTGCAAAGATGCCTTCGAAAATTCCGCAGACGAATTGAAAAACTTTCCTAATACTAGGAGAATCCCGGCAATGACAAAGTTGACAATTGGTCCAGCTATGGTTATGTTCACCTCTTTTATCGGATCCTTCGGAATATCGCTAATTTGTGAAACGCCGCCAATGGGCAATAGAACGATTGAAGTAATGGTTAATCCGTAAGATTGAGCCACGCGGCTGTGTCCGAGTTCATGAAGAAGAACGCACACAAAGATTAATAGCCAGAAGACAGCGCTGTAGAGTCCAGTTTCAGGACCATACATTGATGCTTCGACATACCAAATGAATGCCAGGAGTAGCAAAAAGGTGTAGTGGACCCTTATTGGGATCCCAAAGATCTTTCCAACAGGAAATGACCATCTCATGATAAATGTCCTTGTTATCACAATTTAAGTTTGCGATTTGTAAAGGGCAATATTGTTGTTCAGGCATTGCGCGGAAGCGCGATTTATACAGGCTGTCCCAGCATTGAAATTTAGAGCCAAGATCATTGGTTTCGGAGGATGAGATTAGAGAAGAGACATCGCAAGGACGAATTTGGAATCGAGCCCTGGGAAATAAGACTGCAGATAGTGATGGCCCTTAAAAAGCCTTTATCGGTCGGGGTCTGGTGAATTGATTCGGTCAACTTTTTTGTCTAAATTATGTAACAAACCGAACGTAATGTTCGTCTAATAAAATAGCCAGCACTCAAAGAAGGACCTACCTAGATGCCTCCTTCGGCCCGCCCTCGCCCGGGGCGGGCTTCTTATTATATGGCCTTAGTCTGCTTTAAGTGGACTATCTTACTTCGGTCACACCAGAAATGAATTTTAAAATCTCTTTCATGTATTCTTCACCCCCAACCTCAAGTACATCTGTATGGCCAGCATCAGGTACGAGCAAGAGCCTTGAATTGCGGGACATTCCCGCGAGTTTCTTTGAATACTCAATTCTTACGGTCTTATCCTTTGTCCCGTGAATGAACAAGACAGGTGTTCTTAAGTTGGGGATAATCTTGGCTGGAGATACTTCGGTGTAATTGAAATTTGCTCTTTTTTCTGCAGTTTCAAGGACGTGCCTCAAAAGCAGTTTGTTCCTTATGCCTATTTTCTTTGCTTGATGGTCAAGTGCAATTGAAAAAAGATCGTAAAATGGCGCCACAGCAATTACGCCTGCAATCCTTTCATCAATAGCTGCGGCCTGGATTCCAATAGCCCCGCCCATTGAAACACCAATTAAAATCACGTGGCTGTGGTTATCACTTTTAAGAATATTATCAATAAGCTGAGATACATCATATTTTTCATAATACCCGTAGGTGCAATATTCTCCTCCACTTTCACCATGGCAGCGCAGGTCTGGGATTATTACGCGCCAGCCTTCTTCTGACAGAAATTTTGCATAATTAAGGCCACTGATTTTGGAATCTGTTATTCCATGGAGATATATGACATCTCCTTTGTGGTGATTGCCACAATTGGGGTTAATAATCCAATACGAAATCTTCACACCATCCCTTGAAAGAAATGAGAGGCTTTCGTGAGTCAATCCAATTTCAATTGGACTTGAATATCCTAATTTTCTTTGATAAAACGATATCGACCTTTTGTCGGGTTTTAGCAAGATATTGGGTCCCCAAACCGACGTCAAGAAAATCAAGATCGCGGTGCCAACTGCAATGCCAAAAAATACAAATATCATAGTGTAAGATTTTCTTGTGCCCAAACTGGCATGTTTTTCCAGCTAATATAAGTGTTTTGCTGAAACTCAGCAAAGGATCATTTTCTGGTTAAAATGGCTTGCACAACCTTTTTTGCAACTTCCGATTTAAAATTATCTCTTCTGATTATTTCTTTGCATACAAAGTCGATTGATTTATTTTCTATTACCGAGATAGCATGGATAAAGGCTTTTGCCATGAACGGATCGAGATCAGACCGGCTACAGTATGCCCGGAAAATTTCCGGCACAGCCTTTTTTGTTTTTCTCGCAGCTAACACTTCTGCTGCTCTTATTGGTGTTTCTGGTTCAAAGTGGAAGAGTGCTGCAATTAGTTTGTCGTCGTAATCTAGTTGATCAATTTCATCGAGTGGTCTCCCACAGTGAGGACAGAGCCCTTGTTTTTCGTTAACTTCGTTCCAACAGTAAATGCAATACTGCTTCACTAAAAACTCCGTCTCTTTTTCTGTCTGCTTTGGATATTAGATGCGCCTGATGGCGCCTTCTCAACAAGATTTTTATTGAGATAAGCCTCAGAATCTTCAAGGTCTCCGAGCATCCTTTCGATCATTTTAAGAAGCTCATAAGGGTCATCAGACAATTTACTCCATTCATAATATCCTTCTAGAAATGCCTTGCCAAAAGCCTTTGCTGCATTCTTGTTCTTGGAAAAAGGATAAAGTATCTCCATTTGTTCGTGTTTCAGAAGGCTGATTAATTCTTGGTTAATCTCTATGAGCTCACTTATCTCTTTTTTCGATGGCGGATGGCTGAGGGAATTGTGGATATGCTGAATTAAGTTAAGACGTTTCGTGTCCTGGCGCTGAGCAGTGATCCTGGAAAGGATTTCTATAGCGAATTGGATTTCATCTTCCTTCATATTTCTGGTTCAAATGGTTTAACGATATTCGCCCGAAAAGAAATTTATTGTCTTAATCCAGCTTCTTAATTCCGCTTCAGAAAATTCTGATCTATATTCATGGCTATGTTTCTGTATGAATGACTTCATTAGAGTAATCAAATTTTTCAGTTTTTCATTTGTCTTCTCGATTACCCATAGGTCACACTTATCTTCAAGTAATTTATTAAGGTGGCGATAGCAGATTATTGATTCGGATTCAGAGTAAAGATTGTGCAATTCCTGGTCAGTTGAATAGTATGTGAACAAGCTGATGAAGGTTTTTTCCATTTCATTGATATGGTCGCAAATAAAGCAGTTAGAGATAGCTATATTTTTTGGGGGTTTTCGTCGTCTGGTGTTTTTGCTGTAGTACTCCCTGTAGAGGCTAATTGTGTCGTCAATGAACCGTATGCTTTCCTCCAAAACTGTTTCAAACATCGTAGCAAGGTGAAGTCCGTCGCTGTTGAGCTCCCTTTCGGCTTTAATGGCAAGTTTTGCATGGCGAGAGCACAATCCGCGTTTCTGATGTAGTTTCTTTCTAACCCCGACATCGAGCACATATTCGTATAATATGTCCCGGATGTACTTTTCTTCGCTGTCAACAAGTTGAATACAAATCGGGCATCCTTCTCTTTTCAATGCTTCAGTGAGTCGAACCCACGTAATGCTACGTTTTGCCCTGGTCTTATCATCCTCAATTTTGAGATTCGTCATTGTCTACTTTGACAGATAAATGATTTTCCAGTTAATTTTGCCACAGCTCTCCAGATTGAACTCCTTTCTTCTGGAGCCGATAAATAATAGTTTTTATTTTGAATAGTTCTTAATTGCTCTTTTAATCGGGAAAGGCTACCGGCATATTTGTTGTAAATCTCGTCTGGGCTGGTCAATTTGGTGAACTTAGAATTGGTCATTATAATACTTATATGTTGCAGGCACACAAAGTCCCCAGAGGGTGCATGATCAACCTCTGTCAAGTAAGTTTCTACTAAGGAATTTTCGATTTGTGCCAATTTGGAACAAATTGGACATATTTCGGTGGATGGAGGCTGATCTGGCACAGCTTTCCCTTTCTCGATCAGATAATAGAGGAGAGTTGCTGCTACTTTTGCTGCTGAAATCTTCGTAAATAGCTGTATGTGGTTCTTGCAAATATATGATCCGTTATTCTTGTCAAGAAATTCTTCACCATGTGTGGCTGTGTTAAATTGAAATTCTGCCAACAAGTTGAACTCAACTTTTGAGAGAGCTTCACAAATAGGGCAACCTTCAGCAGTCTGCAAGGTTGCAAATATCTCAGGACCAAAGGTCGTCATACTGGTCCCTTTTATTTTTCAAATAATGTCGTTTCATTCTGTCTGTTAAATCGAGAGTATAAAGGACTTTTACGAACAAATTTGAGTTGACTTCAGGTACATTTGATGAGACATCTTTTGCGCCACGTTGGTATTCTATTTCAAGATGCTTGTCGAGTTCGTCCTTCTCGAGAAAGATTTCATTGCATACTCTGCACCTGTATTGAACTCCGGTAAGCTTTTCGATTGCAAATGGGACATTATTTCGCTTTCGAAATTTTACTTTAACCTTTGGCGTCATTATCCTTCCACATGACATTCTGATAACTGAGCAAAGCCAGCAAAGTACTTAACAGCATAGGTCAGGGCAAGTTTTTCATGTTGACTAAGCTTCTCGTGGCTCGATCGATAATCCATTTTTCTAAGGACTCCTCTAAGCAAAAGGGAAAGCTCATCCAATTTGGCTTGCTGCCGTGATATCAATTCATTTTGATGGCTCCGTGGAATTCTCTTTGCAAGTAAGTTATAATGTCTGAGACAAAACAAAACATCCGTTGTAATGTTTTCATAAAAAGCGTCTTTTGAAATTAATTCTGCAATTGAATTGAGTGCCCTATCTTGAGATTCTTTTGAAATTTTACAGCAACGACAATCAATTCGATTGGCATTCAGTTCATTGCGAAGCGAGATCAGCCCGGTATATAGTATAGCAATTCCAGATGGATCGCCGTACTTCAAAACGAGATTTGTGTGAAAAGCACAAAAGCCGCCTGACCTTTCGAACTCCCTTCGAAAAGCTGAATTGTTCACATTTTCGTAAAAGAGGTTTTCTAAGTAGGTGTCGACAGCTTCATCCTGGGCTGAGCAAACAGGGCAACCGTTTTTTTTTAGCTTGTCCAAAAGACGAACGGCGGAAAGAGAAAGATTGTTCATCTCATCAGCCTTAAATTAATTTTCTGAAATCCTGGACAGGGACAGATGAAACAACTGAATTTGGTTAAGTGTATTCTCTAAGTGCGCTGTTCTCTGCGCAACCTCGGAAGCATTGTGGCTCCTGAGTTCTGATGCTGAATAAATGACATTGCGGATTTTATTAATGTGAGATGCAACTGTCTCGGTTAATGTCTCAGTAAGTTGAGCTACACTCCTGTCCATTCTCTGTATAAAGTCATACCTGATCCTCCCCAGATGCCTGTCAAACTCAATCGCAAGGTTTTCATTTGCCTTTTTATATATCAAGTTATGCGCTATAGGCCTGGGCAAACTTCTAACTATGGCGTCTGATACTTCTTCTAATGAGGGTTTGATGTCCTCCAGTATCATGTAGTAGAACTCAGATTCTTCGGAGAAGATTTCATTTTCTTCGATTCGTTCAAATGCAATATCGAACAAGGAAGCTGATTCCTGATAAATCTCATCGACAAGTTTGTTCAGTCTATCAAGCAAGCTCGATGCATAACGATTGAAGCCTTCCTTGATTTTCATATCCTCAGTTACTCTCCATTGTTCAACGGAAGCTGAGATAATCTCAATAATGGCTTTGTCCAGCTCTCGAGAAAATTCCGATGCCTTCAATTTCTTGTTTGTTTCAGCGACATTCTTAAGGTCAATTTCAAGTTTAGGAAATTTATCCTTCTTAAATGTTTCAATGTCCTCATCAAGTAAATCAATGGTCTTCTTCACTGCAGAGCGAATCAGTTCAATAATTTCCTGCTGTTGTTTATTGGTTTCACTGATGAATGTTTCAAACTTACTGATTTTTATTCTGAGGTTTTCATCCGATTCCTTCATTGCTTTAAGTTGAAGTTTTACAAGGAAGCCAGCCTCATTTATTAACTCCTGAGTTCTTCGGACAGCATTGTTAATAAGGAGTTCGCTCTTCTCCGTACTCAAGAACTCAAGGAGAGTTTTCTCAAGTTCAGGAAGACCGCTCTTGCCAAGTAGGTCCTGGTCTCTTGTTAATTTGGCATTCAATGCGTTTTTGGCACTAACAGGATATAACTTTATTTTGCTCTTGAAAGACTCGTTGAAATCGTCGCCCAACTCCTTTGTAAGAGTGTTTACAATGAAACTCATAACTTCATTCAAATCTGAATGAGTCAAGAGGTCAATCTTGTTCAGGACGAAGAAAATTTTGTTGACGAAGGACTTGATGTTCCGCAAATACTCGAGCTCAGTTTGACTGAGAGGTTGGTCTGGAGTCAACAGGAATATGGAAGCGTCGGAATTAGGGATGAAACTGTAAGCAGTATCGGTGTTGTGAGCATAGACAGATCCGACACCAGGTGTATCAACAAGTCGAACTCCTTCGCTTAAGAATTTGCTTGGTAACTCTATCTCTACACTTTCAACGTGTTTTACATTATTTGGGTTGAGTTTTTCAGTGACATATTCAGCAAGCTGATCTCTCTGTATAATTTTAGGCTGTGCGTCCGTAAAATGTACAGTGATTTTCTCTTCGGGATTGTACTTGACGATTGTGACAATCGATGTAAGAGGGATTACAGCAGTTGGAAGGATGCTGTCACCAATGAGTGCGTTTACGAGAGTAGATTTACCCCTCTTAAATTGTCCAACTATGACAAGATTGAAAAGTTCTTCCTTAACTTTGGTCTCGATGTTTACAATTTTACTAGATAACTCTGGGAAGTCCGTCTCGAACTCCCCCCGAATCTGAGAGAGGACATCGATCGTTAGGGCTTTCTTTTGAAAAGCAGCTTGTGTGTTCATAAAAAAAACTCCTACATCTCTGTAGGAGTTATCAATCCCGGATTGAATCGGGATAATTCTCAGCGAACTCCATCGCTGATGAAATTTATTTATTTTTGTCTAATAAATCAACTGAAACTTAGCGCCTTGAGTTCGATTTGTACACTGGACAAACCAGCTCTCCCTTCTTCGGAATTTTTATTCGATTATATGTTACTAAAGGATTTAGAACTTGTAATCCACCCCAAGAGCAAGTATGTAAAATCCAAATCCGACTCGTGCTTGTGCTGCCCAACTATTGTTGAAAAAGTACCGTATTCCAGCGCTTCCTCCAAGTGTGAATCCGCCGGCTGACGGACTGTAGTTTCCAGCATAGGCATTGTTCCATTTCCAAGAGGCGATCTCGTATCCGAGTACCAACCCAAGGAAAGGATCCAGCTTCTTGTTGTCAAGTACAAAGTGGTACATGCCGGACACCCCAAAGTCAATATATGTCCAGGAGCCTGTTGTCGCAAAAAAGGTCTCATTATAGGAATAGTAATCAAAGAGTCCACCGACCCCAACTATGCCAGGGCCAACTTCTCCTATTTGGGTAATGCCACGTTCATAATCCAAACCAAGTGTCAGTGCACTGCCAACGCCGCTTAGACCCAGGTGCGCGCCTGCGTAGTTATGCCCTGTTTCGAACTGAGCTCTTGCCTGACCAACTAGCATTGATGCCGTTATACATAAGCTGATCAGAATTGTACGACCCAAAAAATAGCGCATGACCGTTGTTCTCCTTATATTTGTTTGTCTTTTATCAATTGATATAAGATATTTCACTAGCTAATGTAGGAAAGAACGGACTAATCTCAATGTGATGCGACTCACGGCTTAATGATAACGTGATAAGGGTCACATCCAGTAGCCACCTTTGCTTTCTAAGACTATAATCATAAATTTGTCTAATGGCCGTTAAGTTTGACATATACAGGTTTCACGAAATCGACTCCACAAATAACTACCTGGCTAAGTTAGGGCGCGAAGGGTTTCCCGAAGGTGTAGTGGTCGTTGCAGATCACCAAACCAACGGACGTGGAAGATTTGGACGAAAATGGTCATCCGAAGAATCAAAGAATCTTCTTTTTTCTGTATTGTTGCGGCCAACGTTTCTTAACTTAGATGAAGTTTTTGTACTCACTTTCGCCGCTGGTCTATCGGCAGCATACGCCATTGAAGGAACCACAGGTTTAGAAGTAACATTAAAATGGCCAAATGATGTCCTCCTCCAGGGAAAAAAAATTTGCGGAATACTTCTGGAAGGAAGTTTTGATTCTGGCTTGTTAAATTATGTTGTCATGGGGATTGGCATGAACGTAAACCAAAAAAAATTTGATGAAACTCTTTCTTCAATAGCTACGTCAATGGCAATTGTGACGGGAAGAGAATTTGACCGTGAAGAGTTGTTAGTCTTCTTTTTAAGTCATTTCTCATCTATTTACGACATTGTTAGAAAAAGGGATTTCTATTCTGTAATGAAAAGATGGAGAGAAAAGTGTAAGATGTTTGGGAAAAGAATCGAAGTCAATTTGGGAAATGAGTCTTTTAGTGGTACATTTGAAGACGTTGGAGATGACGGAAAACTTATCCTTAAGACACCGAAAGGGATGCGGTATTTTAGTGCTGGTGAAGTAAAAATTAACGTGAGGGAGGATTAATGCTTCTTTGTATCGATGTTGGCAACACACATACTGTCTTTGGAGTTTATCGGGGATCTCGTCTTCATAAGGATTATCGCGTTGCAAGTGAGATAGCCAGAACGGAGGACGAGCTCGGAATTGTTATCGTTTCACTTTTGAGAAATGATGGAATCGACCCTAAGAGAATCATGTCAGTAGGCATTTCATCTGTGGTTCCAAATTTAACCGACATACTTAAGCGAATGTCAGCAAAGTATTTCAATTGCGAGCCTATGGTGGTTAACCCTTCCCTTGATCTTGGCATAAAAATAGGTTATGAAGATCCACTCGCTGTGGGAAGTGACCGTATTTGCAACGCAGTTGCGGGATTTGAAAAGTTCGGAGGACCTTTGATTATTATAGATTTTGGCACTGCAACAACTTTTGACGTCATTTCGGCAGATGGCGTTTACCTGGGAGGTGCAATTGCTCCTGGGCTTGAGACTGCAGCTCAAGATTTACAAAGGCGGGCTGCAAAACTTCCAAAGATTGAGTTAAAGTTCCCACCAAATATCATCGGTAAGAACACTGTTACAAGTATGCAAAGTGGAATTATGTTTGGGGCCGTTGAATCTATGGAGGGGGTAGTTCGTCGAATCAAGGATGAGATTGGCGAATCGGCTAAGGTAATTGCTACAGGTGGTTATGCTAGTATATTAGCTTCTGCATCTAGGATTATTGATGCAGTGGAACCATCTCTTGTTTTAGAAGGAGTAAGGATTATTTATGATAAAAATCAGAAGAAGAAGCAAAAGTAAACTGCCGCGATCCAACCAAAACCATGAGATAGCAGGTATTCGTGGTATAAATATTAGAAGGGCTCGAGAGGCGGATCTCGTTCACGTCGTGAAGATGAGTGCTGGAGTACGTGAAATTGAAAACTACAATGGACAGCGAATGGATCGGCATGATTTCTTGCAATTTGTGAGGTCCCGCACGGCTTTGATGTTCGTAGCAGAAAATGATGGAAAGGTTGTAGGATACATAACGGTGTACAAAGCGGGAAATTACTTTTATTTGCCATATGCAGTCGTTGACAGGCGATGGCGCGGCCGAGGTGTGGGGAGTGAGCTACTAAAATATGTGGAAAGATTGGCAGAAAAGTCGGGTGCAGCGTATATTTTAATGAGCGTTTACAAGGATAATTCCAAAGTGCATTCTATTTTGAATAAGCATGGTTATAAAGCCAGCAGAGAACTCATACAGTACTCAAAAGTAATTGAAGGCAAAAGATGAACGAGTTGATAGTAAGTGTTTCGGGCCTGCGCGGAATTGTGGGGAAGAATCTCACGGCGCAGGTTGTAAGAGATTATGCGAGAGCTTTTTCTGAGTTTGTGAAACAGGGGAAGGTAATAGTGGGGAGGGATGGACGCTATCACGGCGCTGAAATATCTCGTACGCTTGTGGAATCGCTGTCTCTTTCTGGTTGTGATGTCATCGATATAGGGGTATGTCCTACACCCACGATTCAACTTGCTGTTGAACACTCGGATGCTGCTGGCGGAATAGCGGTTACAGCCAGTCACAATCCGATGGAATGGAACGGATTAAAATTCATTAACTCAGAGGGTATCTTCCTCGATGAGCACGAAAATGAAATACTCCGGTCGTTTTTGAACTCAGATCATAAATATGAGCCGCTGGGAGCAGGCAAAATAGTTTCAGATGAATTGCCAGTAAGGGATCACATCAGGAGAGTCCTTGCAATAAAGATGATTGATGTTGAAAAAATAAGGAAACGTGGCTTCAATGTTGTTGTGGATTGCGTAAATGCTGCCGGTACCTTTATTGTTCCTGAACTTCTCAACGAATTCGGATGTGGAGTTATTAAGATTAATTGCGAGCCAACAGGTAAATTCCAGCGCAAGCCAGAACCTCTCCCTGAGAATTTGACAGAGTTGATGAATAGAGTACATAAAGAACATGCTGATCTTGGGATTGCAGTCGATCCTGATGTTGACCGACTTGTACTTATCACCGAGAAAGGAGAGCCGTTTGGCGAGGAATACACCATTGCCCAGGCTGTAAAATTTGTTCTATTGAAAATACCCGAAGAGAAAAGAATAGCTGTTGTAAATTTATCAACAACTCGCGCAGTGGATGTGATTGCCAACCAGCTTCATGGTAAGATTTACAGATCTAAAGTTGGGGAAATAAACGTCGTTAAGAAAATGAAGGAAGTCGACGCTGTAATTGGTGGCGAAGGAAGTGGAGGCGTCATTTTTCCTGAAGTTCATTATGGTAGAGATGCTATTGTTGGAATTGGACTTGTCCTTCAGCATCTCGTCGATTTCGGTGGAACATTGTCGGAATTGAAATCGTCCCTTCCAAAGTTCGAGATTGTAAAGAAGAAAATAGTCTTAGATAGTCAAAACCCCGACGAAGTTGTACATGAAATTGCTGCCCACTTCAGAACGGATAGTTCAGTCAGTTTGAATTATGAAGATGGATTAAAGATAGATGGGCTTGACTTTTGGATCCACTTGCGTAAATCCAACACCGAGCCTATTATTCGCGTAGTTGCCGAAGCTTCTACTCGAGAAGAAGCAGAGATGCTTGCCGAACGGGTTCTAAATATAGCAAGGGAACTCTAATGGCAAAGTTGGTCTTAATTGCTGATGATAATGCTGACAACATCTTTCTCATTAGAAAATTAATTAGTAGAGCGCATCTCGATGTTGAGGTTATCGAGGCACAAACGGGCAGAGATACTCTTTCCATAGCGATCCAGAGACGCCCCGCCGTGATTCTTCTTGATTTGAAGATGCCTGATATGGATGGCTATCAAACTGCGTCTATATTGAAGGCAACAGAAGAAACGAGGCAAATCCCCATTGTTGCAGTTACGGCGCAGGCAATGGTCGGCGATAAGGAAAAAGCACTGAAAGCGGGTTGTGACGAATATATTTCAAAGCCAATTGAACCAGAAATTCTTGTTAGAACCATCCAAAAATATCTGGAACGCATGTGAAGGCAAATAAGCTCATATCGATTGGTATTGGACTTTTCATGGGAGTGGCTCTATCTGCTGCGGTAACATTGGGGTTGCGGTCATCAAAGCTCGTATTTAATCTTAACCTTTTCAGTGACGTAGTTCTTACTCTTGGCATTACCTCAATTGGAATTGCTCTTTTTGCGTTTACAAGGTATGTAGTTGAACATGAAAGATATATTCAGTTTGTTGCACTGGCATTTTTTGTGGGTGGATGTATTCGGGTTATAGGCATTCTTTTTTCTGACTCTGGAATTATACCTGGAATGACAAACACTTTTCAATTTCAAATTGCAGTTTGGTACGGTGGTAGGTTTATGTTTGCACTTTTTCTTGCCGTAGGGGTGTTGCTGCAATTGGTTTATCGAAATCCTAAGTCTCCGATGGTCGATGTGCTCGTTGGTGCAACGGCTGTTCTAATCGTTTCCGCTGCTATGTTCATTGGTGCATCAGGTCATTTTACTGCTTCAGTTTCTACAATTATTGGAGAAATCAATCCATGGGATGGATTACTTGCCCTGTTATTTCTTGTATCACTAGCTGGTTCTGTGATTAATTACCTCAGTCACACTGCTCTTTTTAACTATTCGTTAAGCATAGCCCTGGTCTTTTTCAGCGTGTCCGAAATTGTTGCTTCGTTTAGCGTTGGACTCGATCGCCTCGATTTCCCTGAAATGGCAGCAATAATTTTGCTCAAGGTTTTGGGATATCTGGTAGTTGCTGTTGGAAGCCTCGTCGATGTCAGCCATATTTTTAGAGATTACGTGGTGCGTTCGCAAAACCTAAAGCTAGCAAATGAGGAGCTTTTGAAGTACCAACTTTACCTCGAAGCGGTTCCCGATCCTGTTCGAATAGTTGATGATTTAGATCGTACAATTTATGTGAATCCATCCTTTGAAAGAAACTTTGGCTTCATGGCCAGTGAAATGCGTGGCAAACCTATTACAGATTTATACGACCCAGCAGACTCAGAAAAGGTTCTCAACTATGCAGAGCTCGTAAACGAGGGATTGAAAAATGAATTCGAACTGGTTGTTGTTACAAGGTCAGGCGAACGTAAGCAAACTCTGGTAAATTCGCAGCCTTTGATGGTAAATGGTAGGAGAATAGGGAGAATAACTGTATTTCGAGATATTACCAGCAGAAAAGAGCTTGAAAAGAGGACTCAAATACTTGGCAATGCGGTTGCAAATGTTTCCGAAGCAATAGCGCTAACTGATCCTCAGGGTAGGTTGAGTTTCCTTAATATTGCTGCAGAGAGACTTTTTGGTTACACTTCGGAAGAGCTCATCGGCAAGAGCCTCTGGGTACTCGTCTCCCCACGATTTGGTTACAGTAAAGCGCGTGAGATTTATATAGAGACCATCAGGAAGGGATCCTGGAAAGGGGAGGTTCTGAACCAGAGGAGAGACGGCACAGAATATTACATTTCACTTCACACTAGCGCTATAAGGGATTCGGATGGGAAAATAATTGCACTTGTGGGTATTGCCGAGGACGTCACAGAAAAGAAGTGGGAAGAAAAGAGGCGTGAAATTTCTTATCGAATAGCTCAGATTGTAGCTTCAAAGATGACTGTGAGCCACCTTGTACATGAGTCGACCAGGTTCATCGCTGAGTTTCTAAATGTGCCTCTTGTTGCAATTTATCAATCCGACAAAGGGAGTAATACACTTCAACTTACTGATAGCGTTCATCTTTCTGAAGGACTCGTAAATTTGCCGTCATTTCAACGACTGACCCAGCAAAGTAATAGCTTGGCTGTGCAATCGGCATTGCAAATGCGTTCAATTGTGTCCGAGAATCTCGCAGAAACAGAATACTCTCACCTCGTAGACGAGAAATTTCTTATTGGTGCTCGGGCTCTATTAAGTACTCCGCTGATTGGTTCGAAAGAAGTTCTTGGAGTCGTTCAGTTGATAACAACCTCAAGTGGTTACACGTTGAAGAAAGAGCTGGAAATGGCAGAGGCTGCAGCAGCAGAAATTTCAATTGGACTTGAAAGGCTAAGACTCAGTCAGAAAATTTCTCAGCAAGCAGAGCAGTTAAAAAAGATTTTCGAAAGTGCATACGAAGGGATAGCTGTAGTTGACAAGCTTGGCAAGGTTAAATTGATTAACAACGCTGCTAGACGCTTACTGGGAATTGAAAAATTGGATCTCGAACACCCGGTTGGTTTATTCGATGTAGGCGACGTCGGGTTTTCTGAGTACAGCGCAGTCTACGGTGCACGAAAGTTAGACGGGAGTGTGATGGAAGCAGGTGAGCATCCAATTGCCCGAGCGATATTGGAGGAAAGAAGTGTGCAGGACTCACAGATGCTCATAAAGCATGACGGCTGGGAAAGAGTGCTGTCAGTCAGTGCAGCGCCCCTATTTGACGAGAATGGGTCTGTCGATGGAGCGGTGGTCATATTTAGAGATGTAACTGATCAGAAAAAAGCTGAGATGGCTATTCTCAAGCAGAACAAGATGCTCTCCGTCGTGAACCGCATTGCAATAGCTGTAAAAGATGCTCTTGATATTCATGAGATATTGAACAAGAGTTTGACTCGAGTGTTGGAGTTTGAAAATGTTTCAGGTGCAGCTATATATCTCTTGAAAAAGGAGAGCAATTTTCTCGAGTTATCAGCATCACTTGGATTTGGATCGTCATTCGAGCGGGATCCTAACGCGTGCACGATACCAATAACCTCCGATGTTGTCATGAAAGTAATGGGGCACAGTCAGGTAGAAATTGTAAGTGAAATCGGGAATACTAATATACCTTTCTTAAAATCAGCTGCAGCTGATCTGGCAGACTCAGCAGTTCTTCTTCCAGTTATCGGAACACGCCAGCAGTATGGATTGATGATGCTTGTCTCAAGAATGAAATCAAAGTTTACAGATGTGGATGTGGAGATCTTCATGATGGCAGCAAGGGTCATCGGAGCCGCAGTGGAAAATAGCGAACTTTATGCTGACATACTTGAAAAGACACGAGAACTTGAGGATTCCTATGAGCAGCTACGCATATCAAAGGAATGGGTCGAGGACGCTAATGCTCAACTTGTAAGGGCAAACCAGGAACTCGAGGAAGCAAGTCGCCTCAAGAGCCAGTTCCTTGCCAATATGAGCCACGAGCTTCGCACACCACTTAACTCAATTATTGGGTTTACGAATTTAATTCTTACAGATGAAACTGAACCTCCCACGCAGGACCAGAAAGAAGGACTTGAAATTGTCTTGAGGAATGCAAAGAACCTCCTCGCACTTATTAACGATATTCTGGATTTATCGAAAATTGAAGCCGGAAAACTTACGATCTCTCCAGAAGAATTTGACATTGAATTGATTATAAAAGATGCTGTTTCAACAGTTGAACCACTAATCGGGGATAAGCCCGTAATGCTGACTTATGAAATCCCAGACTATATGCCAAAGCTTTATTCGGATTCGGCGCGAATTAAACAGATAATTCTTAATCTATTGAGCAATGCAGCTAAATTCACCGATCAGGGCTATATTAAGGTTACTGTTCGGAAATTGGAATCAGATTTTTTGTCTATAGCCGTTGAGGATACTGGGACTGGAATTCCTGCGGAATACCAAGACGTGATATTTGAAGAATTTAGACAGGTTGATGGATCGAATACCCGAAAACATGGTGGCACAGGGTTAGGCCTAGCGATTTCTCGCCGTCTTGCTCGAATGCTCGGAGGTGACCTGACCCTAAAAAGTGAAGTTGGCAAGGGTTCGACTTTTACTGTGACAATTCCATTGCGATATAACCCAGCTGAAAAGGAATCGGTCAACGAACCTGCAGGGGTTATTCTCACCCAGTCCTCTGCTGCTTCAATGGGGAATCTAGTTGTATGTATCGATGATGATCTTGATGTTTTGAAATTGCTAAGAACTCACCTAAAGTCAGAGGGGTTCGAGTTTATCGGTGTGAGTGATTCGCGAAAAGCTATTGAGACCGTAAGGAACTACAGGCCCATTTTAGTGACCCTTGATCTTATGATGCCGAACAAGGACGGATGGGAAATCCTGCAGGAGTTAAAAGCTGACGTAGACTTAAAAGATATTCCAGTTATCATACACTCTGTTGTAGACGACAAAGCTCTTGCTTTTTCCCTGGGTGCTGACTCATATCTTGTGAAACCAATTGATGCCGAGAAGTTGATCTCGCTTGTTAGAAAATACGCTGGGACTGGGACTGGAAATATTCTTGTGGTCGATGACAATCCTGACTTCGTTGGATTTGTCCGGGATCTTTTATATAGAACGGGTTTCAATGTAAGGACAGCCCCGAATGGCACTGAAGCAATTAAACAGCTCGAGGAATTTGTTCCTGACCTCATTTTCCTCGACCTATTGATGCCCGAAATGGATGGGTTTGAAGTCGTCAGCAAAATTCATGAGGATGAACGACTGAAAGATGTTCCTGTAGTGGTGTTGACGGCAAAAGATGTCACTAATGAGGACATTACAGAACTAAATTCAAAGATCAAAAACATTGTGAAAAAAGAAGGATTAACTCGCGAAGTTATTTTGCGAGAGGTTAATCGTTTTATTCAAAGAAAGCCATGGAAAACCGACAAAGAATCTTAGTTGTGGATGATGCACCTGACAATTTAATTTTATTGGAAAAGCTCTTAAAGAGGAACGGTTTTGACGTAATTAATGCAGCGAGTGGGAAAGAATGCATTGCAAAAAGTCAGGCAGAAAATCCAGATTTAATTATTCTCGATGTTGCGATGCCAGATATGAACGGTTTTGAAACTCTTAAGCATATTCGGGAAAATGAATTGACCCGCAGCATACCTGTTATATTTTTAACTGCAAACCTGAAAGATGCTAAGAGCATTGAGGAAGGCTTATCGCTTGGGGCTGATGAATATTTGACAAAGCCAATAAATCAAGACGAGCTTCTTGCCAGAGTTAGAAGCCTGCTGCGTGCTGTGATGGCGGAAAGAGAACTTGAGCAAGTAAAGTCGGATTTTCAGTCGATGCTTGTTCACGACCTGCGGAGTCCTCTCTCATCAATTATGGGTGTTCTTGAGCTCGCTGTAAATGGAGAGTTCGATAGTGACCCACAGGCGTTGAAAGATTTTTTGAGATCAGCGTACGACACTGCCAGTAAGATGCTGGAGTTAATTAACAATATTCTTGATGTTGCAAAACTTGAAGCTGGGAAACTGCAACTCAATAAACAACCAAATGATTTGAATTCAGTAGTAGCTACAGCAGCGGCAAGGTTGAAAGTCCTTGCAAAAGAAAAAGGAATTAACCTCTTGGTTCAAGCTGATTCCAGCATTCCGTTCTTTGAATTTGATGCTGGAAAAATTGAGCAGGTAGTCATCAATCTTCTAAGCAATGCAATAAAGTTTACGTCACATGATGGTACGGTAATTATCCGCACATATGTAAAGCATTTTGGTGAAGAAGTGCCAGGACTATCGGCTGGGGACTATGCTGCTGTTGATGTTGAAGATACAGGAATAGGGATTTCGAAGGATGATCTGAGCTCTATATTTGAAAGGTACAGACAGGGCAAGAGTGCTGTCTCCATTGCTCAGAAAGGAACAGGTTTGGGATTGACAATAGTTAAGCGCATCGTTGAATCACACGGTGGAAAAGTATTCGTCCAGTCTGAACTTGGGAAGGGAACAAAATTTACATTTGTCCTTCCAGCGTTGTAAACGGCGAAAACGGCAGACAAAATTGGAGGCTAAGCAACATTGATAGATGTTCGCAAACTACTTCTTTTATCAATGATACCGGGAATTGGTCCAACCAGGATACGCAATTTAATAAATTATTTCGGGGATGTGGACGCTGTGCTCGGCGCGACCGAGAAACAGTTATTAGCAGTGGAAGGTGTCAATCGGTCTGTTGCCCGAAATATTCTACAGCGAAAAGACAGCGAAAATGAAATACGGAATCAGCTGTCAAGAATTAATAAGACTAATGCGAAAATCGTGACTTTCTGGGACAAGGACTATCCGGAAAACTTAAAAAGGATTTACGATCCGCCTGTGTTTTTATTCGTAAGGGGTTCACTTTTGCCAGAGGACAGGTATTCGATCGCAGTTGTTGGAACGCGAAACCCAAGTGTTTACGGGAAGCATGTCGCAGAGAAACTTTCTGCGCAACTTGTTGAAAATGGAATACCCGTCGTCTCTGGACTTGCAAGGGGAGTTGACACGATTGTTCATTCAGTCACAGTTCGCTCCGGCGGAAGAACGATTGCGGTTCTCGGAAGCGGTGTAGATGTAATTTATCCAGGTGAAAACAAGAAGCTGTCGGATCAAATTCTTTTGTCCGGCGCAATAGTGTCTGAATATTTGATGGGTGCTAAACCAGATGCGGTCAATTTTCCTCGACGAAACAGAATTATCAGTGGGATGACAGTTGGTACAGTTGTCGTCGAGACTGACATTAGCGGAGGCGCAATGATTACCGCATCGATGGCGCTCGATCAAAACCGAGAAGTTTTTGCCGTTCCTGGGAATGTAACTGAAAAGAAAAGCCGTGGCACAAATATGCTCATAAAGGAGGGGAGGGCAAAGCTTATTGAGGATATTTCCGATATAATTGATGAACTTGGGAATAAAATCCGGCCTTTAATCAAGAATGCAGAAAAGCCACAGCCAAGCGTACAGCTTACCCTGTTTGAACATAAGATTCTTGAGTTTCTTACCGATGAACCTCAGCACATCGACGTTCTTGCAGAAAAGTGCATGATGTCCACTTCTGACTTACTTGTTCAGCTTCTTGGACTCGAGTTGAAGGGAGTTGTTAAGCAACTTCCCGGTAAGTATTTTGTTAAGAGGTTTTAACGAGGAGAATATGATAATAGTGACTGGCGGCGCTGGATTTATTGGAAGTGCCATTGTGTGGCGATTAAACAAAATGGGACGAAGTGATATAATCATTGTCGATCACCTTGGGAAAACCGAGAAGTGGAAGAACCTTGTCCCTTTGAAGTACTCGGACTACTTCGAGAAAGATGATTTTCTTAAGATGATTCAGGAAAACAAACTGAACTATCTCGTTAATCTTGATGCAGTCATACATATGGGTGCTTGTTCTGCAACAACGGAGTTAGATGCAAGTTACCTGATGCGGAATAACTTTGAATACAGCAAAGTGCTGGCAAAGTTTGCAATTGAAAGAAAAGCTCGGTTTATCTATGCGTCAAGTGCAGCAACGTACGGTGATGGCAGCTACGGTTTTTCTGATGATGAGAATGAACTCGACAAGCTGAGGCCATTGAACATGTATGGGTATTCCAAGCAGATGTTTGATCTTTGGGCAAAGCAAGAAGGTGTATTGAGGGAAGCAGTTGGACTGAAATTCTTCAATGTCTTTGGTCCAAATGAATACCACAAAGGGGAAATGCGATCGGTTGTAAGCAAGGCTTTTGAGCAAGTAAAATCAACAGGTATAATAAAGCTTTTTAAGTCATATCGGCCTGACTACAAAGATGGTGAACAACGGCGAGATTTCATATACATCAAAGACGCCGTAGAGATGGTGGTTTTCTTTTTCGAGAATCGAAATGTGAACGGCATTTACAATGTTGGAAGCGGCGAGGCAAACACATGGAATGATCTGGCTTATGCGATATTCAGGTCCATGCAAATTGAACCGAGAATCGAATACGTTGAGATGCCCCAGGCAATTCGAGAGAAATATCAGTATTATACTTGTGCCGTTGTCAGCAAAATAAAGTCATCTGGTTACACTGGAAGGAATACCCCACTTGAGCAGGGAGTCGAAGATTATATCAAGAACTATCTCTTGCCTGGGAAACACTTAGGTGAGTAAGTTCATGATTTTTTCAGGGAATCTTAAGAACGCTCAATCTGAAGGCCAGAGCCAGTTCTAGCGATAAATACAGATCCTGAGTCAAAACCCCGCTCTTTATATTTTTGCGAAATTTCTTTTGCGAGTTCTTCTTCCGCCTCCGAATTGGCGAGACACACCACACTTCCCCCAAATCCAGCACCCGTCATTCGTGCACCATAAACGCCATATAATTGTTCGGCAACTTCCACAAAGGAGTCAAGTTCACGAGAGCTAACCTCGTAATTGCTACGAAGACTCAGGTGTGACTCAATCATTAGCTTGCCTGCATATGTAAGATTGCTCTCCCTTAGTGCATTGGCCATTTGATGAACCCGCTCATTTTCGGTTATGATATGAATTGCCCGTCGATAAAGCAACGAAGGGAGTTCGTTGACTGCCCCATCAAGATCCTGAAGTGTGACGTCGCGCAGGGATTTAATTTCTCGCCCTGTAATTTTCGAAAGTGCACTCACTGCTTGTTGACATTCTTCTCTTCGACGGTTGTACTCTGTATTTGCAAGAGCCCTTTTTAATCCTGTGACGCAAACAAGGATCGATAGATTTTTTGGGAACGGAATGTACTCATATTGGAGGTTGCGAGTATCGAGTAGAATTGCAGTGTTTGCTTTTGCAAATGTTACTACAAAAGGGTCCATTATACCCGACTGAACACCCACGAATTCGTTTTCAATTTGGCGGGCAATTTTGGGTATTTCTGACTTATCCACGTTGAGGTTGTACAGGTGTATCAAGGACTCGACAGCAGATACTACAAATGCTGTTGATGAACTCAGCCCACTTCCACGCGGGACTGTGCTCGCTATTGCAAAATTTGTACCCTGAATCGCTCCGTATTTATTGAGTAAAAGCGCTGCTCCTTTCAGATAGTTAGCCCAGAAATTTGATCGCTCGAAACGATTTGTTGATATATCGAATGACGTCTTCTTCCCAAGCTCTTTTGTAAATGCAATAAAAAGTTTGCCACCTCGCCTGCCAGCCGCTGTGTACGTGCGCCGGTCAATAGCTACTGGAAGCACAAACCCATCGTTATAATCAGTGTGCTCACCCATCAGGTTTATTCTGCCAGGGGCACTGGAAATGACGTCAGGCGACCTGCCAAATTCTGTACGAAAGAGTTTGTAAAGCTCTTTCTTTGCCTCCTGGGCTGTATCCGATTGCTCCTGTTCATCAGAATTGTGATTTTCCTTGAATTTTTTCATTCGCTCAATCAACTGTCGGTGAACCATTAAATGATTTTCAACTTCCCTGGTTCAAAGTAAGTGAAATGCTCCTGAATACAAAGGTACAGCTTTTTACCCTAAATATACAACTAAAAAGAAAATCTAAACATGTTGCGAACGTAAGATACCACCTTGTGATTTAGGCCAGAAATGACATTCAAAATGGGAATCCCTTACTTTCGACTTCTGAAAGCTTTGACAGCGACTGCCATAACAATCTCTGAAAATCGCCGAGGTCAACGGGAAAACTTCCGCCTAACAGGGTCCTGGCAGCGGACATCATCTTCTGTCTGTAAGGATTCGTACGGCACGCGGTTCTTATATCAGGTGGATTTATAATTGCCCTTAAATTCATGACTTTTCTACAGCGTTTAATTATATACCTGAGATGTCGGGTGATATTTCATAGAGCGATTTCATGATTTCTCCTGGTTTAAATTTTGTAAGAGCTGCAATCTTATCAAGGTTGTACATAGCTTCTGACTGACAAGCCTGTCGCACAGGCGCTCCTTGATGCAGTGCCTCCTCAACTATTTCATCTATTACATCTGTCACTTCAACAAGCTCGCCTCCACATGTTGGACAAATCTTACCTTCAAGATAGGGCATATTACATACAACACACTGCATCCCCCCTGCTTCATAGTCATCTGCAACAGCTAATTCCCGAATATTGTGGCTGTGTAAGGCTTGAATGACATTGTTCAGTCCTTTGACGGCATAGCCATCACGAGAAATTTCATCGCTGATTTTCTTCAGGAGAATCTCCTCCTTTCTGCAGATGTATTCCTGCTCCAATTTGTTTACTTGTTGTAAAATTTCGCCTGGCCTGGATTTTAAATCAATTTCAATCTTTCCAATTATGTTTTCTTGAAGTTTCTTTGGCAGAAAATGTGCAAAATGAGCAATAAGCGGATAATGCCCAGAGATTACTATTTTATCAAAGTGCCTGCGCAGATAATGAGCCAGGAGGAGATCAGCTGTCCGCACAAGATGATTTTTTATTCTTTCATCCTTTCTTTGCATCAGATGCTTGTCGCGTTTCATAAAAGTTTCCAGAGTGGTCTTCTGATCTTTTTCAATTCGCTGATAAAACTCTGTATGTTCAACAATTTCCCCCATGTATACCTCAAATAACTTTGCGGTTTGTGAATCCAATAAAATAACTCCTATCCTGTACCTGCCATCCATGATTGCAATTAATGGGCGAATGTAGAAATCAGTGTCGAGGATTATTTTTGATTTTACTGCAACTGGCAGTTTGTAAATTTGGCAGAAATCATCTGAGGAGCTGACAAAAATTGCCAGCGTCTTACATTTTGCTGTTTGTGCTTCCGATCCAATTATATCCTGGATCTTTTTCAGATCATTCTCTGCTGTTTGAGCCAGTTTCTTGTCGATGTTGAGCCAATCAAGTTCAGCTCGTGCTTTTCTTAATAACTGTTTTGTTTCCGCCTCCCATGTTTTTTTTCCTCTGGCAATGCCGTCAAGATTGAGGTAAAAAGAAATTGCAACCCCTTCGCGTGAAGCATAGTTTGACAGTAAACTAATTTCCTGGTGGGTAATCATTGTTCACCTCCCATTCCTCATATAAAATCTATGGATGTGCTCGTTCAAAATCAAATTCACCATTCATAGAAATGGTACTTTATTCTGGCTCGAAAGCAATTTGAAAATTTGCACTCAGCCTCAGTTGGTGTTAAATTGTAAGTGCATCACTGTTGAAAATAAGCGTTTTGAAATATGGGGCAGTAGCTCAGTTTGGGAGAGCGCCAGAATCGCACTCTGGAGGTCGGGGGTTCGATCCCCCTCTGCTCCACTATGAAGGGTGCCAAATGCACAGATAGCGTCACCCGGAAGAAAATTTTGTCAACCGGATTGGCGTTAGTTTTCAGTTAGATTTAAGAGGTCAAGTTCTGTACAACGGGAGGTTGCTGAACCCCGCCAGGTCCGGAAGGAAGCAACGGTAGGCGTACCGACCGTGTGATACAGCCAGCTTGGCCTCGTTTTAATTTGTTCGAGTTAGTGCGAGAGAGAAAGGTGTAAATTTCTGGAAAGTCTGGCAATTTCAACAGTTCCAAATAGTTTTTCTTGTTTCGAAGAAGACTGGCTCCAAGTTTTCTCTGTAGTGCTTTCCACAATTGTAGGGAACTTTTTGAGTTTTCTAACCTTCGGCTGTAGTCATCCCTTTGTAAAGAGGAATGATCTCAAAGACTTTTTGTCAACAGCCATCAAAATTTTTTGCGGAGTAAAATCAGACCGTCTGAATGATGGGTTTTTCGGAGTCGATCCAGGCACAAGGGATCGGCTTTTGTCGGGAACTGGGTTCGATCTAATCAACGCTTCTATGAATTTCAATAATGCAGGAGAAGTGTTGGTAAATGGCCTGAGGCAAGCATATTATGACGATTTTCTTGGAAATTCGTGCATTTCAACGATGCGCGATGGCCGCCTGAATATTTCAGGGCGAACAGAGAAAGAATTGTATATAGCTTTCCAAGGATGTGATTTACCTGAATATGGTCGAGCTCGAACCTTTGTGAAAAATACCCGCATGAGTCTGATAACTTCGCTTAAACTAATCCAGGCGGGTTATTATGAGAAAAGAAATTATCATAAGTGAAACTGCGGATCAGATTCGCGTTGCGATAACGGAAGATGGCAGGCTTGCTGAACTTTTCCTTGAATCGACAGGAAAGGAAAGAATGGTTGGGGATATTTACCTGGGTAAGGTCGCAAGAGTCATGTCAGGAATTAGAGCCGCATTTATTGACATTGGTCAGAAGCAAGATGCGTTTTTGCATTTCTCGGATGTAGATCCAAATATTGATGACTATTCTTCAATGATCGGTGGAGAAGATGCTGAAATTGAGGAAGAAACATTAGAGGATGAAGAGGAAACTGCGGTTGCGACTTCTGCATCTACCCGGCCAGATCAATCGAGGTCAACTTCTCAACAAGAGGGTGGAAGGCAGCTTGGACAATGGGGTCGGAATAAGAGCCAGCAGCGTGAGGTAAAACTCGAACGTGGGCAAAGCATAATAGTTCAAGTAACAAAGGAGCCGGTTGGAAAGAAAGGTGTAAGGGTTACAAGTAAGGTGTCATTGCCCGGCAGATATCTTGTTCTCCTTCCATTTGATGGCAGGATAGGCGTTTCAAAAAAGCTTTACAATTTTAGGGAAAAGAAGCGGCTGCGCAGAATTGTGCGTAGCATGCTCCCGAATGGGTTTGGAGCAATAATACGCACAGTTGCAGAAGGTAAGGATGAAGAATCCTTGAAAACTGACCTTCAGCAATTGATAGACACCTGGCGCGATATCGAAAAGACGGTGAAAACGGAGCAGCCTCCAGTACTGTTGTACAAGGATCTCTCTACTGTATCCAGCGTTATACGTGATTTGTTTAATAATGAGGTTCATAGAGTCGTTGTTGATTCAAGGCGTCTATATAAGGAGATTGGGGCTTATGTGAAAGTTTTTGCTCCAATGCTTGTAGATAAAATTGAGTACTACCGCGGGAAGGAGCCCATATTTGATGTCTTCGGTGTAACGAAAGATATGCACGACTCGATGGGAAGGAGAGTGCCGCTTAAGACAGGTGGTTATCTTGTTATAGATCCAACGGAAGCAATGACGGTCATCGACGTCAACAGTGGGCGGTATGCAGCCAGTAAAGAGCAAGAGCAAAATTCGCTGAGGACAAATATTGAAGCGGCACGGGAGATTGTTCGTCAGCTTAGGCTCAGGGATATCGGCGGAATAATAGTGGTTGATTTTATTGATCTTGAAGATGAAAGGAATAAAAGAAAAGTTTATGAAGAGCTGAAGAAAGAATTTAGAAAAGACAGGGCGAAAGCGACAGTTCTACCAATGACAGAATTCGGTCTGGTACAAATAACCAGGCAGAGAGTCAGACAAAGTATCATGCAGTCATTCAGCGAGGCTTGCCCGTTGTGCGCGGGTACTGGCATTGTAATTAGTAGAGCAACTGTATTATCAGACCTCGAAGGTTGGTTGCAGAGATACAAGAGTGAGACAAAGGACATCTTTATCAGGCTAATTGCTCATCCATATTTTGTTTTATACCTTAAAGAAAACCATCCAAGCCGTATTTTCAAACTTATGCTAAAATACAGGATGTTCATCAAGGTAAAATCCGACTCAAGCCTTCCTGTGAATGCATTTCGCGTATACTCTTATTCAAAGAAACGGGATGTCACGACTGACTACAACGGTTAAATCTTTCCAAGTCTTAGTTAGCAGGTTTTCGTTTAATTTAAAGTCAATCTACCTCTTGTAGGCAAATCGAGAAGTTGCCGTATAGTTATATTCGATTAATTACTAAAAAAATTTCTGGAAAAAATTATTCAAAATGGAGAAAGTGCCTGTTAATTTGTAACTTGAAATGTGAAAACAAGAACTTTTGGCGGAACGATGGAAAGAAAAATTGTTAAAATGAGCACGCAAAAGCGAATAGCACTCGTTGCCCATGATAACAAGAAAGAAGAACTCCTGGAGTGGGCAAAGTATAACGTGGAGTTGTTAAGAAAGCACAAACTTTTCGCAACTGGAACAACTGGAGCTGTACTGAAAGGCAAACTGGGATTGGAGATCAGGAGATTGATGAGCGGTCCATTAGGTGGAGATCAAGAGATAGGTGCCAGGATAGCTGAGGGGAAAATTGATGTTCTAATATTCTTCTGGGATCCTCTAGAACCGCAGCCTCATGATCCTGATGTAAAGGCATTGCTTAGAATTGCAGTGGTTTGGAATATACCCGTGGCAAGCAACAAAGCATCTGCGGATTTTTTAATTTCATCTCCATTGTTCAGCCAGGAATATGAAAGGCAAGTTAACCTTAACCTGAGTTCACTTACCAAATAAACTCTTTTACTCTGAGATCGCACAATTCAACATTTAATTTTTTATCCAGAGTTTATATTTTTATTAATAAAAAGGCGTAAATAGTGATTTTTGAAAGGAGCTGTGTTTAATGAGAATTGGAATTCTTACCGGCGGAGGTGATGTGCCGGGACTCAACCCATGCATAAAAGCTGCTGTATACCGTGCAGTTGATGCTGGTTTGGAAGTAGTGGGCATCAGGCGTGGATGGGCAGGGTTATTGCATTACAATATTGACGAAGATGATAATTCAGAGTGGGTGGTGGTGCTTGACAAACAAAACACGCGTACAGTGGATCGGTCGGGCGGAACGTTCCTTCATACTTCGAGAACAAATCCTGGTAAAGTAAGGGCTAAGGAAGTTCCACCTTTTTTACGAGACCCTGAACATGCGCCGAAAGATGAAGAAACATTTGATTTTACCCCTCATGTTCTCAGGGTTCTTGACCACTTGAAGATTGATGCGCTTCTTCCAATCGGCGGAGATGACACATTAAGCTATGCAGTCAGGCTGCACAAGGAAGGTTTTCCTGTAGTTGCTATTCCAAAGACAATGGACAATGATGTGTTTGGAACAGACTATTGCATTGGGTTTTCGACGGCTGTTACTCGAAGTGTAAACTTCATCACTGCATTGAGGACACCAGCCGGTTCGCATGAGAGAATCGCTGTGGTAGAACTCTTTGGTCGGAACTCTGGAGAAACATCGTTGATATCAGCTTATCTTGCTGGTGTCGACAGAGCAGTTATTTCTGAGGTGCCTTTTGATCCTGAAAAGCTTGCGAAGTTACTTCTCGAGGACAAGAAGAATAATCCAAGTGGCTACGCAATTATGACTATCTCCGAGGGTGCTCAAATGGTTGGAGGAAAAATTATTGAATATGGACAAGCTGATGCTTATGGACACAAGAAACTCGGCGGAATCGGTGCGATCACAGGGGAAGCCTTGAAGCAGATTACAGGGAGTGAGATTATATATCAGCAGCTTGCTTATCTAATGAGAAGCGGGGAGCCTGACGCTCTCGATAGAATGGTGGCAATATCGTATGCGAACCTGGCAACTGATCTTGTGATTAGAAAACAATTTGGGCGCATGGTGGCATTGAAAGAAGGAAAGTATACCCACATACCTGTTGATTCAATTGCAGATGGTCTAAAACGGGTTGATGTGGAAGAACTTTATGATGCAGATCAATACAAACCAAAGGTAGCGCACCTCCTTGGAAAGCCGATGTTCCTGTACTGATAATGATTAACTCCGTGGCGCATGTCAGAAAGTTTTAAGACTTTTTTGAGGTGTCAGGAGTCGTGCAAGGGTGTTGCAAAGTTTTATTTTTTATTGCAACTTGCAATGCAGTTGGTTTGACCGTTGAGAGCTCTGGCTCTCAATCTAAGAATTGCACTGTAAAATGACCCAGTCTAGCGTGAGCTGGGAATATCTGTTCTTTGGTATCATTATTGCAACGCTATCTAATGAAGATGTTACGTAAGACGAAGTCGATATTGATAGCAGCGCAAGACCTACGGTTGGCAGGGCTAATAGAGGAATATCTATCGACTTCGGGTTATGATGTTTTATGTGAATTTAACCTTGATGCTGCGCTTGAGAGGCTTATGCGAACGGCGATTGATCTCGTAATCGTCGATGGGGAGATGCCTCGAAGAGTGTTTAAGAACTTCGTAGAGACAGCAGCAAAGGTCAGACCTGGAGTTCCTGTGATTGCAGTTGGATTGTCTGACAGGGAGGAAGAGACAAGGAGCCTGTCAAACTTTGTGAAAGCGTTCGTTGAAAAACCGTTTGGAATTTCCGATATTTCGAACGTTGTAAATGCAAATTTAAACTAAATGGAAGGATTGTATGGCTATTAAAGTATCCAAATTGGCTGGTGGTGAAATCGCCGTCGTAGAACCGAAGGGACAGCTAATTGGTGGCGATGAAACTGATGAATTGCGTTCTGAAATTGCCAGGCTTTCACAGGAAGGAAACAAGAAACTTGTCGTCGACCTTGGAAAGACAACTTACTTAAACAGCACTGCAATCGGTGTGCTAATCTGGGCTCATACACATTATTCGAAGGAAGGCGGAGAAGTAAAGCTTGCGAACATAAACAAAAACATAGAGAACATCTTTGTTATAACTAAACTAACAATGGTTTTCGACGTGCATGATTCTCAACTCGATGCCGTAGCTGCTTTTTCAAAAGGAAAAAAATGATTTACAACACATTATTCAATAACCAAAAAACCTCAAAGGAGGCAACCTAAGATGAAACAAGGACTATTCGCAACTATTGTCATAATTGTTGCGCTTGCCATCTCAATTTATGTTTACTATAACCTTTTGCCAGATTACATAGTCAAAGGAGGACCGCTTGTTATTCTTTTGCTGACTCTATCAATTATGGTCTTCACCTATGTTTTCGAGCGCATCTTTTCTCTCAGAAAAGCACAAGGTAAAGGATCGATGACAAAGTTCCTCAAAGATGTTGAGGACAGTCTAAATAACGGGGACATTGATGCAGCAATCGAAGCTTGCAACAAGCAGAGAGGCTCAATGGCTAACGTAATTAGAAATGGACTTGAAAGATACAAAGAAGTCGTAAAGGACAGCAAAATTGGCGCCGAAAAGTACATGGCAGAAGTTCAGCGTGCTATTGAAGAAGCAACAATGCTTGAGACTCCTTTGCTTGAAAAGAATCTCATTGTTCTCTCCACTATCTCTTCTATCTCAACAATGGTCGGTTTGCTTGGAACCGTCATCGGAATGATCAGGGCATTCAGAGCGCTTGCGCATGCCGGGGCGCCAGATGCCATTCAGCTCTCAGTTGGTATTTCCGAAGCTCTTATCAACACTGCTGGTGGCTTGATAGCAGCTATTACAGGGATTATTTTTTATAATTATTTTGTCAACAAGGTAGACAATTTCACCTACATGATAGATGAAGCCACGTCAAGCATTGTACAAATTTTGAACGCACGTCAGATGAATGTAAAGTAAGAACATTCATTTTAAGGAGTTGAATAAATGCCAAAAATAAAAAAGGCTCGCGTTCCTATTAAAATCGACATGACTCCGATGGTAGACGTTGCAACTTTGTTGGTCTTGTTCTTTATGTTAACAACGCAGTTCCGTCCACCAGAAGATGTGCAGATTGTTCTGCCTGCTTCTCACTCGCAATTTAAGCTGCCTGAAAGCGATGTTATGACGATTACGGTAGACAAAGCGGGACAAATATACATGGGTGTTGATGCCCAACAATTGCGAAAAAGTCTTTTTGAATCTATGTATCCGAACGGGGTCCCCGGGAAAGACGGCAGAATGATTCCTGTCTGGCTTGCTAGCTCTGTTCCGATTCAAGAAAAAGACCTCGTTCAGCTTGTAGTTAACGCTCGCATTCAGAACATCCGCTTGAGAACTGTAATTAAGGCTGACAGAGATGCGGACTATGGTCCTGTAATGGATGTTATGAACGATTTACAAAAGGCAAACGTTACCAGGTTTAACCTGCAAACCGATCTTGCCAGAGACAATGGCAACAAAGGAGGGAGCTAAAAATGGCTGAAGTCCAGACTGCTGAACCTCGCGGCAAGAAAAAAGGAAAGCTGCATAAGAAGAAAAGAATAGCTGTTCGAGTTGACATGACGCCAATGGTAGACGTTATGTTTCTGTTGTTGACATTCTACATGCTTACAACAGCATTTAGCCTGCCGCAGACAATGGAGATTAACCTTCCGCCAGGAGACAGTAAGGTTGAAGTTGCTGCCTCAAACTTAATGACTCTTCGTGTGGTTCCCGATGGCACGATATACTGGAATATAGGAACTGATCTCCCGCAGAAGGTATCATGGCAGGATTTTCATAAATTAATTGTTGAAAAGAACCAGGCAAATCCGCGCCTCATCACCTTGATTAAGGTCGACCGGAAGGCTAAGTATCATGACATGGTTGACATCATTGATCAGTTGAACATTGCCAATGTCACGCGCTTTAGCATAGCGCCCATGACGGATGAAGATCAAAAAATACTTGCCAAGGTTGGCGCATAAATAAGAAGGAGGTTGACTGAAAATGGCTGAGAAGAAAGCCATAAAGAACGGCGCAGGTGAAAAAGTTCAGTATGGAGCTGCTCAATTAAAAAGACTTGCTCAAAAGTACACTGGATTGGGCCTTACGCTTGCTATTGCACTTCATCTTGCGGGTATTGGTGCTTATTGGGGTGCTCAATACTTGGGACGTGAAAATGAAGATAACGCCCCTGTTGTGAGAGTATTGAAGTACAGTGAGCTTGGTCCTCCCCCATCTATCACCAATCAGCAGGCGCTTCCACAAGTAGCAGTATCAGCAGCTATAGCAAAGCCCACCGTTGGTATCCCGGTGCCTGTCCCAGATGCCCAGGTATCGCCGGAGCAAACTATCGCAACTCAACAACAGTTGAGTCAGATAGCAGGCCCGGTTTCAACCGGAGGCGGTGGTGGGCAGACTGCTGTGTCTTTTAGCCCAAGTGATATAAAAGTTGGTGACGAAGATCAACCACCGCCAGACTTTGTTCCCGTTGAAAAAGAGCCACAGATTGTCAAGCGTGTAATTCCACAGTATCCTGAGCTTGCTCAGCGCGCTGGCATTGAAGGAAAAGTCTTGGTGAAGATCTGGGTTGACAAAGACGGCAAGCCTCGCAAGGCGGTTGTTTTAAAGAGTGATGCCGAGATATTTAATCAGCCTGCAATTGATGCGGCGATGCAATACGTCTTTACACCTGCTATTATGAACAAGGGACCTGTTGCAGTTTGGGTTGTAATTCCGTTTACATTCAAACTGAAACAGCAGTAAAGTCGAAAGAGTGGACGCCGGGAAGGTGTTCAAATATTTAACTTATTTTATGTCCGCCGTCTTTTTTTTCGGCGGACTTTTTGTTATTTTCAGTGAGTTAATTCCAGGCTACGTCCCGAAGCGATTTAGGATTACTCTTGGTATTGTTCTCATGCTGTGGGGCGTTTACAGGTTTTTAGTCGTTAGAATGAAATATAGGCAATACTATGATGACGATGAATAAACTGTTGTTGCCATTGATCCTTGCTATCGTTGTTCTCATTACATCATGCAAGAGTAGAAAGCCGGAGCCGTCTCCGACTGAAGGAACGGCAACTATTTATTGTGCGGAATCTATTGAACCTGTGATTGAGCAAATTGCGAAGCAGTACATGGAGCTCTACAATAAGGCGCACCTGACAATTGTGCCCGTAACGACGCGGGAAGCAATTGTTAAGCTCTTGAACAACGAAACAAAGGTCATAGTTGCCTCACGTTCATTCAACGCTGAAGAACTTGCAGTAATTAAAAAGTATAATATAGGTGTGGACAGCTTCAAAGTTGCGTATGATGGTATTGCAGTGATTGTAAACGGGGTAAATCCTATTCAGAAGATCACAGTTCAGCAGCTGAAGGACATTTACGCAGGGAAGACAACTCAATGGACTCAACTTGGTGATAAGTTCTATGGCAGAATAATACCGGCTCTTGAGAGTGTCAATTCGGGTACCGTTGAATTCTTCAATGATCGTGTCATGGTTGGGGCTAAGTTTGGCGAAGTTTATCCTTGCACTACAATGTCGAGGGTTTATGATTTTGTAAAGAAAAACGATCATGCCATTGGCCTTGTCAGTGCTAACTGGATATTTGCAGGGTTAGGCAAGGAAACAAAAGAAACTAAAGAGCCAAAGGCTATAGCACTTGCCGAAACCGACTCAGCATGTATGAAGTACATTGATCCCAACTCATTTGGAAGCTACTATCTGCCATACCAGGCGCACATTTACAGGCGATACTACCCATTGACAAGAGCTGTTTATATGTACTCAAGGGACTTCGAATATGGTTTGGGAGCAGGATTTACAACATTTACTGCCAGCGCAGCAGGACAGAAGATATTTCTAAACAACGGGCTTGTGCCGGCTACAATGCCCGTCCGACTTGTACAATTAAACGATCAACCACTATGAATAAGAAATATTACATTCTAGCTTTTTCTATTTTAGTTTTGTTTACCGGAGTTACGTACAGTCAGGACCTCACCCAGCAGGGGCTGGCTCTCCTTCAAAAGAAGGATTACGAAGGGGCGGCAGCAGTTTTGAGGAGGGCTGTTGAAACGAGTCCGAGATCTGAAAAGGCCAATGCATATTTTGGTGAAGCTCTTCTTTACCTTGGTAAACTCGACAGCGCTGAAATATTTCTTAAGAAAGCTGTTGATTTGAACAACGAATATGCTGAGGCATATGCTCTCTTAGGTGACCTTTACGTTCAAAAAAAAGACATCCCGTCTGCCATCGAAAATTACAAACTTGCCTCTAAATATGACAATAAGAATATTGGCTATGTGTTGAAACTTGGGGATGCTCAACTTCAAGCTGATTCACTTGATGCAGCAATGGCTTCATTTGTCAAAGCAACTACAATACAGGAAAAGAACCCTCGTGCCATTGAGGGTATTGGGGATGTGTATTTGAAGCAAAACATTTACTCCGCTGCAATTGACAAATATAATGAGGCGCTGACGTACGATTCTCTAAACGTTCCTTTGCGACTTAAGCTCGCCAACACTTATATGAAAAACGGCGATGGTGCAAATGCGTATGAGCAATTTGTAAAAGCATCCAACCTTGATCCAAACAATGCAGATGCTCAGTTGCAGGCAGGCGAGCTTTTATATATAAACAGGCATTATAGTGAAGCTATTCCCTTTCTCCAAAAGTACCATGAACTCAAGCCGGGTGATCAAAAGGAGCTTTTACACCTTGGCATAGCTCTTTTCAGATCAGGAAGGTTTCATGATGCAATTGAAACGTTTAAAAATTACTTGAAAGTTGAACCTAATTCCATTGATGTTAAGAAAGCACTTGCCGCTGCTTACCACTTTGAAAAAAATTATGAGGATTCCTATAAAGTTTATAGTTCTATTCCGTTCGATTCCCTTGACGCAAAGGATCTTGTAAGGTTCGGACTCGATGCTAACTCTATCCCGCAAAGGGATACCAGTACGGTAATTAAAGCATGGTCAAGAGCTGTGCAGCTCGATACAACCTCTCAGCTTTCTGAAATTGAATATCTTCTTGGGACAGTTTTGTTTGGTGCAAAGGACTACACGGCAGCTATTGCGCACTTTCAGAGGAGACTCACTTTTGAGCCAAATGACGTCGCTGCCTTATTGAATATGGGGCTTTGTTACTTTATAATCCAAGACTATTCACATGCAATTTCGGCGCTGCGAAAGGTAACTGAACTTAAGCCACAGAACTTGCAGGGTCAATTATGGCTGGCGCGTGCGTACATTTATGCGGATTCTCTTGAACAAGCTAAAGATGTATATCAAAACGTTATAAGAGTTGCCATCAATGACACCACAGGAGATCATTCGCAGGATTTGAATGAAGCTTATCGGCAAACAGCTCTATATCAAATTATAACAGGCAGCAAGCTCCAAAAAGATAGACCCGAGGAGGCAAAAAGGTTCTACAGTGATGCGCTTCCCAATCTTATGACAGCTTTGAGATATGATCCAAAGGAGCCGAAGACACATGCACTTCTGGCACAAGATTATGCATTGCTGGGAAAAATTGACGATGCCTGTAAGGAAATCAAAATAGTGCTAAGAGTTGACCCAAGGAACGAGCAAATGTTGAAGCTGCAAAAGTCCCTGGGATGTGAATAGATTATAATTTCTTTCTTGGGCACGGTTGGGTGTGCCGTGTCCAAACATAATTCACTGATTCAAAAAACTAAAGAGGAAAAGGAGAGGCGACAGTGGAACTTACACTGATACTGTCAATTAGCATCTTATCACTTTTGTTTGCCGGATACCTGGCCTTCTATGTTTTGAAGCATGATCGTGGTACACCTGAAATGCAAAGAATAAGTGATGCAATACGTCAGGGTGCCGAAGCCTTTTTGAAAAGGCAATACTCAACTATCGCAATGTTAAGTGTGCTGACCGCTGCAATTATATTTCTGCTTTATGCGTTTGTCAGGAAACCAATGCCAAATGATCCCGTCGGTCCTGTGCAGCTTGCTTCTTACACCGCCCTTGCGTTTCTATTTGGGGCGCTCTGTTCAGGAATTGCAGGATTTATAGGGATGTTTGTTTCTATAAGGGCTAATGGCCGTACTGCTAACGCGGCACTCAGTTCCCTGAACAGTGCACTTCGGATTTCTATGAGAGGTGGAGCAGTTTCAGGTTTGTTTGTTGTCGCAATGAGTCTACTTGGTGTAGGAGGACTATTTGGTGCCTTGCAACTTACAGGTGCTCCAATTACAAAAATTCCATTCATGATAGTCGGATTTGGGTTTGGGGCTTCATTCGTCGCACTTTTTGCCCAGTTGGGTGGTGGAATCTACACAAAGGCAGCTGATGTTGGCGCGGATCTCGTTGGAAAAGTGGAAGCCGGGATACCAGAAGATGATCCACGGAATCCAGCAGTGATTGCTGACCTTGTCGGCGACAATGTTGGTGACTGCGCCGGTCGTGGTGCAGACCTGTTTGAATCTACAGCCGCAGAAAACATTGGTGCAATGATTCTAGGTGTAGCTCTTTATAGTTATTTCGGGGTTCAAGGGATTATGTTTCCTCTGGTAGTCCGAGCGTTCGGCCTTATTGCATCCATCATTGGAGTGATGTTCGTAAAGACTGCAGAAGATGCAGATCCAATGAAAGCTTTGAACAGGGGTTATTACATTACTGCCACTCTGGCTGGAATTGGTTTTTATATAGGGACAAGGTGGCTTCTTTATTCTAACACTGCACCTGACGCCTGGTGGCATTTCTTTTTTGCAGGGGTCATCGGAATTTTGACAAGTATCGCGTTTGTTTACATTACTCAATATTTCACTGAATATAAGTTCCGGCCAGTGAAATCAATTGCCGAAGCGTCCCAAACTGGGGCAGCGACCAATATTATTACCGGGTTTGCTGTAGCGCTTGAATCGACCTACATGCCTGTCATCACTATTTCAATTGCAATTGTTGGGTCGTACTATCTTGGGCTGACTACCGGGATACCTAATGCTGGGCTATTTGGCACAGCTGTCGCTACTATGGGGATGCTTGGTACAGCTGCATATATTCTTGCTATGGACACTTTTGGGCCGATTACCGACAACGCCGGTGGTATCGTAGAGATGAGTGGGCAGCCCGAAAACGTCAGGAGGAAAACAGACCGACTTGACGCTATTGGAAACACTACCAAAGCATTGACAAAAGGGTATGCCATTGGATCCGCAGCTTTAGCAGCATTTTTGTTGTTTTCGGCTTATATCGATGATGTCAACGTCCTTTTGAGGGAAAAAGGGCTATCGCCTATGGCAGCGGTGAACATCGCTAAGCCCGAAGTCTTTATTGGCGGATTGCTCGGCGCAGCTCTTGTATTTTTGTTTAGCTCGCTTGCTATTAAAGCAGTTGGAAGAGCAGCTTACTATGTGATCAACGATGTTCGTGCTCAGTTCAAGGAGAAACCAGGCATCCTCGCTGGTACTGAACAGCCTGATTATGGCAGGACAGTTGATATTGTGACGCGTGGAGCATTGAAGAATATGGTCGGACCTGGTCTCCTCGCCGTTGGCACGCCCATAATCGTCGGTGTTATATTTAGATTTCTAAACATAGGTGCCGAAGCTGTTGCTGCTTTACTGATGGTGGGTACCATCGGCGGAATTCTTATGGCAACTGTGTTGAACAATGGAGGGGGCGCTTGGGATAACGCAAAAAAATACATTGAAACCGGAATGTATGGTGGTAAGAGGAGCGAACCGCACAAAGCAGCGGTCGTAGGAGACACCGTTGGGGACCCATTCAAGGATACAGCAGGGCCTTCACTTCATGTCCTCATAAAGTTGCTCGCCACGATTACACTTGTACTTGCTCCTCTGTTTGTATAAAGATGATGCCCAGTCCCTTGGATTTTGTAACTAAACAGCCCCTCTTGATGAGGGGCTTTCTTTTTGTTTTACCTGAGTGCGCTCTCGAGTACCGTAGCTGCGTCGGTTCGCTCATCACGATACTTAATAATGACAGGTGTGTACAGTGATATTCCGTTGAGTTTTCCAAACTCGCTTGAAATCTTCCTTGATCCAGGGACGACGACGGCCCCTTCTGGAATTATCAACGGCTTATTTCCTTCTTTACGATAGATTGCTTCTCTTACAAGGTCATAAACAGGGGTCGAACCAGTTAGAATACAACCAGCACCTATTACTGCGCGACGTTTTACTACAGTTCCTTCGTAAATACCGCTGTTACCGCCAACCATTACATCATCTTCAATTATTACGGGCAATGCACCGACAGGTTCCAGAACACCGCCAATTTGGGCACCAGCACTCAAATGAACATGGCGACCGATTTGAGCACATGAGCCTACAAGAGTGTGCGAATCGAGCATGGTTTCAGAGTCAACGTAAGCACCTATATTCACATATGCTGGAGGCATAATGACAACCCCAGAAGCAATGAATGCACCTTTTCTAATTGAGCTGCCACCGGGAACAAGTCTAATTCCGGAGTCGATTTTGATAGACTTTGGTGGCAAATTGTGCTTATCAAAAAAAATATTGTTCTCTCCAAGTCTTATTTCCGTGACTTTGCCTATCCTAAATGCGAGCAGAATCCCTTGTTTCACCCATGTGTTGACTCGCCAGCCGCTATCGGCCGTGTTATCAATCTCTGCGGCGCGAATTTCGCCTACGTCAAGCAACTCGAGAAAAGTCTTCACCAATTTTTCTGTATCAGAAGCTAAGGACCTGGAGCTGTATTCTATCTCAATCCTTTTTTGAAGCTCAATTTTATTCATGCGTTTACTGGATTCTGAACGAGTTCAAGATCAATCAAAATTTTCCTCAGCTTCTCCCGTGTTGAATCAGATGGAGGGACAAGTGGCAATCGATACACCTCTTCAATCATTCCCATCATTGCCAGAGCTGCTTTGACAGGAATAGGGTTGGACTCTATGAAGTTCACGTTCATCAAAGGGAGCAACCGGTAATGAAGTTTGCGTGCAGATTCGAAATCCCCTGATAATGAATGCCTTATCATGTCTCCAAACATTTTTGGGATTTCATTAGCAGCGACGGATATAACTCCATCGCCGCCAAGTGCGATGACAGCCAGGGCAATCGCATCGTCACCAGAGTAAACCGCAAAATTTTCGGGTTTCCCTCTCAGTATTTCCATGATCTGGGAAATGTTTCCGCTGGCTTCCTTAACAGCTACAACATTGGGTATTTCTTCGGCCAGTCGCAACGTTGTTTCGGCTGTAATATTGCTTCCTGTCCTGCCAGGAACATTGTAAATAATAATTGGAATGTCTGTTGCTTCAGCAATCTCTCCGTAGTGCCTAAATAGTCCTTCTTGCGTTGGCTTGTTATAGTATGGGGCAACCGAAAGGACCCCATCTGCGCCAACTGACTTTGCATGTACTGTTAACGAGATAGCTTCCCGAGTCGAGTTGCTCCCAGCGCCGACAATGACGGGAACCCTGTGGTTTGCTTGATCCATGGCTATCTCCATGACCTGATGGTGCTCAGCGTGTGAAAGAGTAGCGCTTTCACCAGTAGTACCTGCTGGCAGAATTGCTTCAATCCCGTTTGAAATTTGGAACTCTACAAGTTCTCTTAGACGTCGTTCGTCAATTGCTCCGTTCTTGTTGAATGGCGTGATAAGTGCAACTCCAGTTCCTCTGAACAGCTTTCTTTTTATCATCTTTGTCCTTTCAGGATTTGTTGTAAAACATCTTTAAATTGGTAAAATCCCATCTTTCCAACAGCCCATTCAGCTGCTAGGATTGCACCACTGGCAAACGCTTTTCTTCCACGTGAGGTGTGGGTAAACTCAATCTTTTCATTTTCGGAATCAAATATTACTGTATGTGTTCCGAATTCACTTCCCACCCGGATTGAATTTATTTGTAGTTCTTCAGGTAAAATCTTTTCTTTCGGGATTCCATTAAGTATACGCTTCTTAATTGGGAAATTTTTTATGATAGACTCTGCAATGGCCATTGCTGTCCCGCTTGGTGCATCAGCTTTTTGATTGTGATGAATTTCAATAACAGCACAATCGTATTCCGGGAAATGTCCAAAGTAAGCAGAGGCGTCTTCCAGAGATTTTATGAAAAGATTCATTCCAATGGAAAAGTTCGATCCGTAAACAGCAGCAATACGACTTCCTTCTACTAGGTCTTTAGCTCTCTCGATTTCAGAATACCATCCTGTGGTTCCGATAACTATTGGCTTCTCAAGCTCACACGCCAATTCAATGTGTGAAATGACAGCCGATGAAATTGAGAAATCAATTAATACGTCGCTTTGCCCAAGGATGTCTTTTCTTGCAGGAAGCTCACTATTACTGTCGACGGTGCACACAACCCTGTGCCCAAGTCTATGTGCAGCCTGTTCAACTTCATGCCCCATCTTGCCATAGCCAAGAATGCCAAGGGTTAATTTATTGTTTTTCATAACATATCGTGTGTCGGTTCAATTTTCTGAGTGGGATGGAGCAATCTGACGTGGGAAAGGAGCAGTGCAAACAGTCAAATAGCGCTCCATCCTATTCTCTTCATTTGTAAGGATGACAGTCTGCAAGGCTTTCACCTTCTCCGTAACGGAGCCTGATAAACCAGGGCAGCCCAACTACTACTCTCGAAGATAGAGTAGTAATTTCGGCGGCTCATCTTTTCACCGGGCTTCACCGACTCTTCGTGTCTCTGCGTGGTTACTTGTATTTACCGCGCCTCTATTTAACTACAACCACAAATTTAGCTCTATGTTACATCGGAAGCAAATCTTCTTTTGATTTGCATCAAAAACGATTCACTTTTTTATGAGATATTTGTCGTTACCTTGATGCTCAAGATAATTGGGATTATGTTTGTACGTAATTTATTAATGATTTTTATGAATTATAAAGGAGCTATATCGAAGTTATGATAACAACTTACAACAGTCTCGGATTTGTCAACACCCGCGCAATGTTTCAAGTGGCTTTGAAGAATAGTTTTGCTGTACCAGCTTACAATTTCAATAACATGGAACAGCTTCAGGCTATTGTCATGGCTTGTCTTGAAACTCAATCACCTGTCATTTTACAGGTGTCCAAGGGGGCCAGGGAATACGCAGATCGGACATTGCTGCGCTACATGGCTCAGGGTGCTGTGGAAATGATGAAGCGGATAGCGAGAGAGAAAAATCTTGGAGAGATTCCCATCGCATTGCATTTAGATCATGGTGATAGTTTTGAACTATGCAAGTCTTGTGTTGAATCTGGCTTCTCATCGGTTATGATTGACGGATCACATCTGCCATACGATGAAAATGTAGCACTGACAAAGAGAGTGGTGGATTATGCCCATCAATATGATGTAACTGTCGAGGGAGAGCTTGGTATACTTGCAGGAGTGGAAGAGGATGTAAAGGCGGAAAATCATTCTTTTACCCGGCCTGAAGAAGTAGCTGATTTCCTGAGGCAGACGGGGGTTGACTCATTAGCAATTGCCATTGGCACTTCGCACGGTGCTTATAAGTTCAAGCCGGGTCAAAAGCCCATGATTAGGTTGGACATACTCCATGAGATTGAGAAAAGGATTCCTGGATTCCCAATCGTATTACATGGTTCATCGTCTGTGCCACAGGCCGCTGTTGAAATTATAAATAAGTATGGTGGGAAATTGAATGGATCTATTGGCATCCCTGAAGATCAGCTTCGCGAAGCAGCACGATCTGCTGTGTGCAAAATCAATATAGACTCAGATGGACGACTTGTTATGACAGCAAAGATAAGAGAAGTATTTGCCTCTAAGCCTGAAGAGTTTGATCCTAGAAAATACCTTGGCCCTGCTCGTGAAGCGCTCAAACAAATGTACATATCAAAGAACAAAAATGTCCTTGGAAGCGCCGGACAAGCGCCTGCAATTTTAGCTGTGATTAAATAGTAATGTTAATGAGCCACTTAATCCCTATCAGTATAAATTCATAGGAGCATGAGATGTTTAAGAGATTCACTGCTATAATAATCTTTGCTTTGCTGATTGCTGGCAATTTGGTTGCTCAGATTCCCCAACGTGAAAACGGGGAAGTTTTGTTACCTAACGGATGGAGGCTGACACCAGTTGGAAGGTACATTGGGCTAGGTGATCTCCCACTAAATGCTGCAGTTACGTTAGACCAGAAATATCTGGCTGTCACTCATGCTGGAATGTCCAGTCCTAAACTTATGGTTGTTGACTTAAAAAAAATGAGAGTTGTCCAATCAATACCTATGAAAGATAGCTGGTATGGCATCAGATTTTATTTAAATCAGCTGTTTGTTTCTGGAGGGAATGAAAACTGCGTGTATATTTTTAAAATTGAAAATGGAGGTATTCTTGTTCCTGAGGACACAATTGTCTTTGAGATGCCATCTCCAAAGTATTTTGGCTGGGTTGCTGGACTTGATGTGCACAAAAATATTCTCGCAGTGGTGATGAGAGGGGACAGTACGTTACGTTATTGTAACCTGATATCGGGAAATAAGGAAAAAGTGAAACTGGATGGGATGCCATACGACTGTAAGTTTGCACCAGATGGGTCGCTTCTGGTTTCGCTCTGGGATTCAAAAAAGGTTGAAGTGTACCGTGGTGATAAAGAGCTTTATAAAGTAATTACAGGGACTCATCCGAACGAAATTGAAATATCATCAGATGGGAAGACAGCAATGGTGGCCGATGCAAATGACAACACCGTGACTTTCATAGATTTGAAGAAAAGAAAAGTTCAGGCAAAAGTTGTAACAGCTCTCTATCCCGACGCCCCACAGGGTTCGACGACAAACTCGGTTTGCTTTGCAGGGAAATATGCTCTTGCTGCAAATGCAGATAACAATTCACTCACCGTTATTGATATTTCAAATAGTTCGAGGCCCATTCCAGTTGGAATGATACCAGTTGGGTGGTATCCAACAAAAGTGATTTATCTAAAGAATGGGACCGTCCTGGTGCTGAATGGAAAAGGAAACCAATCTTATGCTAATCCCGAGCATACTTTTGGAAGTGATCGGGGCTACATTGGAACGCTTTTGAAGGGAACACTTTCGTACTTCAAGTTCCCGAATCGGTCACTCTTATCAAAATACACTCGACGAGTGTATCAAAATACCCCATTTAATCCTCATGAGATGTCGGCAGCAAGGTTCGAGGGAGATAGCCCAATCCCTTCAAGGGTGGGTGGTTCATCACCCATAAAATATATTTTTTACTTTATTAAGGAAAACAGAACTTATGACCAGGTTCTTGGTGACGTCAAAGAGGGAAATGGTGATTCATCATTGTGCCTCTTTGGTGAAGAAGTTACTCCAAATACCCATAAATTAGCGAAGACCTTTGTCCTTCTCGACAATCTTTATTGCGATGCAGAGGTTAGCGCGGATGGGCATAATTGGTCAACAGCAGCTTATGCGACAGACTTTGTGGAAAAGAGCTGGCCGAACAATTACGGGAGACGTGGGGCACCCTACGATTTTGAAGGTGGAATGCCTGCAGCAAGTCCAGATTCAGGATACATCTGGGATCTTTGCGCACGACACGGCGTAAGTTACAGGAGCTATGGTGAGTTTATACAAAGCAGTCGCAAAATCGGTGAACCAGGTACAGCCAGAGAAAAGTCTCTCTTAGGTCATTACGATCCGATGTATCGGGGATGGGACTTGAAGTATTCAGATGTTGACCGTTTTGAAGAATGGAACAGAGAATTTACAAAGTATGAAAAGGATGGGGGTCTGCCTAAATTCAGTATTATTCGACTTCCTAACGATCATACCGCAGGTACTGCAAAAGGTTATCCAACGCCTCAAGCTATGGTAGCTGAAAACGACTATGCACTTGGCCTCTTTGTTGATCGCATTTCCAAAAGCAAATTTTGGAAACAATCTGCAATTTTCGTCATAGAAGACGACGCACAGGATGGGGCTGATCATGTTGATGCGCACCGCACGGTTGGATTGGTCATCAGTCCTTATGTGAAGCGTCACTTTGTTGATCATACTTTTTATACGACTTCCTCAATGCTTCGCACTATTGAATTGATACTTGGACTCCCGCCTATGAGCCAATATGATGCTGCTGCAAATGTGATGTTTAACTCTTTTACAATTAATCCTGATACGAGCAGTTACACTGTTGTCCAACCAAAAATAAACATAAATGCAAGGAACCCAATAGGCTCGTATGGTCAACTTTTGATTGAGCACATGGATCTGAATCATGCAGATCGTGTGCCCGATCGACTGTTTAACGAAATAATATGGAAGTCTATAAAAAAGACTGAGATGCCTGTGCCGAGATACTCTGTCTTCTCAACAGGTGATTAATCTCTCTTAAGAATTCTTACTCTTTGAATTGCCTTGATTTCCTCGGCTGTGGGGAATTTTAGAAGGACAAGGAGGAAGATAAAAGTTGCCATGGCTCCTAATTTTACCAGTTGTACATGAACCATGGGTAGGAGAGATTGGTGATACATTGATAATAACAGGGAAGCGATTAGAGCAAATCCGATTTTAGCAAGCCTGATCAGCTCGTATTTTACAGGAAAATATTTCTGGGAAACAAAATAAATTGCAGCGGCCATTGTTGCATACGCAAGAAGAGTTGCCCAAGCTGCTCCAAACATTCCAAAGCGAGGAATGAAAAGCAAATTTGCAACGACATTTGTTATAGCACCAATCCCTGTAATGTAAGGCAAATGGGCTGTTTTCTTCTCAATGTAGATCCCTGCCATTAGGTTAACATAAATGCCGTTGAACAGGTAGCCTACTAAAACAACTGGTACGATTCCCAAGCCAGACCAATAAGCTGGATTTATGAGGAACCTGTGAAATACTCTTAGCTTTACAAGGTCATCGATGTAAAGTGATATCGTCAGAATTACAAAGGCGCTGAGCAAGGTGAAGTAAGTCAAAATGCGCGCAAAGAGCTGTTTTGCATTTGGTTCATTTGCATGGGTGAGAAAGAACGGTCTCCAGGCATAGTCATACATTGATACAATAAGCATCATGAAAATCCCAAGCCGATAATTTGCTTGATAAATACCCACCGTACTTTCATTTGTAAGTGCGAGAAGAATTGGTCGGTCAATTACCTGTACCATCATTGCAGCAAGTCCAGCTGGGACATATGGCATTCCAAATCTGAGAAGTGATTTATACAAGTCCCAGTTAAAGGTTGCTTTGATATTTGCTAAGATAGTAGGTGTTAACATTATAATTGTGGCAGCTGATGCAGCTACACCGCTGATAAAAATACCGATTACGCCGTAGTGGAACTTTAAAAGAAGAACGACATTGGCGACAACATTAATTACGATGTTTAAGATTTTTATTATCGCGAATTTCTTAACTTTTCTTTTGAGCCTCAGCGCCGCGAAAGGGATGACAGACATAGAATCAAGCATCAATATCAAAGCAGCATATCCAATTGCAGTATGGTATTCCTCAGGTATCTCTACCAGCCTTGCAAGAGGTCTGCTAAACGCTACGATCAGTGTAGAGAAAGCTGCGCCAGTTACGAGGAGTGAAAAAAAAGGTGTAGAGAAGATTTCACTGTCGTCACCTATTTCTCTGGTGGAAGCGTACTTAAAATACGCGGACTCCATTCCATAGACGTAGATAATGTTCATGAATGCAATGTAGGAATACGCTGTTGCGACAATCCCGTATTGATAAGTCGTCAATACATTAGTGTAGAACGGAACCAAAAGGAAATTGAGAAACCTCCCCAGTATTGTGCTAACGCCATAAACAGCAGTATCTACTCCCAGAGATCTTATCTTATCTATCAAGGGCGTGTCTTATCCGTCCACCTTTAGTTCCTCAGCCTCTTTCTTCATCATCCTCATTTTCATCAACCAGCATAATTGGTATATCATTCTCAACCTTATAAACATGTCCGCATTTTTTGCAGGTTAAAGTGTTCTTTTCAGAGTTGTAATCGAGATCTCCACGACATTCAGGCTTGGGGCAACACAAGATGTCCAGGAGCTCTTTCTTTAACATTTGATCTCCTCCTCTCTTAAATATCTTTAAGATAATTCATTCAGGAACAAACCGAGGCATAACCTCAATATTACCAAATGGCCTGATTCACAGATTGTTAACCCTCTGTCGTCTTTTCGCAGTCTAGAAATACAGTATCAGGAAAACGAACCCATTTTTCCGAATTTTTCAATGCGCTTTTCGACAAGCCGTTCAGGTCTCGTCTTATGCAAACCATCAAGTTCCTCTTTCAGGATTGATTTAAGAATTTCAGCCGCAGCCTCATGGCTTTTGTGAGCGCCTCCAGGTGGTTCGGGGACGATGCGATCGATGACGCCTTGTTGTATAAGGTCTTGAGCGGTTAGCTTCAATGCCTCAGCGGCTTGTTCTTTGAAATCCCAGCTTCTCCAGAGGATAGATGAACATGATTCTGGGGCAATAACGGAGTACCACGCATTCTCCAGCATCAAAATCCTGTCGCCGACACCAATGCCTAATGCCCCGCCTGATGCCCCCTCGCCTATGATAACAACAATGATTGGTGTCCTGAGTTGAGCCATTTCAAACAAATTCCTTGCAATTGCCTCAGCCTGACCCCGTTCCTCGGCTTCAATTCCAGGATACGCTCCTGGCGTGTCAAGCATCGTGATCACTGGTTTGTGGAACTTTTCAGCGAGTTTCATTAATCTTAGAGCCTTTCTGTATCCTTCTGGATTAGGCATTCCGAAGTTTCTATAAATATTCGACTTTGTATCACGACCTTTCTGATGGCCAATAATCATTACTGTTTGGCCTTCGAGTTTCGCAAATCCGCCGATGACTGCGTGGTCATCTCCAAAATGTCTATCCCCATGCAGTTCCATGAAGTCTGTAGTCATATGTTCAATATAATCGAGTGTATAAGGTCTTTCAGGATGCCTGGCCAGCTGAACCCTTTGCCAGCGGCTTAGATTTGAAAAGATGTTGGTTCTCAGCTCGTCAACTTTCTTCTCAAGCTTCTCAATCTCATCAGAGATATCGACTTGATCAGAAAGCCTCTTCATTTCTTCGATCTTTTTCTCAAGTTCGGCAATGGGTTTTTCAAAATCCAGTAAATTGTTCGACATATTATTTTAAGAGAAAGTAATTACACGAAGTATAAAAGGCAAGCCGTTCACCCTGGAGGGGCAATAACACTTTCCTTTGTTCTGTGCATCGGAATGATATTAGATGTAATTTAATTATCGCAACTTACACATGTTACCAAGGAGAGGTGTTCTCAAATGTTAATGTGCCGAGGGCGGGAATCGAACCCGCACGAGGGGTTTAGCCTCACTGGATTTTGAGTCCAGCGCGTCTCCCAGTTCCGCCACCCCGGCAACGCATTAATATAAATTACGAAATCCTTCAAACCAATCCACGACACAATTCCAGTTTCATTAATGGCCTCAATTAGTTGAAAATCATCGGCCGGGAATTGTTACGCCTACAGTGCATGTAAATTGATTTTGAGTTCGTAGGGTTATATATTACTCACGGTTTTTTAAATTTAAATCCCGGAGGAAATTTTTGCGCAAGAATCGTTTTAAAATCATCCTCATTTTGGCTGCTATTGCATTATCGTTGTATTATCTCTATCCTACTTATCAGAGCTCTGAGTACCAGAAGAAATTAGCGCAGCTTTCAGGTCAGGCAAAGTTTGACTCTTACTTAAAAACTCATCCAATCCCACCGTTGACAGACTCTGCGAGGGCTTTTTACATCGATAGTTTACGACAATATTTTTCGGCAGATAGCCTGAAGTATTATGATGAAAACGCTAATAAAATTGTTGATGCAAAGCTGAAAAGAATTAAGCTGGGTCTTGACCTCCAGGGAGGAATGCACGTCGTCCTTGAAGTTAATGTGATAAAGATGCTTCAGGATATGGCTAAGAACAAGGATCAGACCTTCAATGAAATAATGCAACAGGTATCGGCTCAAGCAAAGGCGACAGACGCCGACCCCCTTGATCTCTTACAACAACAATTTGAACAACGGGGCATAAGATTGAGCAGGTATTATGGAGATATCAGGGACGATAACGCCAAGGTAATGAGCTACTTGCGAGATCAAACAAAGAGTGCAGTCGACCGGGCAATGGAAATAGTCCGTAACCGCGTCGACCAATATGGTGTATCTGAACCTTCAATTCAAAAACAAGGTAATTCACGAATTGTTGTTGAACTCCCAGGCGTGAGCAACGAGAGTGAAGTGAGGCAATTGCTCCAGGGAACAGCGCTGCTCGAATTTAAGCTACTGAAACCGACCGACGTAGTGGTAAAAGTTTTCCAGGCAATTGACAATGTGCTTGCAGGAAAAGTTGACACTTCCTCGGCAACGCAGGACACAACTTCTTCTGATACAACCATGACTGCGGAACAGTTTGCAAGGAAGCATCCATTCTTTGCTGTTGTCAGAGTAAATCCTCAAACAGGTGATGCTTATGTTGCTGAAAACGATCGCGACAAGCTTGAACGAATGCTTCTCCGCCCTGATGTTCAGAGAGTTATTCCTTCTGATTTTCAGTTTCTGTACAGTGCAAAGCCGCAAATTGTCGCCCAGGGGGCGAAGTATTATGAATTGTTCGTTGTTAAAAAGGATCCCGAGCTTACAGGGAGTGTTGTTACGAATGCACAGGCCCAGATTGATCCCACAACAAATTCACCGATTGTGACAATGCAAATGAATTCTGAGGGTTCAAGAGAATGGGCGAGAATTACAGGAGCAAATATTGGGAAAAGGATTGCTATAGTTCTGGACAATGCGGTTTATTCTGCACCTGTTGTACGGTCGAAAATAACAGGTGGAAATTCTCAAATAGAAGGGATGGGGAGTGTAGAAGAGGCAAATCTTCTGGCCATAGTGTTACGCGCAGGTGCGCTTCCTGCTCCAGTCGACATTGTTGAAGAGCGGAACGTTGGGCCATCACTGGGTGAGGACTCAATAAAGAATGGTGTTACCGCAGGAATAGTTGGCTTGTCATTTATTGTCCTCTTTATGTTTTTTTATTATCGTACAGGAGGAGCCGCAGCCGATTTCGCAGTGCTTTTAAACATACTTTTCATATTAGGGGTCCTTGCTGGATTTCATGCGACACTTACATTGCCCGGCATCGCAGGGATGATACTCACGGTTGCAATAGCTGTGGATGCGAATGTCCTTATTTACGAACGTATTAGAGAAGAGCTTGCTACAGGAAAAACTCTACGAGCTGCAATCGACCAAGGATATTCAAAAGCCTTTACTGCAATTTTTGACTCAAACATAATCTCTCTTTTTACAGGGGCGATCCTTTATCAATTCGGGACTGGCCCTGTTCAAGGGTTTGCACTTACCTTGATGATTGGTATTCTTGCAAGCTTATTTAGTGCCATCATTATCACGCGTGTAATTTTCGATATCATGATAGAGCGCGGAGCCACAGAAATCAATTTCGGCTGAAAAGGAGTTTAGTTAATGCGTTTTTTCCCTAAGACAAACATCGATTTTATAGGAAAACGACACATCTGGTATACGGTGTCAATCACCTTTATTGTGATAGGATTAGTTACAATGGCCATAAGAGGGTTAAACTATGGAATCGATTTTAAGGGTGGTACTGAACTCACAGTCAAGTTTGAAAATCCTGTAAATATTGCCACTGTGCGATCTGCTCTTGACAAAGTGGGTTTTGGTGACGCAGAAATCAAAACTTTTGGATCTGCAAATAGATTGTTGATAACTGTCAAGCAGACCAGTCAGGGTTCGACAGTCACCAATGAGATACTGACACAGCTTCAGAATACATTTCCAAATAACCCGTTACAATTGCTGCAGGAGAACAAGATTGGCCCAAAAATTGGCCAGGAACTTCGTAAAGATGCAGTCATGGCGATCTTTTACAGCCTGATAGCTATCCTGATATATGTTTCTTTGAGATTTCAGTTTATATATGCTGTGGGTGCCGTCGTAGCACTTTTCCATGACGTTCTTATTACTCTGGGTGCAGTTGCAGTTTTTAGCTGGCTTGTTCCCTGGCTCAATTTGCAAATAAATCAAACGATGGTTGCTGCATTTCTGACTCTGGTCGGGTACTCGATGAATGATACAGTTGTAATATTTGATAGAATTAGAGAGAACTTGAAAATATACAAGGGTGAAAACCTCATTCGAGTGATGAACAGAAGCATCAACGACACTCTGAGCCGAACTATTATAACTTCTGCCACTGCATTTGTCGTCCTCTTGGCGCTGCTGATTTTTGGAGGTGAGGTTACACGTGGTTTTGCATTTGCAATGCTCGTAGGTGTTGTGACGGGTACATATTCTTCCATTTACGTTGCTTCTTCACTCGTTGTAGACTACAATATTTATATAAAAAAGGTTGATTTGAGATTACCAGCCAGTCAGTCACCAGTTCTCGAGGTTGAGAAACATTATGAAATTTCACCGAAAAGAGCTTGAAAGAGGAATAATCCTATTGGTAGTTGACGGGAGCATTCTCGGCGGGCCTGATGCAATTAGCTTAAATGACGAGATTCAAAAGCTAGTGGCAGAGGGTGGGAGAAAATTTGTGGTTGATATGAAAGCCGTCGACCACATTAACAGCAGTGGACTGGGCATTTTGATAAACAGTGTAAATACTGCCCGTCAGGCTGGAGGAGACTTAAAAATCGCAAATGCGAGCGTGCGCGTTTTGGATCTTTTAAGAATTACAAAGCTAAATCAGATATTTGTACCTTATAACTCAGTTGAAGAAGCCGTGAAGGACCTTACATAGTTTTCCTTCGAGCCGACCGTAGTGTTTGCTATGGCTCCTTGAGGAATCTTCATGTGGGATAAGAGGTGAAAGATCTCTACAATCATGCATGTATAATTAGACAAGCGGTTCCTGTTTTTTACGTGGAAATGCTGGACAGAATTGAGAAAAGGCGTATTGAATGAGCATAAAGGTAATTGTTGGCGCGCAATGGGGTGATGAGGGAAAAGGTAAGGTCGTCGACCTCTTGAGCGAAGGGGTTGACATTGTTGCCCGATATCAGGGCGGAGCGAACGCAGGACATACAGTTGTTGTTGACGGGAAAACATATATACTCCATTTGATCCCTTCTGGAATCCTTCATGCAGGGGTTACTTGTGTGATTGGAAACGGCGTTGTTCTCGATCCTCAAGCTCTTCTTGAAGAAATAAAACTTCTTGAGTCTCATAACATTGATGTGTCAGGTAGACTTTTCATCTCACACAATGCGCATCTTATAATGCCTTATCACAAAATCATTGATCAGCTCAAAGACCAGGGGGTGGACAAGATTGGTACGACAGGGAGAGGAATTGGGCCTGCGTACATTGACAAATTTGCCCGCGTTGGTATTAAAATTGTTGACTTGTTGCATCGAGACATATTGGTGAAGAAAATTAAGTCTAATATTGAGGACAAAAATCAGCTGCTAAAAAAAATATATAATGTTGAACAGCTTAACGTTGATGAAATTGTAGATACTTATCTGCATTACGACAAACTTCTTGATGAGTTTATAACAGACACGTCTGTTTATCTTAATCAAGCTGTTAAAAATGGTAAGAATATACTTGCTGAAGGGGCACAGGGGGCAATGTTAGATGTGGATTTTGGCACTTACCCATATGTGACCTCTTCAAATCCGACTAGCGGAGGCGCATGTATCGGGTTGGGTGTACCGCCAACAAGCATAACTTCTGTGATAGGCGTTGTAAAGGCATATACTACGAGGGTAGGGAATGGTCCATTTCCAACTGAACAAGAAAATGAAGTAGGAGAAACGCTTCGGAAAATTGGAGGTGAATATGGCGCTACAACCGGTAGGCCCAGGCGTTGTGGGTGGTTGGACCTCTTTAGCTTGAAGCATTCCGTGATGATTAATGGGATTGAAGAACTTGCGGTTACGAAACTAGATGTTCTTGATCAGTTCGATGAAATAAAAGTTTGCGTTGGTTATGAACATAAGGGCAAACCACTTAAGAGCTTTCCCCTTGATTTGTGCACCCTTGAGAATCTTAACCCAATTTACGAGACTCTACCTGGTTGGAAGACAAAAATAGCTGGAATAAAAGGATTTGACAAACTTCCTGGAAATTGCAAGTCCTACATTTCCTTTATCGAATCCTATCTTGGCGTACCTGTAAAAATAATTTCAATTGGTGCAATGCGCGATGAGACTATCTTCGCCACGTCTTGAAATCATTTGTTGAACAAAGAAGCTAATGATGGATTTTCGTCAGATTAAAGAAAAATATTTTCTAAAACGAACTTCACTGATGGTACAACCAGGCAAATGACTTTAATCTTGTTAGATTTCAACGAAGATGCCAAGCGTAAAGTCGGTTCCATTGACATTTATCCTTGCTACAGAGAGAGGAGGGAGGGATATTGTTAAATTGTTGTAAGTTGTTGATCCCTGTTTGAATATGGCTGTGGAATTGAACTGCGGCGAACGGAACTTCATCTCTCCTCGAAATCCTATGCTTGATGCGATCTTGTACTCAACTCCAGTTTCTACTTGAATTCCAAAATTCGTTGATGTTGTGGTCGTTGCCTTAGCATTTCCAATTTCGTAATCGCGTTTCCCAAAATACAAAGCAGGGCCTCCGCCCAAGTAAATTCGCCACTTCTCTCCGCCCAGTGGAAGATTAAAGTATCCGTTGAATTCAAAGAGAGTTAAATGAAAGCCGTCATAAATTGGAACACTTACATAATTTCCATTTGGGTCGTATCCATAAATGGTTCTTGTTTGTTGACGTGACGCCATTATTTGAAACGTAGTTCCCAGAGAGTTGCTCCTTGAGAATAACGCGCGGATCTCCCCGCCAAATGAGATAAATCCATTTAAGTCCGAATAGCTTGACCGAATTATTGGATCGATGTCATATGGTGAAGGATAAATGCGTGCTGATGTATTGTAGTCGATATAAGCTGTCAGTTGTATTCGCGGGCACTGAGCGTAACTGTTGGTTGAAATAAGTATTGCAACAACAGCAACTGCCTTCATCTAAAAAACTTAGAGCGATTGTCCTCTATAGAAGCGGTTTCCTTCAGCTGTTGAATCCAATCACTGACAATGCGAGATTTTTGTTCCTGCATCATTTGTTGCATAAGTGTAAGGCGCTGCACTGCAAAGGAAGTCGAGTCAAATGGGCTTTTATAAAGTACTTGTACGACATATACACCGCGGAGTCCATTAAATGGCTTTGAAATTTGACCTGGTTTTAGCTTATACACCTGCGCCATGAAGCTGAAGTCCCTTCCAATTCCTGGGACGAAAACAAGAGGATTAAATTCCCCGGTATTACCAAACACAAGCCTCGAATCTAATCGGGTTAAAGCTTTCAAACTGTCTGTGGGATTGAGCTTTTTCAGAAGGCTATTTGCGTAGTCCTGTGCCATCTGCATCTTTTTTTCCCGAATGAGTTTAGATTTGATTTGTCCTGAAACCTGGTCAAATGGCTTCACACCTGCACCTGTCACCCTGGTGATCATAAATATTGCGTAACCCTGAGGAATGTTAATTACTTCGCTAATGTCACCAAGTGAACCTTTAAATGCCCAGTCTATGAGGTTTGTATTAGTTCCAATCCCAGGGATCAAATTGCCTTTGGTAAATGGCGCTGTCTCACGAGGCTGAAGATTCATCGTTTGCGCAGCCTTGTCAAACCCATCCTGTTTTGCTAAGTATATAAAATCCTCCCCGCGCTGTTTCAAGTCGTCTTTCGTTTGTTGAGTAATCTTGACACTCATTTTAATGTCAGCAATTTTCAACTCATGCGAGTCTTTGCCAAGCACTTTTATTATATGGAGCCCATATTGTGTTCGAACTGGCCCCACAATTTGTCCAACGTTTGCTTTGAACGCCGCATCTTCAAATGGTTTGACCATCATTCCTTTGCTGAACCAGCCGAGGTCTCCCCCGTTTTGTGCTGATCCAGGATCCTGTGAGTACCGACGGGCTAGGTCGGCAAAATTTGCTCCCCCTTTAGCTTCTCTCAAAACTGTAGCAGCCTGTTTGTACGCCAGAGTTGAATCTGGACCAGGGATCACCCTGATTAAGATGTGGGCTGCATGAACAAATTCCGTCTTTCCCTTTTGTTCTCCAATGATTTTAATCAAGTGATAACCATCTGGAGCAAGGAAGGGGCCAACCACATCTCCCACTTTTGAATTGTTTATTTTGTCAGCAATTGACGGGTTAATTTGTCCACGGCCGAGAAACGCATCATTAAACGGGGTCTCGGAATATTCTTTCACCAGTTCAAGAAAGTCGGTGCCGCTCTTTGCCAGAGACGCTGCCTGATTTATCTGGCTGAGTACGTCAGCAGAGTCTGCATGTGAAGGGACTTCAGGAAGTACGACATATCTTAACTGACGTGTTGGCTGGGTTCGGAATTCGTTCTCATGCTTGGAGTAATATTCCCTAACATCGGCATCAGTGACATTTGCCGCTGAGTCTGTATATAGCACATTTGGATCGAATAAGACATAATCTGCATTTGCCTTAATCGACTCTTGTTCAAATTTCATCTTCAGTTCACCTGGTGGAATCCTTAGTGCGCTGTATAGTCGGCCAGTTAATTTGTCCTGCAATCTTTGTTCCTTGAGGTAGTCCTGAACATTTCTCCAAAACTGGACGACTTCAGGATTGTTGGATGCAAGGGCTGCCATTAGAATTTGCTTGTTGAGATGGCCTGTTGAATCCTCAAAATTTCTCTTGATAACGTCTGGCAGGGTTTCCGGTCTATTCGTGACCCAGTCCAGTATCTCTTGGTCTGTTACAATGATGCCGAGCTTTCTTGCTTCCTGGTCGACGAGTATCTGGTTCACAAGAGCATCCCAGACCTGGTCTCTCAGCTGTGACATCACTTGATCATCCGGGTCCTGCTTGGTTCGATTCTTATAATCTTCAACAGCTCTCTGAAGAAGTTGCTCAAATCGTTGATAAGTGATCTCCTCACCGTTGACTTTTCCCACAATATTTCCGGTCATACCCCGGCTGCGGCGTCCAGTAATATCCATCCCCCAGTCGAAGACAATCGTGGCCACAAAAAGTATGGCTAGACCAATTAAAATAGCGGGCATGTTATCCCGCATCTTACTCATTATAGGCATCTCAGGAAAACTTCCTCTCCGGCAAAGTTATACAACCTTTTCTTGTGCTTAGGCGGTGCGTAAGGTGTGTTGTCCTTTCCAGTCCTCAGTCGTATCAGTCGTTATATTCACCGCGCTGGCTAAAAAATATAATTGCAGAAAGGCTTAAAATCAATTTACCCAGATATGCATGCGGTCTCAAGACACATTGGAGATCGCTTTATCATTTGTTTGCAATTCAGGAGTGACTTTTTTAAGGCTTTTTGAATCTCTCAATTATTGACAGTAAGACTTTGCCAACTCACTTTCTGTTCGGCTTAATCGAGATCGACGTTTTCTAAGTGTTTGTTGCACTTAAGCCATGTTTAGTTCTCCACAGAAGCTGGCTCCTTCTTCTTCGGAATCATTCTCAGGAAATCACCATACTTAATTGGTTCCTCTAGACGGCATGACCATACCAGCTGCTCCCTTCCATTCTTGTCCTTCCAGTATGTGATATCTGGGCATCCGTCACACATGCTTTGGTCACCATTAGGCATCAAATCTACAGGCTGAATGATCATTATTGACTGCATGTAGACTTTCTTAAATATTCTCAATGGATTTGCGATGAGATAGCCAATATATTTTTTAAATGCCTTTCTTATCCCTTTATCGAACATCCATGTGTTGAAAAGAGTTGCGCGGCCTAGACTTAACGTCTTTGGTGAGGCATAGGAAAGATATCTGTCTCTCTTGTAATGGTAAAGTGTCATCACAAGCTCTATAAATTTGCTCCCAGCATATCCGAATATCTTATCCTTATTGCCAATTCGTTCTGTAAGCAGCCATTTAAAATGGTCGGGTGCGTGCGTCCCATTAAGGTAGGCTGCAGGTGAGAAGTCGGGATATCGTTCACGGATCTTGTTGACAACGTCGGGAGCCATCAGGTCTGTCTTTTCCTGCTTTTCTGAATGATAATGTATATCGGTCCAGACTATCTTCTGGTCACCAGCATAAAAGTCGAAAGGTGTATCCGGAGTTATATACCTGAACAAAATAAAAACCATCGTATGCACTATATCGATGTGTTTTTGAGCCCACTGGACAAGATCTGGAACATATTGTAAAGTATCTTCATAAATCGTCGAGTTAAAAGAACAAGCAATTCCTCCTTCTTCTGCAAGCATCTCTGCATAATATAGGCGCAGATCATTCAGTTCAACTTCATTCTTGTTGAGCCACTTTTTGTCGCGGCCCCGTCCCTGCTTGCTGTCAATGTGAAAGGTAAATCCGAATACTCCGGCTTTTTTCAGCTCATGGAGAAGCTCCTTTGTAAGAGCAATCCCGTTTGTGTTGATAATAGGTTTTAATCCACGATTTTTTATGTCAGCGACCAGTTCCACTATGTTTGGATATAAAAGTGGGTCGCCTCCAGCAATTGAAATGCAGTCGGATTTTCTTACTGATTGGAAGAAGTCAAGCTCGTGCTTTACCTCTGAGATTGGCTTATGTGAGTTTTTTACATTCTTCCTGTAACAGCCATAGCAGTTGAGGTTACATTGCCATGTGGGTTCCAGCCATGTGATTCCATTGTCAGGCATAGTCCAGGGCAGCCTATAAAGATCTTTTGCATTAATTATGTTCGTCTTCATTTTACCTCCTTGATTTGAGCTGAAGATTTTATGGCCATTGGTGAGCATCCAGACCTGAGGATTTTCAAGTTTTCTTTTATGACTACTAATGTGGCTCCTACAGCACTCCCTAGTGCGCTGTTGCCTCTCTCGTTGTCATATGTTATAGAATTAGCACTTCTGTTTATGGCTTCCATCTTAGTGCCATCACGATGAACTACTGTTTGGAAAGGTAAATAACCACATGGTCAATTGCAATGGAGAAATATACTTAAGGTGTTCCAGTTACACCGTGATGCCTTATGTAAAGGGCTTTATGAGATGGCATTCGACGCCTTAATTAAATTCATTGATAAAGCTTTACCTAATGACATAGGATTCTGAGCCATTAGTTTCTGGTGCAGAGCTAAAATTCATTTCTTTAGCTTTGGTTGAATTTTTTGCAAGAAACGGCCATACTGCAGCTTAAGTATGGTCCTTTCTCTATTTACAAGCCTGACAATGCTCCTGCCAATGTTGCGCAAGAGGGAAGAGTCATACTGTCTGTTGTATCCAGTTGCTTTGGCGAAATCCTTCGAAATCACCACCTTTTGCCTCTTTCTGCAAATGCTTTTGTTGCGAATAGTTTATCATAGTTGCTTCCATTCTTTAGATTGTTCCTTGTCACAGTTATAGTGGATGTAACCTGAAAATTTTCCACATCTATTTCGAACTGTTTTTCATGGGATTTTTATTTGGCTCATCGTATCCCATCCATTTCATAGAGATTTTTGGTGAGTCAATTCGGTTCCTTGATTAATTATGAGCATATGCTTAAAATATAATTTGTGAATAAAATTGACCACACAAACAAATCTGCAATTAAGTAACTCATCGGGTGATTAAAATGGGAAAGCTACTTTTGGAAGTAAAAAATTTGAAGGTCGGCTTTGACGACATGGTTGTTATAGATGGCCTTTCTTTTTCCGTGAGGGAAGGTGAGGTTCTTACAATATTAGGCCCAAATGGAGCAGGGAAGTCTGTCTTACTAAAGGCATTACTTGGATTAGTGCCGCATGAGGGAGAGGTGGTCTGGCACAGGAAGCCCAGGATTGGATATCTTCCACAGGGAATGAATCAGTTAACTGTAAAGGATTTCCCCCTTTCTGTAGCGGATTTCTTTTCTCTAAAAAATGTCAATCGGGATCAGGTTCTGGATCACCTGGCACTTGTAGGGCTGGATCGAAACGTTCTTGCCAGCAAAGCTGGTCACCTCTCTGGTGGAGAGTTCCAGAGGATGTTGATCGCCTGGGTGCTTGTAACTAACCCTGAAGTAGTCTTTTTCGACGAGCCAATAACGGGTGTGGATGTCGGTGGTGGACAGACCATTTACTCTCTCCTTCATAGCGTATGGGAGAAGCAGGGGCTAACGATTCTCCATGTCACACATGACTTGGGGATTGTTCATGCTCACTCTACACATGTTCTTTGCTTGAGTAAAATCGGACATATTTGTTATGGCGTTCCATCCGAGATACTAACGCCAGAGGTTTTGAGAGGTATCTACGGCACGGACATAAAATTTTATGGTCATCAGGAGGGATTGAACCGATGACGCAGCAACTATTCTGGAGCTTGATCAGTGGTAGCTTTGTAGCAGGCGTTGCAGCTTATTTAGGTACCCTTATGCTCTCAAGAAAAATGGCGGTTGTCGCCGGTCCTCTTGGTCATTTAGCTCTTCCGGGTGTAGCAATTGCTATCATTTACGGTTTTAGCATCTCACTAGGAGCATTTCCGTTTGTTATTCTGGGGGTCGTTCTGATCTGGTTGTTTGAGATGAGAACCAAACTTCCAATGGAAGCTTTAACGGCTATAGTATTTGCTACAGGCGTTGCTACTGCATTCCTTTTTTTGCCTGTTGATGAGGCAGAAGCTGCTCTCGTTGGAAACATCATGAACGTCAGCTACAAGGAAGCAATAGCGTCGATAACTTTAAGCTCAATGGTCTTCTTAATTGTAAAAATAAGTTACAACAGAATTATGTTGATAAATATCTATGAGGACGTTGCAAAGACAGAAGGAATAGACGTAAAGTTGTATAATTTCCTTTATCTTCTCAGCATTGCAATTATCGTGGCATTTGGAGTGAACCTTGTAGGCGGGCTTATGACAGCAGCTCTGGTGGCCATTCCAGCAGCTGCATCTCGAAATGTTAGCAGAAGTCTGGGACAGTACAGAGTATTAGCTTCTCTGTTTGGGGTGGTGTCGGCAATTCTGGGTATAACGGTCTCTTTTTGTTCGAAGCTGCCAGCTGGCCCAGTTGTGATTCTCGTGGGAGCAACAATATTTTTAGTGACTGTAATATTCTCCAAAAATTCTTGATGAGGAATAGACAGAAAATCATAAGTACCGAATCTATTAATCAGTCTTACATTTGAATAAGATGTCATGTTCTATTCGAAAGGTTTAAAATATCTTGACTTAATTTGAGGATATTTATACAATAAACTAAACGATCGACAAGGGAACAATGTCAAGGCCTACTTCAACGAGAAAGATATGCCATCCGCCGTTATATAAGTACTTCACACCGGCAGGGAAAACTGTGTCTGGTGAAGAAGAAATAATTTTGTCGCTTGACGAACTTGAAGCAATTAGACTGGCAGATCACGAGGGGTTTTACCATGAAAAGGCTGCAAATAAGATGGGCGTCTCCAGACAAACCTTTGGAAGGATTGTTGAATCCGGGCGCAGGAAGATTGCGGATGCAATTGTCAGCGGCAAAGCAATTAGGATAGAAGGTGGGGAAATTTATTTGCAAGGAAAAGGAATGTATCATTGTTACGATTGTCATCACAGCTGGCGAATGTCTCGAAGGAGAAAAGGGTGCCCTCACTGTCGAAGCTCAAACATTTTTTACATCGAAGAGAATGGGGCTGCATCGCTACAAAAGTTTAGCGAAAAGAGATGATTATGAATTTCAAGAATAGTGACGGGAAGGGTTGGGTATTTTAATTTTTTGACCTTCTCGAGTTAACTTTGTTCAAGTTAAGGATTTCTCCTCTTCAAGAAAGCCATAATTGCTTGCCTAAATTCATCTCTGCTCGTGGCGTCAATTATAGCCTTTATCTCTGCTTCCAGTAGCTTTTCGAGATCATAGTAAATTGAATTATTTACCAATTCTTTAGCTGATGCAAAGGCGCCGAGCAATTTGCCTGATGATTCCCTGGCAATCTCCATTGCTGCGTCTTCAAGCTTGTCTCGTGCTACAATCTTGTTGACCAATCCCAATTTCAACATTTCCTCTGCTTCAATAATTGGATCTAGCAAGAGGAGTTCACACGTTTTTGCCATTCCGATTTGTCGAGCAACAGATAGAGTCCACCCGCCATCTGGAACCAGGCCTATTGAAGTGTAGGCTTGTTTGAACTTTGCATCGTGCGAAGCAATTCTTAAATCACACGACATAGCCAGGCTGAAGCCAACACCATAAGCAATTCCGTTCACCGCAGCAATTACAGGTTTTCTGAGATGTCGAATGCCAAGTATGATCTGGTGAAATTTTTTGGTTATGGACGCAAAGCTATCTTGTTTTGATTTATCCCAATCAACAAACATTTTCAGGTCTGCACCAGCCGAAAAACAATTTCTGTTTCCTGTTATAATAACTGACCTGATCTGGTGGTTGCTTTGGGAAAAATCAACTGCTTCATTCAGCTGATCAACCATCTTATCATTGAACGCATTCATAGCTTCGGGTCGATTCAAACGGATCGTAAATACATCCTCATTTAGTTCGGTTGTTACCGCATCTGTCATAAGTGAAACCTCTTAATTTGTTGCGACTAAGAAGGGACTTTGGAGAGTTAGCTTGTCATTTTATCCCTTTTGAATTATGTTAGTTAATGTGATAATGAATTATAAGCTATGATTTCTGGAAATACAACTATTGGAATCCTTGGTGGTGGACAATTGGCCAGAATGAGCGCTTTGGCTGCCTTTCGACTTGGTTTTGATGTATCAATTCTTGAAAAGTTTAAGAACTCTCCAGCTGGAATGTTGACAAAGCATGAATATGTTGGTACCGTGAATGACAAGAAAGTCATGAAAGCATTTCTGCAATCAGCTCATTTGTTCACCCTTGAGAACGAGTTTATTGATCAAGGGCAGCTGCGCTTTATAGAAGACTTTGGCAAGAAACTCGTACCTTCATCAAAGACCGTTAGCTTAATTCAGGACAAACTAATTCAGAAGCAAACGCTTACACGCTTTAACATCCCTGTCCCCAGATTCATGGAGATTCAGGATCATACGACATATTCAGATATTGCAAGAGTTTTAGGCGAGACCTTCCTGCTCAAGTCAAGAAAAATGGGGTATGATGGCTACGGTAATGCATATGTAGATTCAGAATTTGCCTTTGAACGATCTCGTAGCAGACTTTTGCTGCGTCATTCTGCATTAATGGCAGAGGAGTTTGTTGACTTCGAAATGGAGCTTGCCATAATGGTAGTGCGTACGAAGAAAGAGACGCTAACATATCCACTCGTTCAGTCCTTCCAGGTCAACCACATTTGCCATACAGTTATAGCGCCTGCTCCTGTCGAAAGTAAGACTCGCAAGCAAGCGGAAGAAATAGCAATTGCAGCAGTAGAATCTTTAAAAGGTTATGGTTTATTTGGAATAGAGCTTTTTCTTGAAAAGGGGGGACGCATCTTGGTGAACGAAATGGCTCCAAGGCCTCACAATTCTGGACATTTCACAATTGAAGCTTGCGTTACAAGCCAATTTGAAAATCATATCAGATCTATATTGAATTTACCTCTGGGTTCAACTGAAATGATCAAACCATATGCGGTTATGGTGAATATCCTTGGCAAACGTACAGGGACAGGATTTGTAAAAAACTATGACCAAATTCTGAAGGATGACAAGATCCACTTACACGTATATGGCAAAGAGAAGTCACGAAAGGGACGGAAGATGGGGCATATGACTATAATTGGCGAGAATCTCGAAACTATTTTAGAGCGTGCGGAAAGATTGACTAAACTTGTTAAGATTTGAGGAGGTAAGGAATGTTGAGTCGTTTGGTTAAGAAGGACATTCGACCTGTGGCTGGAATCATTATGGGAAGTGATTCTGACTTGCCTGTGATGAAGGATGCAGCTGAAGTGCTCGACGAGTTTGAAGTGCCTTATGAACTACAAATTGTCTCAGCTCATAGGACACCGCTTCGAATGGCTGAATATGCGTCAACGGCACATGAGCGAGGGATAAAGGTTATCATTGCTGGTGCTGGTGGTGCTGCTCACCTTCCTGGAATGACAGCTGCACATTCCCCCCTTCCAGTTGTTGGAGTTCCGATAAAATCGAAATCACTTGATGGCCTAGACTCCCTTCTCTCGATAGTCCAGATGCCCTCTGGTGTTCCGGTGGCTACAGTTGGAATTAACCAGGCGAGAAATGCAGGATTGCTTGCTGTGCAAATTCTTTCCACTGGGGACTCGACCATTTTGAAAAAGCTGGTAGAGTACAAGAAGAAGCTTGAAGCGGAGTCTCTATCGAAAAATTTAAAACTGTCAAGATCGAGTGTTTATAGAAGGTCTTGAACAATAAGGACATGTGAATTTGCCCAATTTATTCTAAAAAGAGTTCCTACGAGCACTTATCTGTTCTGTTCACCTTGCATTCCTTTGAATAGGGTATTAACTTTTTCAACAAAAATGGAGGAAGATTTTGACAGAAATTAAAAGAGATTGGGCAATAATCTTAGGATCATCAAGTGGATTTGGCGCTGCTACAGCATTGGAACTTTCCAGACATGGGATTAACATTTTCGGCGTGCACTTTGACAGAGCAGCAACTATGCCACAGGTACATGAGCTTATCTCGAAAATAAAATTAAACGAGGTCAATGTCGTCTTTTTTAATATTAATGCTTCGGATCCAGAAGAGAGAGAAAAAGCACTTGATGAGATGAAGAATATTCTTTCTCAAAGTAAGGATTCGACTGTCAGAGTCCTCATGCATTCTTTAGCATTTGGTAGTTTAAAGCCCTATTTTGGAAGGACAAGGGATGAGTCTCTTAGTCAAAAGCAGATTGAAATGACCCTTGATGTTATGGCAAATTCGCTCGTGTATTGGACTCAGGGTGCCTTTTTCAGAGGGATGCTTAAAAAGGGCGCTAGAATTTTTGCAATGACAAGTTCAGGCGGTCACACTGTATTGCCGAACTATGGTGCGGTGTCGGCAGCAAAAGCTGCGATAGAGTCGCACATAAGGCAAATTGCAATGGAGCTCGGACCTTACGGAATTACTGCGAATTCTATAATGGCAGGGGTCACCGATACCCCGGCATTGCGCAAAATCCCAAATTCTGATTCAATGCTCAAGATTGCTATTCGCAAAAATCCAACTGGTCGGGCGACGACTCCTGAGGATGTTGCAAAAGCGATTGCACTCCTTACTGATGAACGTGCTCAATTTATAAGCGGTAACTTGATTGGAGTCGATGGTGGTGAGGACATCGTCAGCTACATTGGTCAAAATTCTCCCAGCGACCTTGGGACCGGCGAAATAATTTGATAACATATAAAATATAGAGGGTGGCAGTGGAGAATCTCAACCGGGAAATAACGCAAGTTTTTTTCGTTTAATACTTGTAATGGTTGCGAGAAAATTTCCAGCAATAGTTTTATTGAGTTTTGTATTTGCATTAGCAATGGCAGCAAATGCTCAAAAGCTGAGGATAAGCTATGATTACGCAAGTTTTGTCTATGATAGCACGAGCTCTTATGTTGAGCTTTATTATTCGTTTGATCGCAATAGCTTGAGGTTGTCAAGCTTGAATGGTAGGCAGAGCGGCGGTGTTTTGATCAATCTTTCCCTATATCGTTTACCTTCCGATTCGCTTGTCAAGAGAAATCTTATAAAGGTTCCTATTTCCCTACAGGATAGCTCAACCTCTTTTTCGGCTCATAACTTAGTAGGCCTGATGGGCTTTGTGCTCCTGCCTGGCAGATACAGGATTAGAGTGCATGCTGTCGACATTAACGACTCTACAAATCTGGACAGCCTGAATGGAACAATGGAAATCCCTCGTTTTTCTCAAACCCTACTGTCGTCGAGCGACGTCGAGTTGTGTGCGATGATTTCCAGCGCACCTCAATCTACCGATTCAAGTCAAAGTGAGAGGAGTGTTTTCTACAAAAACACCTTGAATGTCATACCCAATCCATCTGGGATGTACGGCGCGGGACTCCCGATTATTTACTATTACGTAGAGATATACAATTTGCTTAAAACTGACAGACAGGAAGCATCGCCTGCAGATAGTTTCTATATTATTGACTATCGCGTTATAGATTCATTTGGCAGGGTGCATAAGAGTTCAGAGAAAATAAAACATAAATTTGCGAATTCAGCGGTTGAGGTTGGGACGATAAATGCCTCAAATCTTAAAACTGGTACATACACATTTGCTTTTTCGGTTCGTGATTCAGGCTCAAATGCCTTTACCTCAACATCGAAGCGTTTTTTTGTTTACAACCCAGGTCTTGGTTCTCCTGTCAGTGATAGCGGGGCGGAGGCTCGAGTGTCTGTCATGTCATCGGAATTTGCTGGGATGACAGAGGCCCAAATTGACCAGGAGTTTCAGGAAGCCAGGTACATTGCAACTAACAATGAAATTTCACAGTACAACAAGCTTACAGGGGCAGAAGCTAAACGTGTTTTCATCTACGATTTTTGGAAGAAGCGCAATACAACACCGGTTTCGCAGGTGAATAGTTACAGGCAAACTTATATGGAGCGGGTTGCGTACGCAAACACACATTTTGGTGTGGGGAGAAACGAGGGTTGGAATACAGATCGCGGGCGGGTTTATATATTGTACGGTCCCCCAGACGAAATAGATCGCCATCCTAATGAAACAGATTCTAGACCATATGAAATATGGTACTACAATTCCATTGAAGGGGGGGTAAACTTCGTCTTTATCGACAGAACCGGGTTTGGGGACTATACACTTGTAAACTCCACAAAGAGGGGGGAAATACACGATGATGATTGGCAGCGCTATTTGACAGTTGGGAGGTAAATTTTGCACAATACAACGTGGGAAAAAAATATCATTATTTCTTGTCTAAATAATTTGCATGTTGTTGCGTGAAGTGTTATAATTAAATGAAGGATTGACCATGATGCCGGTCTTAAAGCGCCCATTAGAGGCGGAACGACAGTTGAAGAAAGACTTATTAGCTTGATCCTCTCTGTGACGACCTCAAAACGACCGGTTTTTAAATCACGAGCCATCCAGTACGAGACTTCCCAGTAGGACGCATGGGGTCATCAAATTCTTTAACATATTAATATTAGAGGAGTTCGTTATGAACATCTATGTAGGTAACCTTTCGAGGGATATTAGCGAAGAGGAATTAAAGCAGTCATTTGAAACCTTTGGACAGGTCTCAACTGTCAACATCATTAAGGACAAATTCTCTGGCGAGCCAAGAGGGTTCGGTTTTGTCGAGATGCCGAATAAGGAAGAGGCACAAGCTGCTATTCGTGGCTTGAACGGCAAAGAGATGAAAGGCCGTGTTGCTGACGTTAATGAAGCACGTCCTCGAGAAGATCGCAATAAAGGTGGAAATAGACAAAGAAGAGACAACCGAGGCGGTGGACGCCGGGGTTGGTAAATCTAATTCCGAAATTCAAAACAGCCGGTCACAGCCGGCTGTTTTTTTATAAACCTTTTCCATGTAAGTCGCTTTCGTTGAAACTTCCAGTGTAGCTAATTATATTTTCGCAGTTGGCTTGAGAAAAAGCACATGCTGGCGTAGCTCAGCTGGTAGAGCAGCGGTTTCGTAAACCGCAGGTCATCGGTTCGAATCCGATCGCCAGCTCAAACCTTTCTGGGAATGTAGCCGAGTTTCAAATCCACGAATCACCTCTGCCTATTTGCAAATCGACACAATGTATTACTGGATAAAATTTTAATCGTACCAGGTTGGAATTTGATCGGAATCATTCTATTTTCTTAGGAATGAACGTGGAGATCAAATTCACACCTATATCAAATCTTGGAGAATTTGGGCTGATAAACCGGATCAGGAATATCGCCGCCAGGGTCGATAACTTGCATGTCGTTCATTCGATAGGCGATGATTCGGCTGTCCTCAAAACAGGAGAGGACAAAATGGAAATTGTAACAACAGATTTAATGCTTCAAGGGGTTCACTTTGATTTGTCTTATACCTCTATGCGCCATTTAGGTCGGAAAGCGGCAGCAGTGAACCTCAGCGACATTGCGGCAATGTCAGGCATTCCTGTTGCAGCAACAGTATCGTTAGGATTACATTCGAATCTAAGTGTTGAAATGGTTGATGACTTCTATGAGGCATTGGTAGAAGAATTTGGAAGATACGGCTGTGCTGTTGTGGGGGGTGATGTTTCTGCATCTGTAATTGGAATGGTTATCAGCATAACGGTCATAGGCGAAGTAGAGCCGAAAAGATACGTTCTAAGGCGCGGAGCAAAGCCGGGAGATGTGGTATGTGTATCTGGTGACTTGGGGAGAGCACAGGCAGGCTTGAAGATACTCAATCGCGAAAAGGCTCGTTATATTCAGTCGGGTGAGCCATCTGATTTTTCTCCAAACTTTGAAGGCTATGATGATGCACTTGAGAAGCATCTTTTACCCGAGCCGAGAGTCGACATGTCGAGAAAAATAACTGAGAAAATTAATGTTCACTCTATGATAGATGTGAGCGATGGTCTTGCTTCTGATATGCTGCACATTTGTAAGTCGAGTGGTGTTGCTGCTGAACTAGATGAAGAACTGATTCCAATAGACCCTTTGACGCGACGCGTTGCTCGTGAGTTTGGCGATGACCCTCTTGACTACGCTCTCTATGGAGGTGAAGATTATGAATTACTTTTTACAATCTCTGAAGAGGATTTCGGATCTCTCTATGGCCTTGGTGGCAATATCAGGGTAATTGGTAGAATACTTGAAGGAAAACCTGAAGTCAAGGTGAAAAGAATTTCTGGATCCTCTCTGGCTTTTGCAGATTTTCCATCATACCAACATTTTTCACCTCGTGCAGGAAAAGGGTGAAGATCAGTTAAAACCTTTTGTTCTCTAAAACCCTATGGAGTATTCTTTTTACAAGAGCAGGGTCGTCAGATATGATTCCGTCCACCCCCATTTTTATTAGCTTTTCGATTCTGTTAGCGCTGTTCACAGTGTAAACCATTACCTTTAAGCCGTGTTTGTGAAGACGTTCAATAGATCGACCATTGAGAAAATGGTGATTGAGAATTACAGCCTGAGCGTTGTACTTAAGGGGAAATGATTGAGCAGTTGGATTGAGGTTGTGTCTATACAGCGGGCCAAATTTTGCCTCTGGGTACTTCGAATGTAGATAACGCAACGCTTCAAGATTAAATGAGCTGAAAATACATGAGTTCATCATGTGGTGTCTTTCAACAAGTCGGACAGTTTTATCGACAAGCTCATGCAAACCATCAAACCATTTGTGTTTAATCTCGATGTTCACATATAATTTTGAGTTTGCCAATTCGATCACTTCTTCAAGATATGGTACATGTTCGCCCGCAAATGATTTTGAGAACCAGCTTCCGGCATCCAGCTCGCGTATATAATTCTTACTAACGTGTCGAAATAATCCTCTGCCATTGGTGGTTCTTCCTAACTTATAATCATGGAAAACAAATAACCCTCCGTCGCTGGACATCATGACATCCATTTCAATCATGTTTGCACCAGCTTCAATAGCCTTTTTAAAAGATGCCATCGTGTTTTCAGGTGCAATTGCTGAAAAGCCACGGTGTCCGACTATAAAAAATTCTGTTCCGTCTTTGAAAAGGTTAAGCACCAGTAACAAGGAAATTGAGAAAAGGTGCAGACTCAAACATTCTCAAATCCCGCTGGGATCTGCACCTTTCTAAATATCCGATTATTTAAGCCTAAGGCTCGCGACTGTCTTTTCAAATGCCGGCAAGTAATCATTTTGCATTGGTTTGTACCAGTTCAGTGTTACCCTGATCACTTTGTTGTTTTTCACAACAAAATAAGCTCGGCTAAGTATGTCACGGACAGGTGAGTAATCAATCCGATAGGCATCAAGTCCATCTATCTTAATCTTTTCGGTGCCTGATACGTTTGGGTACTTGCCCTTGTTCTGCTCGAATACCTTGTCGACGTTTAAATTTTTCGCATCAAGGACATCAATTTGTATGGTACAGTCAGCACGATAACCCTGCATATACTCGGAAGCGAGAATGTCACCAGAGACTTTCTTTGTTTGGGCAGTGAAGTTATCTGGATACTGAATCGCGTAGTATTCGTTCTGGTAGGTTGTAAGTGTTGTAGAAGGAATAAGATTTTCTGGTAGCTGTGCTTGCTGAACGGCTTTTGGCACAATGTGATATGTTGACTCAACACTATCGAATACGTTTTTGTATACTTTGTAGAAATCGTTAAATCCTGCCACTTCGTAGCCGTAAAGCATGCTGTCAACAACGGTCATAACTCGATAGGAATAGATGGTGTTCTTGCTGTCCACCTTAAGTGAATATGGTATTTTGATGGCCGGATTGCCTGCGAGCGTGGTTTGCATGTCTGGATCGATTTGAGCTTGTTCCTGTCTTAGTTCATCTTTGAACGATTGCACATAGTCGTCCAGTTTCTTAGCTCCTGCCTCCTCTGCGTAGGCATAAATTTTAACTCCAGGCTTACCTGTGGATGGATCAAAAAACTTGTTGGCAGCATCGTTAGAGTTATATACCCACACTTTGCCAGGCTGAGTAGATATTGGCCAACCATCGGGAAGATGAATTGTGAATAAATTAGATCCGTCACGGTAGTCTTTTAACGGCGGAACAGGGACGGGTTCCTCATTCTTCTGGCACGCTGAAAAAGCGATGCCGAGAACCAACAAGGCTAAAAATCCTTTTGCAACCTTTAATTGCATTTTTGCGCTCCTCTATTTTGGTGTGCTTGTTCTAATGCGGAAATATATCAATAGTTTTAGGAATTTACAATATTCAAAAAACATTCGTCTTTTGTAATGTAATTGGAGAAGCTTCGATTCGTCTATATTGTTATCAGTTAGTAATGGATATATTTATTGTTCATTTGTTAAATTTTCCTAACTCAAACAAAAAAGAGGTAAGTTATGAAACAGTCGACTACCATCAGGAACAGGCTGAAAACACCGCTGTTCCAAATTATTCAGCTGTCTGCATTGATATTTGCCTTTATCATCACTTCTTCAGGATGCTCCTCCTATCAGACGACAAAGTCATCTTCTCGTCTATATTTCAATCCTGATACTGTTCAAGCTGGGCAGTTTGATACTGGGAAGATGTGGACGTTTGATTATCCACCAGTAAAGTATTTCGAACAAACGTATGGTTTTACACCTGACCAGAAGTGGTTGGATGAGGCTCGACTTTCTGCTCTCAGATTGTCTGGGTGTTCGGCTTCTTTTATCTCCGAAGATGGATTGGTTATGACAAACCATCATTGTGCTCGTTATGCGCTCGATAAGGTTAACAAGCCCGGTGAGGATTTGCCCGACAGTGGATTTTATGCTCCGACTCTAAACGATGAGCGTAAGGTTGATGGGATGTATGCAGATCAGCTTATTAGTATGAAAGACGTGACAGCAGAGGTTCAAGAAGCTTTTGAAAAGGGTAAGACAGACGAAGAGAAGATTGCTGAAAGGAATAAAGAAATTCAAAAGCTTCAAAAAGATGTGTGGAAAGAGTACAAGAAAAGCGAACCGGGCGACTCCATTTATACACAGGTTGTGACATTTTACAATGGTGGTAAGTATTCACTCTATGTTTACAGGCGGTATACTGACATTAGATTAGTCTTTGCTCCCCAATTGATTGTTGCGTATTTCGGAGGAGACTATGATAACTTTACTTATCCAAGATACGATTTAGATGTGTCGCTTTTTAGAGTTTATCAAAATGGAAAGCCACTTAATACAGAACATTATTTCAGATGGAGCAACAGCGGTGCACAGGAGAACGAACCCGTGTTTGTGATTGGAAACCCCGGAAGAACAAGCAGACTCCTAACGGTGTCTCAACTTGAATTTAACCGAGACTACAGCTATCCGTATTTTGTAAACTTGCTGAAAGACGGTATGGATATTTACTCGAAATATATTGATCAGCACCCCGATAAGAAGCTCGAGTATCAAACAAGACTGTTTGGTATTTCTAATTCTTACAAGGCTTACACTGGATATCTCGGCGGGCTGAGGGATCAGTATTTGATGGCAAGAAAAAAGGCGTTTGAGAGGAAATTCCGTGAGGCCGTGGATAGCAACCCTGCCCTTAAAGAGAAATATGGATCCGTCTGGGAAGAAATTTCAAAGATTCAGAAGGAAAAAGCTGATATGTATGAAAAGTATCAAGCTTACAATGTCGTGGGGCTAGGGCGCTCGGGTTATTTCAATATAGCTTCCAGGTTGATACAGTACGCAAAAACGATGGAGAAGCCTGAATCTAACAGGCCCGAGGAATATCGAGGCGCCGCTCTTGATTCAATCAAGAGAAAGTTCTTCCCTTCAAACTTCAATCCCGATCTTGAAAAAATGTTTCTTGAGTACCAACTCGGTTATATGAGCTCAGCATTTGGGACATCCAATGAAGCTTTCAACAGGCTTCTTGGTGGGAGGACCCCAGCTGCGGCCGCAGATTACCTTGTAGGTGTTACACTGCTTGGCGATAGTTCCAGAGTCGCAGCAATGCTGGATGGGTCTCCTGATGCAATACTTTCATCGACAGACCCATTTATTCAGTACATAGAAAGTACGCAGAAAGAGAGATCCGAAATGGAAGCGAGATACCAGAAACTTAGCGCCCAGGAAGCCGCTCAAGGTCAAAAGCTCGGCCGTGCGCTATATGATGTATATGGCACTTCCATTCCACCCGATGCTACTTTTACCCTTAGAATTGCTGACGGTGTTGTGAGGGGTTACGAGTATAACGGCACAATTGCGCCTCCTTTTACAACTTTTTACGGAATGTACAACAGGTACTATTCATTTGGGAAGAAGTATCCATGGTACCTCCCTGGAAATTGGCCAAATCCTCCTGCCAGCTTTAAACTTAGTACCCCTCTCGATTTTGTTGCCACAAATGATATAATTGGCGGTAACTCTGGGAGCCCTGTTATCAACAAGAATTTAGAAATCGTCGGATTGATCTTCGATGGGAATATTGAAAGTCTGCCAGGTGAATATATTTATGTTGATACTTACAATCGATCAGTAGCTGTTCATTCTGATGCGATTCTTGAAGCACTCTCTCAGATATATCATGCTGACAGAATAGTGAATGAAATTAAAAAGGGTAAAATTGAACCTTAGTCTAGAAGCAAAAACATCATACTGGATTTAACATGAATTCCCCCTCCTTATTTTAAGGAGGGGGAATTAGGAGAGAGAGTTATTTATTGTGCTACGCTACCGCTTTCAAGAGCTCGGTCAAAAACATCCAGAATTTTTCTACGCTCTGTATGTCCACATGTTCGTCTGGTGAGTGCGGCCCAATTATAGTAGGGCCAAAAGAAATCGTATCGACTTTTCCTCCCACTCTGTCATTGATGATTCCACATTCGAGACCTGCATGAATTGCTTTCACTGCCGGTTCCTTTCCGAAGAGGTTGTTGTAGACTTCTTTCCCCTTTGAAAGAATTGCAGAGTTTACGTTTGGTTTCCAACCAGGGTAACCATTACTTACGCGCACCTTTGCACCTGACAAATAAGCAACCGAGGCAACCTGTGATGCTATCATATTTTTTTCAGATTCTATCGAGCTTCTCTGGCTCGTGATGATATCAATTGCAGCACGACCGGTCTTCACCACGGCAAGGTTTGTTGAAGTCTCAACCAAATCAGGTATGTCGCTGCTCATTCTAATCACCCCATGTGGAAGTGCATTCAAAATGTTTAGAACTTTCCTTTTTGAGTTGTCGTCGATTACCTGGCGTACTTTTCCCGCTTGCTCAACTAATATTTTGATATCAGGATCAACGCTTCCAAAAGCAGATCTGAAATCACTCTCTGATTGCATTGCAGATTTATAAACCTTGTCAACGTCTGATGGAGATACTACGATGATCGCTTCTGCTTCACGCGGGATAGCATTGTGCTTGCTCCCACCTTCAAAGGAAGCGAGTTTCATCTTCACCTGGCCATCAATTGCAAGGAGAGCTCTCGTTAAGAGTTTGATAGCATTCGCCCTGCCAAGATGTATGTCAACACCGGAATGTCCACCCTTGAGTCCGCGGAGTTTTACCGCCAACGTTGCAGTTTTACCTTGAACAGGTTTTTTCTTGAAAGGAATCGTTAGTGTTGAATCCAAACCACCCGCACAGCCAATGTAGAGGACTCCTTCATCTTCTGAATCAAGGTTCATCATGATCTCCCCCGTTATGAATCCAGGCTCAATATGGTTCGCACCTGTCAATCCTGTCTCTTCATCGACAGTAAACAACCCTTCAATTTGTCCATGAACGAGCGACCTATCCTCGAGGATTGCCAGGAGAGATGCAACTCCAATTCCGTCGTCAGCACCAAGTGTTGTTCCTTCGGCCTTAATGTAATTCCCTTCTCTATGAAATTTGATCGGATCCTTGGTGAAATCGTGTTGCACATCTCTGTTTTTCTCGCAGACCATATCGACATGGACCTGAAGAACAACTGTTGGTGAGCTTTCCTTTCCTTGACTGGCGGGCTTAGTGACGACAACATTCCCGACCTTATCCTGTTTCCATTTGAGGCCTAACGATGTAGCTGTTTTCTTAATGTAGTCAAGAACGTTCTTTTCGTTCTTCGAGCAGCGTGGAATTGCACTTATCTCCGAGAAATATTTCCAGATCGCCTCTGGCTTAAGACCTTGAATTGCTTCGTTCATACTATCATCTCACTTTTTTATTTGATATTTCTTGCTTTTAGCATTGTCGGGGCGTTGTTGCAAGGGGTAATTTCGGGGTACTGGGATTTGCTTATACAATATATGCACATCAGAAAATGTATGTTAAAAAGATGACATAAACAACGATTCTTCGATCTCGGCGAGTTATTCTATGCCATTTTTATAAAACATTTTTGCCCTACAGTTGTACTCCTTCAATTAAGAACAAGAAGGGCGGGGAGGCCGTCCCCGCCCCGAGCCTCAAATTGCTGCTTTTGGTGGTGCGGGTTGGTCAGGTGAGCCTGCGTTCTTTAATGGATAAAAAATTAGAACTAAAGCAAGAACGAGATAAACAATTGTGCTAACACCAAAGCTTGGGTGCATAAAGATTGATGGCCATTTTATGTTGTAGAAAGCCAATCCAGCGAACACGAGCCCCATTAATGCCTCCCCAGCGATCAATCCAGATGAGAGAAGAATCCCTGTATTCTCAATTCGGGCATTTTGAGCATCGTTATATTTCTTTTTCCTGGCTATGATGTCAACGATTCCTCTGACAAGTCCACCAATAAAAATTGCTGCAACGGTTTCAAAAGGAAGATACATCCCGACGAAGACAAGCATTGGGCTTCTTACCTGAACAAGTATCAACCCAAATGCCATCAGCATTCCAACGATTACCAGAGGCCATGCCATCTGTCCGCCTACGATCCCTTGTGCTAGAACAGCCATCAAACCCGCCTGTGGTGCTGGCAAGTTTCTTCCGCCAAAGCCTGTGCCACCCTGGTTGATATCTCCCTGGTTAAGTATCATTAAGGGTATGAACATAATTCCTGCCGCAACGAGGACGCCTATTAGGTCTCCTGCTTGCATTTTCCACGGAGTTCCACCGAGGATATGTCCAACTTTCAAATCCTGCAACATCTCTCCAGCCACTGCAGCAGAAACGCAAACGACAGCAGCGACGCCAAGAGTAGCAGCTACTCCACTCATACCTGTTTGTTTGAGAATGACCATGAGAATTGCTGCGACAAGGAGTGTAGAAATTGTCAGACCACTTACAGGGTTATTGCTTGATCCAATGATTCCTACGAGATAGCCTGAGACAGCAGCAAAGAAAAAGCCAGCTATTATCATAACTATTGTTGCAGTAATTGCGGCAGCAACATTATGGGCGAAATATTGATAAATGAAAAATGTTGCAATTCCGGCGAGTAGGAGTCCAATAGCAACATATCTAAAATCCATGTCCCGTTCTGTTCTGATTTCAATTCTCCCCCCACCGCCGGCAGACTTCCTCACGTCACTAATCGCTCTTCTTAAGCCAATGCTTAAACTCTTTCGCATTCGATAAAGGGTGTACGCAGCGCTCAGCAGCATCCCTCCTATTGCTATTGGACGCACAAGAAACATCCACACTGAGTAGCTCAGCCTAATCCAATCTGACTGACTTGCACCTGCTGGCAGCGAGGTAGGGCCCAGGAAATACAAAAGCAATGGGACGAACAATCCCCAGCTTAAAAGTCCACCACTGAAATTAAGAGCAGCCAGGCGAGGTCCAATGATATAACCCACTCCAATATACGCTGGACTTACCCCTGGTGTGGTTAAAAGGGCGCCACCTCCCGATTGTACGGTTGAAATAACCTCCCCGGTACTACGCTTTAACTGAATGGAGAGAGGGGAGAATTTGACAAACTTTTCCCAGGAAGAAGCAAAAAAATTCAGTTGCCCAAGCGCTTGAATCAATGCGCCTAACCCCATTGCGCTGAAAAGGTATTTCGCACCTGTACCACCTGCACGACCCGCCTTGTGAATTTCTGATGCAGCGACTGATTCAGGGAAAGGCAACTCCCTGTCTTCAACCATCACGCGTCGAAGGACAGTGACAAAAAGTATACCAATTACTCCTCCCACGAACATTATAGCTGTAGCTTCGATATAGTGCACTCCTGTAAATTCTTTCCATATTCCGGCTATGTAGAAGGCTGGTATTGTGAATATCGCCCCTGCCGCTATTGACTCACCTATTGAGCCAACGGTACGGGCAAAGTTTTCTTCTAGCAGTGAGCCCTTCATTAATCTCAAGACCGCCATACCTATGACTGCAGCAGGATATGTGGCTGCAATAGTCATTCCCGCCTTCAAGCCAAGATAGGCATTTGCAGCGCCTAAAATTACGCACATAATCAAACCCAGTATGAGAGCTCGAAATGTAAATTCTCTCATTGTGGTATCTGGTGGTACGTAAGATTGAAATTTTTGGTTATCTGTTGATTGTGAGGTTTCCAACATTTGCCGCTCCTTGTTTAGTTAAAGTGGAAGTTATCGGGGGTAAACTTGACAAAGTCTCTTGGAAAAACCTGGCTGACATTGTTAACTTGAGGACCTTTCTTATAGTTTCAAAAATATAAATGGCAATGTGTGCATTTTCAACGTGGATAGAATTGAAAAATTTTGGTGATCCTGGACAATAAAACACTCTTCACCGACTGTGTGAATCACAGCATGAATTATTTTCCCTCAAGTACTTCTCTTACTTTTTCGAGGAGCTGGTTTACTTGGTAGGGCTTTTGCAGGAAACCAGAGACACCGCTTTCAATGATTTCTCTTGCCTTACCGTTTTGACTGTATCCACTTGACAAAATTGCTTTTAAATCTCCCTTTAGCTCCTTCAATTTTTTGAAGGTCTCTCCGCCGCTCATTTTTGGCATTATCATATCCAGGATTACCAAATCTATTTTATCTTTTTTCTCTTTGTATATTTCAAGAGCCTGTTCCCCGTTCTCAGCAGTGATGACCCTGTAGCCTGCACTTTCAAGAATGTCGCAGGCAAGATTTCGAATGGGTTCTTCATCATCAACAACAAGGATCGTTTCTGATCCACCCCTCACCAATTTCTTCTCAGTCCGTTCTTCAGTGACGTCCTTTTTAGAGGCCGGGAGGTAAATACGAAATGTTGTTCCGACACCCGGTTCACTGTACACACGTATAAAACCGCCATGGTTCTTTACAATCCCGTAAACCATCGAAAGTCCCAGACCCGTGCCTTTCCCCTTTTCTTTAGTTGTGAAAAATGGTTCAAATATCCTGAGCAGTGTGTCTTTGTCCATTCCCAGCCCTGAATCTGATATTGTAATGACGACATATTCACCTTCGTTCGCATCAATATGTGCGTCTGCATAATCTTTAGAAATGTGTGCAACAGAAGATTCTATTGTTAGCACACCTCCAGCAGGCATTGCGTCACGTGCATTAACGCATATGTTCATTATCACTTGCTGCATCTGCCCAACATCCCCTTCGGTTGATGGAAGGTTATCACTAAGATGCCTTTTTATGATTATCGATTTATCAAATGTGCTCCGGATAATATTAATGGTATCGTCGATGACCTTATTCATATTTACAGGGGTCACGTTGTATTTCCCACCACGTGCGAAGGCAAGGAGCTGGGAGGTTAATTCTGCAGCCCTAGTAGCACTTCGCTCAATCGTGTCAAGATACTTATAAAATTTATCGTCAGGCAAAATCTTTGATTTCATAAATGATGCATAGCCCAGGATAGCGCCGATAATGTTATTAAAGTCGTGGGCAATTCCACCAGCAAGAAGTCCGATAGATTCCAGTTTTTGTGCCTGTGTAAGCTGTTCCTCCAGCGAGACTTGTGCTGTCGCATCGTATCCAACGGCAATATAATGAGAAATCTTTCCATCTGCATCTATCACAGGTGCAATTGTCTTGTCCTCTATGTAATGCGTACCATCCCGCTTTTGATTTATGAACCTTCCTCGAAATGCCCGTCCATCAGTGATTGTCATCCAGAGGTTTTTGTAGAACTCATCACTCATTTTTCCGCTTTTTAGGATTCGGGGGGTCTTGCCGAGCACTTCTTGAGCAGTGTATCCCGTAATTGTCGAGAACCCCTTGTTCACATATTCGATAACACCGCCAGGATCTGTCACCACGACCGATTCCACAAGCTGATCGAAGGCTAACAATAGGCGTTGCTTTTCTTCCTCGAGTTTCAGCCTTGCCTCAGATTGTGCGAAGCGCTCAAATATTGCAGAGAAAATTTGGCTCGCTGAGTGCATTAACTCTAAGTCAAACTTGTCCCATTTCTCTCGTTTATTAGCTGACTCTGAAAATCCAGCGGCAACACAAAAAAGAAGGTATCCAATTGCCCGGTCGCTTGAACGAAGTACGGCCACAGCAATTGCAGAAACTGCGAGCGGACTCATAAATTCATTGAATCCATGAAGCAATTCTGTTGAATTGGCAGTATATATATTGCCGTCTCTCTTGAAAAATGTGTCCAGAGCTGTTTCAAGCTCGGCTGGAGGGACGCGAAGCAAAGGTATGTCAATCTCACCGGGGATGATTCCTTTTCTTAACCAGCTTGAAGTTACTTTAAGCAAAGTATTCGCTACTGGTTCTATGAGGAGTATGTAGTCGAGGTCCAATTTTTCCCCAAGTGATTTCAGTGATCGAGAAGTGAACTTTGACAATTTATTTTCTTCGAAAGCTGCGAGTAGTATTTCATTTACTACATCTGTTGTTCGTTTACGCAATTCAATTTCTTTCTGTAGCTTTATAATCGGCGTGAAATCCATAACTACTCCGCGAATGATCTCACGTCCGTATTGCGGGTCATATCCTATCTGGGCATTTTCAAGCAAATATAGAGAACTCCCATCTCTCTTCTTACCAATAGTTATATGATTAGTAAGCGTTCCCTCCTTCCTGAGTTCACCAAGAAATTCATCCCTCCCACTATCAGATTCATACAGTTCCTCTGGACGCACCCTTTTTACCTCCTCCGCATTGAGAAAGCCCATGATTTTTGCAAACGAATCGTTGACTTCGAGTATATCACCTTCAGGAGTGCTTACGTAAATACCTGCAGGACTCAGTGCAAAGAGCTCTGAGTATTTTCTTTCAGAGTCACTGATTTTCTTTGTTGCAATATATTGATCTGTTATATCTTCAATAAATCCTTCCCATTTCAGTATCTTCTCATTTTCGCTCCTTACAGCGTTTGCCTGAATTCGTACATAAATTTGACTCCCATCTTTCCTGGAAGTGGAATGAATGTTTTCCATTTTGGAGTTTAAAACGCCCTGATCCTTTACCTCTCTTGATATGATTTTAAGACCATTTGTCACCAATAGGTTTCTCAAGTCCTGAATTGACTCACACCCGAACATTTTTATGAAGGCACGGTTTGCGGAAATTAGTTGACCATCTGGTGATACCTCGAAAATCCCGATCAGGGCATTATCAACGAGCTTTGTATATTTTGCTTCAGTTTGTCTTACCATATCACTTTCTCGGCGGACTTCCATTTCTAAATATCTTGTCCAACGTTGAAAGAATATGCCCAATGCTCCGACCGCAGCAACAATGAGGATTAGTAGCAATAACCAGAGCCGCGTCAGTCGTGATGTGGAGGCATGGAAAATGTCAATAACTTGCTCCGATGTTATCGGCATTAACAGGTGTCCCCAGCTTTTTCCTGAAAGAGTAATCGGGACGGAAACAAGTTTGCGGGAAGAAAAATTTCTTGTGTCACTGGGAAGGTGGAAAATTTGTGTGGTATTAGAGTTTATTATCTTTTCTACTACCGAATTAAGTCCAGGTGTCTTGATACTATTCCCAAATACGGATCCAATGTAGTCATGAACGGTTTGGGGAGTTGTTGACTCTCTGCTCTCAGCTATAACGTAAGCATCTCCATCTATGACGGCGAATGGATTTGGATTAAGGAGTGCGGCGTTTCTAAATGCCCGCGCGGAAAAAGGAGTTGTACGGATGAGAAAAGCAACTCCACCCTTGAAAAGCTTCTTGTTTTCTTTATTTGATACAAAAATGGGTGAGTATATCGCAATAGCTTCATACCCTTGAACAGCACGAAAGGGCTTACTGAAAAGGCGACTCTTTTCGTTCAGAAACCTTTGCACGTGTGTCTGGTATCGAAGGTCAGTCCCGAGTACATTTTTCACTTCTGGAAATGTGTAAAGGAGGCGCCCGTTTTCGCTGACGCGTGAAAAGGCAAGGACAATAGAGCTCCATTTTGCCAATACGGGTTCAATAATTTGGTTAATTTCTGGCCTCCTAACTTCCTGTACAGCCCGCTTCGTTGATAGTGTGTCAAGAGTTGAGAACAGATCGTTGGTCAGCCCTTCGAAGTTAGCTGCAATTGCTCTTGCAACTTTCACCTGCTCAGACAGGAAGGTACTCTCGACTGCTTGTTCCCCTGAGTTTACATTTTCTAGAATTAGCAAGCCGGCAGCACTTGTGAGAATGATTGTTGATGTAAATCCAATGACGAATCTCTTCTGCACCTCCCTCTTTCTACGTACGATAGATGTCTCAATGAGGTCTTCAGTCAACCTGTGTATGAGTCGCTTCAATGGGGAGGCAATTGAAGCTATAAGCATTATACCACCAATGGCCATACAGGTCGAGCTGAAAAGTCGAGCGATTGTAGCTTCAGAAAATGGGAAATTGCCATAATAAAAAGTACTTCTCAATACTGCGTCGTTATATATGAAGAGTGATGCGAAAAATGGAATGCTGGCATGGAGTCGATTGGTTCGTTTACTTATTTTCTGAATCGATATTCCAAAGCTAATGTAAATCCCCCCTAAGAGTCCGGTTTCCACGTTATACAGCACAGGATCAGCGAGGTTATAAAAAGGCACCTGATATATTGCCTTGAGGAGTAATGTGGCTAATAATGCAAAAAATGTACTTCCCACGAGAGAAAATAGTATATTCAAGTTGAGATGTGGTTTAATGGCTTGTTCCCTTCCACTAATTATCTTCAGCAAACGCATTCCTGCGGAAATCGTTATAAGCAAACTTACAATGTCTGCGATCTCCGAAAAGGATCTTAAGGGTGCAGAAATCTGCTCATAACCTGCAAGCAGCCATGTGTTGAAGAGCTTGCTTAAAATGACTATAGAAATAGCGGAAAAAGGCCTTGAGATTCCTACCGTTTGATCAGAAAAAGGTGAAAGGGAATACCCTACTCTCAAAATAATAAGCATCGGGGCCATGAAAGCAAATAGTTGCAAGCCAGATGCAATCCATATTAAAAGGCTGAGACGTTCCATTCCTTCCTAATACTTAAGAATCGGCACACTTTATATTCTAATTTAGCTTTTGGCAATAACAGGTCAAATCAATTAACAATGTTTGAACTGATTTTATTCCTGATTCGAATAACGGGGGAGGTAAATTACATCCACCCGAATCTAAAATGTTTTTTGCTTGCTTGATATTTTGTGTATGCTTTCCTATTTTTTCATCACATTAACCAAATTAATAGTGGAGTGGTTCATCGCACAGATTGCTATAGTGTTAGAGATTATCATTTTTTGATTTCAAAGTGTTAGGCAATCTGGGAGATGAATAGCTCGGTGACGAATTTGGGTGGGAAGACGATTCCTGCACTCCTTGTTATAATTATTGCAGGGCTTATTTTTGCATTTTTAGAAAATTTTTCAAGGCGTGGAACGGATTTGTCGATTTACTACCATGAATCTCATATTAGCGGAACATTTGCACGTACGACAGGGGCGTCTGATTTTACTCGTGTGGGTAGTAAGTGTATCTATCCGATAGGCTTAAGATCGTCAAAAAACAAACAAATTCTGCCTCAGTTGGTTTCTTCCGTTGAGACTAATTGTGAGGGAGATTCAAGCGGGTTTCACGCACAAATTTCATTAGACAGAAAGGTTAAATCTCCAGGTGACACCAACATGCCCAGGGAGGATACTGCTAATGTTAGTCAATTTAACGTCATTGCTGACAGTGTAGCATTGAAAGGTAAACCTGATAGCACCACCACTCAACAGATTCACGTTGAGAGCGGTGCCCGAGATAGCACTTCCAATTCTGTTGATACCCTTAATCTTTCCGAGTGGTTAGGCGGGGTTCGGGAAGACCATCCGCAGGCGGAGCCATTTCAGCCTTATCACTATCCGTTGTTTGCAACCGATAATGTAATTCAGCGGAATGTGACTTTCGACTCAACGGGGAGATACGTAATAGTTCGCCAGACCATTTTTGGTACTGACGTTCGCATTCCACAGGAGATACCGCTTCAGGACTATGTAAGACTTGCTGAAAAATATAATGAGCAGCGGGTCTGGAATGATCTCGCTCATTCGTACTCAATGACAAACAAGCAGGATGAACTTGGGGCGTTGATGCAAAGCATGACCAACATAGATATACCTATTCCGTCAAATCCTGTATTGAGTATCTTTGGACCTCCGAGGATAAATCTTAAGATTGCAGGCGCTGTCGATATTAGAGGTGCCTGGCGAAATCAGAAGCTCGACCAGCAAACACTGTCACAACTTGGAAATGTCCGAAATGAACCCGACTTCAACCAGGACGTTCAAATTAATGTCAATGGAACGGTTGGGGACAAGCTGAACATCGGTGCCAACTGGGATACGCAGAATCAATTTGAATACGAAAATCAACTAAAGATAAAATACACCGGCTATGACGATGAAATAGTTAAAAGTGTAGAAGCTGGCAACGTTTCTCTTTCAACGCCATCCTCCTTCATTGGGAGTAGCCAGGCTCTCTTTGGGATTAAATCACAGATGCAGCTTGGACCTTTGACGTTAACAGGATTGGCAAGTCAAAAAAAAGGGCAGACAAAGGAGCTCACGGTGAGCGGAGGTTCACAGCAGCAGACATTTACCCTGAGAGTCTATAACTATGCTACAAATCATTTCTTTATATATCCAACGTATATTCAATACTACGAAGATTACCTGCAAAAACCAGGCCAGCCTTACAATCATGATCTTCTTGTTAAGGATTACCAGGTTTATATTTCTGTGCCTGGAAATCAGACAAATCAACTGGGGTTGATGAGAGACGGTGTGGCTGTGATGAAGTTACCACCCATAGAATCAGCAAAGGCATTTTATGATTCGCTCCGATCACAAATAGGGATTCAAAATATCCCTGGCGAGATTGAGAGTGGGAAGTTTGTTCAACTAAGCCCTGATCAATTCAGTCTCGATACACATACAGGTGTGCTTACACTAAATTCTCAGGTCTTACCTGATCAAATTGTAGCAATTGCTTTTAAGATAGAAGGCCCAACAGACTCTCCAGCAGACGATGAAACATTTGGGACATTCTTCAATGGTGATACGTCTGCAAGCAGGCTCGTTTTAGAGCTTGTTAAACCTGCAAATTTGATTCCATCTGAAAAAGATGCCTGGCAATTAATGTTGAAAAATATCTACTCCACAGGAGGGTTGAACTTAAATCAGAACTCTTTGAAGAATGTTCAAATTCTTTACCAGCTGCCAGGTCAACCTTCTCAGGACAATATCCAGGGATATAATCTACTTCAAGTAATGGGCCTTGACAAAACTGGTGCAGGAGGGAGCGGACCTCCTGATGGGCAGTTCGACTGGAATCCTGGAATAGATATTATACCTTCAACAGGCGAAATCGTCTTTCCATATCTTCGCCCATTCGATGAAGCATTCAAAGCTTACAGGAGTTCAACTGGACAGGGAATAGCGTCTCCAGACTCATTTGCTTTCAAGTCAGCATATGATACCACTTATGATGCTGCTATGAACGATGCAATTCACGATAGATTTGTGATTACAGGACAGTATACGAGCGACGTATCTTCAAAATATAATCTTGGGTTCAATCTTGTTCAGGGGAGCGTTCAGGTTCTTCTAAACGGTGTGCCATTAAAACCCGATATTGATTATACGGTCGATTACCTGACAGGCGATGTCAACATTCGTAACCCTGCTGCCCTGGTTCCGGGTGCAGATCTAAAGATTACATACGAGACAAACGATATTTTTCAAATAGCATCAAAATCACTGGTGGGATTGAGAGGGGATTATAAGGTAAACGACCAGACTAATCTTGGCATTACATTGATGAACTTTTCTCAACAAACGCCAAATGACAAAGTTAGACTTGGTGAAGAACCTATTAGCAACTTGATACTCGGCACGGACGCTGGCACGTCGTTCAATCTCCCCTTCGTTACTCGTGCACTTGACGCGTTGCCGTTGATACAAACTGCTGCTCCTTCGCAAATTAGTATTCACGGAGAAGCTGCGTATATGATGCCGAACCCAAACACCCGAACAAGTCCGATACCAGATGATGCAGGGAAAAGTATTGCTTACATCGACGATTTTGAGGGAGCAAAAAAAACCATCCCTCTTGGTATTTCCTACTCAGGTTGGCATTTTGCCAGTCCACCTGCCGTTGATACTCTGACAAGCTTGTATCCTGGGATTACCGTTCAGCAACAGACTGACTTTAAAGGTTACATGTTCTGGTACAACATTATTCCGAGTGACGTAACCGTGCAGCAAGTATGGCCTAACAAAAACGTCCCGGTAGATCAACAACAACAGACTGTGCTAAACATTGAATTTGATCCTTCTGTTCGAGGGCAGTATAATTACAGTCATAATATCGATTCTACTTTAAAACGAAATCCGCAGCTTTCCTGGGCAGGGATGATGCGGGTTCTCGGAGCCAATGCAAGCGACCTCTTAACCCAAAACATTAACTATATTGAGATTTGGATGCAGGTGAATCAGGCACCCGGGAATGCCAGGATGCATATCGATCTCGGCCAAGTAAGTGAAGATATTTTTGGCGATAAGACCCTATCAGGCCATACTGAGGATGTTAATAAGACAGGAGTGCTTCCGAGTTCGTCAGACGATCTTGGTCTGGACATGTTGAGCGACGAGCAGGAGAGAAAAAAATATCCCTGGATTACGGATAGGCCAAATGATCCAAGTGGCGATGATTATTCCTGGTCTCCTGGGAGCACAGATTATTCTCACGTCAATGGCACTGAGGGAAACAGTGTGAGTGAAGCCGGACGACTGCCGGATACTGAAGACCTGAATAACAACGGTCAACTTGATCTTACCGACAGCTATTTTGAGTACGTCGTAAAACTTGACACAACAAAGAATCCTTACATTGCTGGAGGGGGCCACATGGGGTGGTATCAGTACATCATTCCGCTTCAGGACTTTTATCGCAAAGTTGGAAATCCCAGCCTTTCTGTTGTGCAATACATACGTGTTTGGTTTGATGGTTGCAGCGCTCCAATGAGAATCAGGATTGCCGATTTCAACCTTGTTGGAAACTATTGGCGAACTCCAAACCAATCAGATAGCACAATGCAGGTATCTGTTGTCAACATAGAAGACAATCCAGATTATACTCCGCCAGCACCGGGATTGAGGCCTGTTGACCATACCCAGGCAACTCAGACAATATATTTAAATGAACAGTCGCTATCTCTAATTTTAAATGGCTTGCGTGATGGAGATAGTCGTTATGCCTACAAGACTTTCCCAAGGCCATTGGATGTTTTTCATTACGGCACCATGAAAGTTTTTGTACATGGAGATAACAGGTTCAACTATGTGGACTCGACAAATTATGATGCTGAATTCTTTGTACGTTTTGGCTCAGATACACTTAACTACTATGAATACCGGCAGCCAATAAAGCCGGGGTGGCAGGACCTTACAATCGACTTTGCCCGATTGACTGCTATCAAACAGGCTCGCGATTCGGCAAATGCTGTCGTGCCTAGAATTCCCGCTGGTCCACCTGGTGCCACTTATTGGCTTAGAGGTAATCCTTCACTTCAAAGTATCTCGTATTTTCAGCTAGGGGTTGCAAACCCTGAAAACAAAGGTACGCCTAATCCTATTTATGGAACAGTCTGGGTTGATGAGCTACGGCTGATTAATGTTGATAATACGAAGGGCTGGGCCTACAGCTTCACCACAAGTCTGCAGCTGGCTGACATTGGAAGTCTGAGCTTCAACTTTTCTCGGGTTGATCCGTATTTCCATTCTTTGACGCAAACCTTTGGCAATAGAATAACAAATCTCAATTGGGGAATTAGCACCTCCTTTAGTCTTGATAGACTTCTCCCAAGGGAGTGGCAGGGTACGTCAATACCGTTCACTTATTCTCACATAGAAGGATTCGGGAATCCATTGTATTTACCGGGAAGCGATATATTGGTCAGCGAAGCTGTCAAGAACCGTGAGGCTTTTCTAATCTCAAAAGGGGTTTCTCCTCAGCTGGCTAAAGCAGCAGCTGACAGCTTGCAGTCAAGCTCTCAGTCGATGCGCGTTGCAGATTCGTGGGCAATACCTTCAATTAGGGTAGTTATCCCTTCGACAAAATGGTACGTGCGCGATATTGTCGACAACATTACTTTAGGCTTTAACTGGACAGGATCTCACTATCGTGATCCCCAAACTTTGTTTGGTAACCAGTGGGCATGGAATTTTAATGCTGGTTATTCAGTACAGTTGGGCCAGGATTTGTTCTGGCAACCTTTTTCATCCAGGCAACCAGGTATGCAGCAACAACCTCTGGTGAACACCCCATCCTTCAGCCTTAAGACGTGGCAGCTGCGCTATTTGCCAAATTCAATAAGCTTAAGTATGAATGCTGGGAGAAGCTTGACAATACAACAAATGAGAACGCAGGCAGCCCCAATACTTTCCCCGAACTTTGTAACTCAGAGAAGTGGTTCAATTAACTGGAAACTCACAAATGGTGGCATCCTTAATCCAACTATTGACTATCGCTTCAATGTCAGCAGCTCATTGCTTTATCTTGAACTCGATTCACTTGGTCATCGTCGATCTAATTCTTACGTGTTCAGTCAGATTTTTCTGAATAACGGTATAATTAATTTCGGCCGCGACTATGACTTTTCGCAACAATTCTCATTGTCAACTCAACCTCAACTACCATTTGGGCTTTCCCGCTTTGCCGATCTTCAGACGGGCTACAGCTCTGCATACGGCTGGACAAACTCAATTCAGCAAGGGAACTTTGGCCGAGGGGCAAGATATGCTGCATCGTTTCAAATCGGAACAAACCTGAGGTTAAAGAGTTTGACCGATCCATGGTTTGCAAGTGGAGAACAACAGGCTCCTCAAATGATGGAGACTCGTGGGCATGGCCGTGCTGAAATGTTGCCAACAGCAGATACCACATCAACACAGGGTAAGAAGAATCCTGCTTTAATGGATATCTTAAGAGTAGCAATAAAAGTTCCTTTCCTGGATTTTGATAACATAACGATAAATTTTTCATCTTCCAGTAATTCGCAAAACGGAGGTCTCCCTTCGCTGAGACCAGGCATGGGAAATTTTTTCCGAATTCCATTCATTCAGGAAAGTCAGCCATATCTCGGACCTTCTCAACTATATCAGCTCGGATTAGTCTCCGATCCCTACAGCAAACTCGCCTTCTTCAAAAAGAAAGGATTTCCATTTTTCGGTTTCGAAACAACTCCAAGTGGAAGGGTGCCCAGTGCCAATATCACGGATAACTACAGCAATCATAACTCGCTCGATTTGAAAACGTCGCGTCAATTGTGGACCGGCGCGAGAATAGACCTTACATGGCATGTCGGATGGAGCTACAACCGCAACATGACATTTACAACGGATGCTTATGGAAATATAGTGCAGGGAAGTATGACTCAGGTAATTACCGGAAATATCGATCGCAGTTTTTTCACCGTTCCCCCGGTTTTCGTCTTCTCAATGTTAAAAAGTGGAATTCAGGAGGTGGCAACTTTGTATGACAATATGAAAAATGACCCCAATGATACTAGAACTGATGATCAGAAACTTTCGGATGCATTTCAAAAGGGATTTGAGAGCCTTCCAATCCTCACGAAGATCTTTGGCCCTTATATGCCGAGGCTAAATTACTCTTTTCACTGGGATGGGCTTGAGCAGCTTCCTATGTTTAAAAGCTTTGCTACAAGGGTGAGTTTAGATCATGCTTACAATTCGCGTTATACACAAAGTTGGCATAGTAGTTCAGGGATAGGAACTGTAACTGATGCACAGCAAGCCGGTTATGCCTTTCAGCCGCTAATTGGTTTGAACATCGCTTTTAAAAATTTCTGGGATGGCAGCATGTCTGGCTCAATTAATTACAATACGAGCGACCAATATACACTTACTCCTTCTGCACGTACAATAAATGAGTCCTATACGGGAGAGCTTACATTAACGGCCACTTACTCAAAACGGGGATTTGCGATTCCTTTTTTTGGGCTAAATCTCAAAAACGATGTTGACATAAGCTTCAGTTACTCTGGTTCCTCGACTTCCAGAAAATCCTATAGTTCTGATAATATAAGTTCAGGTGGAACCCCACTTGATGGGATGAACCGTACAACTCTAGAGCTGAGATTTAGGTATGTTGTTAGTCAGCGCGTCACAGCAGCCTTGTTTTATCGTAACACGCGTGTAAAGCCAACAATTCCGGGTTCACTGATTCCTGGCACGACTACCAACGAAGCTGGTCTGGATGTTCACATATCAATTGCAGGTTGATTATGACAGAGCATGAAAAGTATATGTCACAAGCGTTAAAAGAGGCTGAAAAGGCCTATCGAGAAGGTGAAGTGCCAGTAGGCGCTATTATAGTTCATAAGGGTGCAATTATAGCCAGATCCCATAATCAAACCGAGGCGCTTAATGACCCAACAGCTCATGCGGAGATTATTGCAATAGGTGCAGCTGCAAGCCATCTTGGTACATGGAGATTAACCGGGTGCTCTCTTTACGTCACCCTCGAACCATGCCCAATGTGTGCTGGGGCAATTGTGCTTTCAAGAATGGATCGGGTTATCTTCGGACCGTATGATCCTAAGATGGGGGCTTGCTCAACCCTTTACAACATTGTTCAAGACAAGAGGCTCAATCACCATGTTGAGCTCATTGCCGGTGTCTTGGATGATGATTCTCGGTTCTTACTCAGAGAGTTCTTTGAAAATAAGCGTAGCAATAATGAGAAATGACATCTTTTTCAAAGGCTTTTTTTTTCTCTCTCTCTCTCTCTCTCTCTCTCTCTGCGAAATACATAGTACCACTCATCAGCAGAAATTCAGTTAAGAAGCGTTTCTTTTCTGATCTTTCGACTGAGGTGTTGCTCGATCTACAAAGAACATCTCTACAGGCTCCATGTTTTTTATCGAGAGAGAACCCCGCGGCTCAAATGAATATTTGTTCAGCGGTGCAAGCAACTCGTAGACCTGTTTTGAAATGTTAACCCTATTAGGCAATGAAGCTGATTCGAGACGCGATGCAATATTTACAGTAGGTCCCCAAACGTCATAAATAAACCTCCATCTCCCTATGATGCCTGTAATAGCCGGACCTGTGTGTACTCCAATTCTAATTGCCCATTCATTTCCTGTCGAACTTTTTAACTCACCAGATATCGACCGAGTCTTTTCAACGATGTCCAGAGCTGCCTCAACCGCCTCGAGAGTTTGACTCTCATCAGTGAACAACCCTCCCGCAAACATGTAACAGTCTCCAATTGTCTTAAGCTTTTCTAATTTGTATTTTCTTATGGTTTCATCAAATAATCCAAACATTCGCTCGAGAATAGACACTACTTCACGAGCATCTGACTTTTCAGCTATCTTGTGAAATGATACGAAGTCAGCAAAGACTATAGTGGTTGACTCGTTGTATTCTGGTGGAGGATAACCAAACCTGTTGATGGTACGTACAATCGGTTCCGGTAAAATGTTTTTTAAGATTGACTCCACTCGATTTTTTGAAAGTTCTATCTGGACATTTTGCTGTTCTATTGTTTTAGTGTGGAGAAATTCTCTGACACGGGCTGCGAAAATCATTCGAGAAAGAGTCCATGCGATTATGACAAGCGCAGTTCCATTTATATAATGACCCAGTGCAATGTTTGGATTAGGTTGTGCCATGCGAATTCCGATTAAAAAAGAAAGGTGAGCTATTGTATAGAGCAAAACGCTGTAGGTGCCACTTATGTAAAATGAGACTCCTACTGCAAAAATTGCTATCAGGTAAACTGTAATTTGACTGTGTATTAATTGGTCAACTGTTGATAGCCCTGCACTCCATAACAGCATAAAGATCGCGAACAAAAGAAGAAGAGCCATGTCTTTCTTCGTCACTTCTTCTGGTGACGATTTCTTTGTCGCATAAAAGACCAAAGTGAATATGCATAGAGCTCCTATAAGTAGCAGATGCATATAAAACAAATAAATATATCCAGGTACAGTAGTCCAGAGCCCCTGTTTTTGATGCGAAAAATCGACAGCAAGTAGTAAGACATGGAATACGAGAAGAGCAATTGCAAATACTCTTGCACGGTATAAATTTGTAAAATATGCTTCTTGCAAAAATGCCCTTTGATCACCAACAGAGATTTGCCGAAGGCTATTTTGCCAGAATTTTAAAGGGAAGTTACGGCTATTCAATCATTCTCCACGATCTAACACATTAAGCCAGCCTTTGAAAATTACAGTCTAAGTTAGATATATTGAGAAAACATGTCAACTGTTTATCTGAAATGCTTCTTGCATCTATAAGTTTCTTTAATGGCTCAAAATTTATACGAAAGGGGATGCAACAATGACACTCAATCTGCACTTTGGCAGTCTGGCATTTACAACTTATGGAAGCCCAGAAAATCCATCAATTACTTTCATCCATGGTTTTCCATTTAACCGGTCTATGTGGGATGAGCAATGTGAGCTTTTGTCAAAGGACCATTTTGTCATTGCTTATGATGTACGTGGTCACGGGGAGAGTTCGGTTGGCTCGGGACAATATTTAATTGAAATGTTCGTTGATGATTTACTTTCTTTGCTTGATCACCTAAACGTCAGGAAAACTACTGTTTGCGGGCTCTCAATGGGCGGATACATAGCCCAGCGGGCTGTAGATCGAGCACCAGATAGGTTTTCGGGCTTGATATTATGTGACACAAAGAGCGCTGCGGATACCAATGCGGCTAAGCTGAACAGAGCAAATCAGATTAAAATGATTTTGGAAGGTTCGAAGGCAAAGTTTGTCGATGATATGGTGCATGTACTTTTTGCTCCAGTAAGTTTCGAAAAAAACAAGAACGGAGTTGAAAAGATAAAGAAGATCATGAGTTCTACTGATGAACGTGCTTTAATTGGAACCTTGATTGCCCTGGCAGCACGCATGGATATGACTGATTCGCTGTCAAATATCAAGATGCCGACATTGATACTTGTTGGTGACCAGGACAAACTTACAACCGTTGCTGACGCGAGACTCATGCAATCGAGGATTTCCGGATCGGAGGTTAGGATCATAAGAGAATCGGGACACGTATCAAACATAGAGAACAGCGCTGAATTTAATAATGCTATACTTGAGTTTCTTGAGAAGAACCGACTATAATTAATTGATTCAGTATGGATTTTTTATAAAGAGATAAAGGAACCAGGATACGAAAGTATATTGAACCAACCGTGAGAGTTTGTAGCTTCGGGATTTTAAAGTTGACCAAATGAAAGCGAGCACGAACATTGCTGTGGTCAGTAACAGAAATATTCCAAAACATTGAAGATAGCTCAGTGTTTGTCCTATTGATTGTACCAGAGCGACATGCTTCGCACTGGATCCATAAATAAAAAGAACGTGTGTTACATATACCAGGAAAGATTCTCGCCCCAAGATCTTTACAACAGAATATTGGCGGACTTTCTTTGATTCATACCAGGTGATGCCTCTGAGGATCCAAAGAAGAAAGCCAAGTCTGACCATAAACCACCCAGTTGAATAATCAACTGCGCTTATTTGTGGAAATAGTCTAATGTGGAGGAGCATCAAGGCTACACCGCTAAGTACGAGCAATGAACCTGTCAACGTGATGTGCTTTCTGAGCTTGTTTTCCTTGTCAAAGCTAACCTTTTGAGATACAATTGTCCCCGCTATTAGGAAACTTGACCATGGAAATAGAGGAAAAAGGGACCCGTGTAGCCTGTTGAAGTATTGAGCAAAGAACGCTGGAAGAATTCTTGTAAAATCATAGGCGCCAGCCGCAGGAGCTCCGAGAACGAATAGAAGAAACAATCCGTGCAAGAACCAATTAAAAAACCTGTCATCTTTTATAATGATTCTAAAAATATGGAGAATCATTAAAGTTATAGCGATGCATTGTAAAATATCCACGCCGAAAAAGGAGAGAATATCCTGGGGGGTAGCGTGATGAACGGACTTATACAAGGAGAAATAAGGAATGTGCATAAGGTATCCCGTTGCCCAGATGTAAACCAAACGTCTTATGTGACGCCACAATTCACCCGAGAACCTCCGGTAGGCATCACCCTTACGGTTCAGAGCGAGGGTAAAAGAGAATCCGGCAACGAACAAGAATGAAGGGGCTACAATTCCATTGACAAAATCCAGGATTTTAAATGTGAAGTAACTCCGCAGCCCATTTAGCAGAAGCGCATTGACAACATGCGTTTCTATCATAAATATTGTGGCCAGTCCACGGAACTGGTCAACGTATCCAATCCTGCCTTTCGTCATTTGATTTTTGCGCTGATATTAGAAAACGGGAATCATTCGATTTGATGGGTAGGCTCTAATTAAATACAGCCTCTTTAAAATATCTTATCTTAAGTTCATGGATACTGTCGCCACCAAATTTCTCAAGGACAGCATTGACAATGACAGGCGCAATCACATTCTCTGCAATTACCGAGGCCGCAGGCACAGCACAAAAATCAGACCTTTCTCGCCGAGCCAGCACTTCCCTCCTTTTGGCAAGATCGATGCTTCTCAACGGTTGCATGAGTGTAGAAATTGGCTTCATTGCTGCACGGATAATTAGTGGTTGCCCATTTGTTACTCCCCCCTCCAGCCCTCCAGCACGATTAGTTGGTCTAAAAATCCTCCCCCTTTTTACTAATATCTCATCATGAGCTTGTGAGCCAAACCGACGTGCATTCTCGAATCCATCTCCTATTTCTACTCCTTTGATTGCCTGAATAGACATTACGGCTGCAGAAAGAAGGCCATCAAGTTTCCTGTCAAACTGGACATAGCTTCCCAATCCAATCGGCAACCCTGAGACCATGACTTCAAAGATGCCACCAAGGGTGTCGCCCATTTTTTTTGCCTTCTTAATTTGTTGAATCATTCTGAACCCCAGATGTTCATCAAGTGCTCGCACTTCTGATTTGTCGGCGGCATTAGAGATTGCCTCTGCCCCATTCCTCTTTCTCAGTAAATTATGAATTCTCTCATCAAGTTCAGACCTATCCCGATATCCCACCGATCCAATGGAGAGGACGTGGCTCCCAATCCTTATGTTTAATTCCTCAAGAATTTTTCTTGCAATCGCACCGAGGGCAACGCGCATTGCTGTCTCTCTTGCGCTTGCCCTTTCAATGACATTCCTTATGTCATCAAACTGATACTTAAAATATCCAACTAGATCAGCGTGGCCAGGTCTTGGGACTGTGATTTTCTCTGCATCCTTTCCTGTTTTCTCTGCAGACATCTTTTCTGCCCAGTTTTGAAAGTCCTTGTTATAAATCACCAAAGATATTGGTGACCCAAGAGTTTTCCCGTGTCTGACCCCACTGAGTATTTCTACCTTATCTGACTCAATTCTCATCCTACCACCTCTTCCGTATCCTTGTTGTCGTCTAAAAAGCTGGTTGTTAATATAATCAGATCCCAGTTCCAGATTAGAAGGCACCCCATCGATTATTCCGATAAGTCCCTTCCCGTGAGATTCTCCTCCCGTGATCAATCTTAACATGATTTCATTACCGTTTATTTATTGACCTTTAAATTGACTGCGTAATGTCATTAGTCTCTTCTTTACGATCTTGTGACGCTGGAGACAGCTTCGTCGGAGCCAGGTATTATTCACCAATTGCAACTGCAATAAACCGGGAGACGTAGGTTGAGCCCTGCTTTGTGAGAACCCTTAAGAGAACTGCATCTCCGTCTTTTTTATTCTTAACAGCTTCGACCACATCTTTTGGCGTTCTTATTTGCTTGTGGTCTACTTCCACAATGATGTCGTTCTTGAAAATCTGCCTATCAGCTGCAGGGCCGGTGGGTGACACATCGCTTACGACAGCGCCACCATCGATCTTTGCGTTCTTCTTGATTTCTTCGGTAACAGGCTCAACGGTGATGCCGAGTTTGTCAATTGCAATTTGAAGATGCTCTTCAGGTTGGTTTTGCTCCTCGTTTATTTCAGGTTGCGTTGAGGCAAGTTCAGTTTGTGGCAGCTCCGCAAGTTTTACATCCTTTGTTATTGTTTTTCCATCTCGATAAATCTTTAACGCGACCACATCTCCAGGCCTGTGCTCTGCGATTAAAGTTTGAAGTTCGTTTGAAGCGTTAACCTCCTTACCATCAACTGCGAGAACCAAATCGCCTGGTCTAAGCCCTGCTGATTGAGCAGGGCTATCCTTCAAAACCTCCTGAATGAGAACGCCCTGTGGTTTTGAAAGTCCAAGTGCACGTGCATCTGTTTCGTCAAGGCTTGGCTTAAGTTGAACTCCAAGCATTGGTCTTCTGACTCTTCCATATGCTATTATATCCTCAGCAGTTTTTTTGACAAGATTTATTGGGATTGCAAAGCCGTATCCCTGGAAGAAGCCAGTCTGTGTGGCAATAGCGCTATTTATGCCAATAACTTCGCCCTTCAGGTTAACAAGCGCACCACCGCTGTTGCCTGGGTTAATGGCAGCATCTGTTTGAATAAAATTTCTGATTCCCCACAAACCTGATGTTATGTCAAGATCACGTCCTTGAGCGCTCACAATACCAGCGGTTACTGTTGAACTCAGGTTTAATGGGTTGCCGATTGCCAGAACCCATTGTCCAACCCGGACACTGTCTGAGTTGCCAAGTGCTGCAACGGGAAGGTCCCTGGCGTCAATTTTGATGACAGCTACATCGGTGGTGGGGTCTGTCCCAACAAGTCTTCCAATAAATTCTCTCTTATCCAGAAGGCGAACTTTGATGCCGTTTTTATCGGCTCCTTCTACAACATGGTTATTCGTTATTATATACCCATTTGATGTGACAATTACGCCTGAACCACTTCCTTTCTCAGGTTTTGGCTCGGGTAGTTTGAATTGGAAATCGTGCCAGAAAGGGAGTCCCTGAAAGTCTTTCGTTTTTGGTGTTGATGTGACAGTAACACTCACGACAGTTGGAGTGACAGCCTCAGCTACTGCTATAAACCCATCTTGCATTTTAAGCAAGTCTGGCGAAACCTTTGTTATTGGAGCCGGTCCCCCAAGCTTTACTTTTTCCCCAGTAAAACCGAAGCCTGCTTCTGTTTTATTGAAGCTCATAACAAACAGCGCTCCAAAGACTACCCCTATAATTACAAGAAGAGCTGCTCCTATAAATGGCCTTTTATTCATTTAAAAACCTCCAGTTCAGTTAAAAATTGATAGAAAATTTAAAGATCTTATCTCCTTCAATGCATTCCAGTGATGTTTGAGGTATACTATCACAAAATGCAAAAGCTCTCGTTGAAGTTCAACCTGAATTTGTGTTTTGGCGGCATCGGAGGGCTGGATCTTGGAATAATTGCTTAACATTCGAAGAGCCGAGGATGATAGCTGAAAAGAGCCGTGAAATTTTGTCGAGCAGTTATTACACAGAGGTCCGCCGCGTTCAAGCACATAAAAAAAACTGTTAGATTTGGAAAAGTCTATTTCTTTTCTGCAAATTAAGCAGGAGGAAAACTCTGGATTGTAACCAAGTATTGAAGACAGTTTTAGTCCAAAATGTATAAGTGCGTTGATTGGGTATGAAGACGGCTCATCGATAGCCGAAAGCGTTTCGGTGATAAGTGAGAACAGGGATTCATTCTCTTCCTCATCATGAGACGTTTTATCCACAATTTCGAGTATAGCCATTCCGACGTATAATTTTTCAAAATTGGCGGTGATTGTTTTGAAGAATCTTACAAACTCACATCCGGATAAGTATTGCATCTGCCTGTTTTCTCTTCGATATATTACGATCTGCAGGTAATTCAGAGGCTGTAGAAGAGAGCCAAACTTACTTTTAGGATTTCGCGCACCTTTTGCCAGAGCTGTCATTTTCCCGTATTCCCTTGTGTAGAAGGTCACTATTTTGCTCGAATCGCGAAAGTTGAGCGTTCTTAAAACAACCGCTTCAGTTTTTTCGATAGACATAATCTAATTTAGTTGAAATTGGGTAATGATGAGGGTGCAATTATTGTAACATTCTCTTAATATTTTCAGAGAACGGTCTTTTGATAATTCCGCGTTCAGTTATAAAAGCCGTTATATTGTCTGCTGGAGTAATATCAAAAGCGGGAGAATACGTCTCGATCCCATCTGGAGCGACCTTGCATTTGCCAAACGATACAATTTCATCGGCTCCTCGTTCTTCAATTGGGATCTTTTCGCCAGAAGGTGTGGATAAATCAAAACTGGAGCTAGGTGCGGCTATGTAAAATGGGATCCCATGCTCCTTACTGAGGACCGATAGGTTGTATGTACCGACCTTGTTTGCGGTGTCTCCATTGGATGCTATCCTATCTGCCCCCGTGATTACCATGTTTACTCCAAATTTTCTCATTGCAATTCCAGCTGCTCCATCAACAATAAGCTTAAATTTTATTCCCAGCTTTTGGAGTTCCCATGTGGTTAACCTTGAGCCCTGTAGAAGTGGGCGAGTCTCGTCAACGATTACCAATATCTTTTTACCAGATTCATGAGCAGCCCTTATAACCCCGAGTGCGGTGCCATATCCACCAGTGGCTAAGCCACCCGTGTGGCAGTGAGTATGTATCACAGCTTGATCGGGGACCAACAAATTTCCGTATTGTCCAATTGTTATGCATGCATTAGTTTCCTCTTCGAGAATCTTATGTGCCTCTGATAGGAAGGCCTCACCCACTTTCTTCCCCTTTAGGTCAAGTTTCAGAAGACGGTCAATTGCATTCTTAAGATTAACAGCAGTAGGGCGTGCTCCAGCTATCTCCTCAAGCGCCAATTTGAGATCGGGTGAAATTTTGTCGTGACAACCCAGCTCGAATGCCGCAAGTGCGGCAGCATATGCAGCAGCAATTCCAATTGCTGGGGCTCCGCGAATCCGCAAAGATTTAATCCATTCGCATACTTGACGGTAGTTATTAGAAGAAATATACTTCTCGGTATGCGGTAGTAAGGACTGGTCAATAATTTCAACTTTGTCCCCAAGCCATCGGATTGGAGGCGGAAGTTTAGTCTTCGATTCTTGAAAGCTCAATGAATTCACGATACCGTCCAAGTATTTCGACATCAGAAAGGGATTTAATTCCCTCTATTCCAAATTTGCTTACACAGAATGATGCAAGGGTACTCCCATAAATTACCGCACGTTTCATATTCTCGTCAGAAAAATCCTCAGTTCTTACAAGATGACCAATGAATCCCCCGGCAAATGCATCGCCAGCTCCTGTTGGGTCGTATATAGACTCCAGGGGATACGCTGGCGCAGAAAAAATTGTGTCATTTGTGAAGAGCAATGCCCCATGCTCTCCTTTTTTTATGATAATTGTTTTAGGACCAAGTGACATGATTTTTCGAGCAGATTTGATAAGATTTGGTTCAGAGGCAAGCAGACGGGCTTCAGAGTCATTTATGATCAAAATGTCAACCAATTTCAACGTCTCGAGAAGTTCCGTCCTCTTTCCCTCGATCCAAAAATTCATCGTATCGCATACGACGAGTTCTGGTTTCTTCGAGAGCGATTGTATGACTCTCCTTTGCAAGGTCGGATCGATGTTTCCTAGTACTACGTAACGACATGTTTTGTATGATTCCGGTAAGATTGGATTAAACTCCTCAAAAACATTTAGCTGGGTCTCCAATGTGTCTCGTATGTTAAGGTCGTAGTGATAACGTCCCTTCCACTTGAAAGTCTTTCCACCGGGAACTACCTGAAGTCCCTCAAGGTCTATCCCTCTTGATTCTAAAAACTCAAACTCAGATTTAGGAAAGTCGCTGCCAACCACTCCCACCATTCTTATAGGTGCGGTAAAGTATGATGCCGCGGTTGCGATATAAACAGCGCTTCCCCCCGCGACGTCCTCAACGCGGTCGAATGGGGTTTCGATTGTGTCTAGCGCAATCGATCCGACAACAAGTAAGCTCATTAAAAACTCCGTTAAATCCTCAATGCAAATTACAATTTAGCAATGACCCGCTGAACTTCAAATGATGTTAGTTAAATACTCAGACTGTTATCTCTCCTATCAGATATGTAGTGGCCTGTCCTGAGATTTTCACACTGTCTCCGAGGTCCTCACAGTATAACTTCCCACCACGCTTTGACAGTTGCAGTGCTACCATTTCCTTTTTCCTCAATCTTTCCGACCAATATGGTATGAGAGTTGTGTGTGAAGAGCCGGTAACAGGATCCTCTGGTATTCCTTCACCTGGTGCAAAAAAGCGTGAGACAAAATCCACTTCATTTCCTTGTGCTGTAACTATAACCCCATGTGTGTTAAGCAATTTTAAGCTGTTAAAATCCGGCTCGATTTTCTTTACTTCATCTTCGTTGTTTAAGATAACAAGGTAATCCCGCGATTTTAGCACCTCGACTGGCTGTTTCCCCACGCCTCGGAGGAGTTGTTCTGTGATGTCGCATGATTTTGCGGGTGTACGTGGGAAAATCATGGTCATAATATTTCCGCCGTAAATCACTTTTAGCAGCCCGCTTCTCGTCTTGAACTCAATTTCATCCTTTCCGTAGTGAAGATGTTCTTTCATGACGAATGCAGTTGCTAATGTTGCATGGCCACACAAATCTACCTCGACAACTGGAGTAAACCATCGCAATTCGAAATTGTTATTTCTTGGTAAAACAAATGCTGTTTCTGAAAGATTATTTTCGGCAGCAATGTCTTGCATGAGTTCATCTGGGAGCCAGTTGTCAAGGATGCAAACGGCAGCCGGATTGCCGTGAAATCGACGATCGGTAAATGCATCAATTTGATAAATTGGTATTTTCATATAGTTTTGTGAGTTGGTTTATTTGATTCTTGCTGAAAAGTTGATTGCATTATTATAGCAATTTGAGTTGTTGAACAGGACATATATTGAGTTGCAACTGTGCTCAAGAGAATTTAGGATTTGTTTTAGATTATCCAGCTCTTTGTCGCTAAAGCTGTAGTTGTACATCGAAGGCTTCCCAAAGCCGTGGAGTCTAAAGTAGGCAATTTTCCTCTTCCCGAACGCCACCGGTTCATTCCTGAAGGGATCGACGCAGTGAATGAGATCATATTCTTCGCATAGTTCTTTTATCAGCGAGGGGGAATCACACCAGTTTCCTCTAGGTTCCCAGGCAAGTGAAAGGTTTTCCTCTGCAATTGAGCCAAAGAACCTTTTTATTTTACTGATGTTTTCAGCGGAAGAATTAAAACTTGTTGGCGATTGAAAGAGAATTAGACGGCATTCCAATTTTCCAGCTATTTTTTTCAACTGGTCAAAATATTCCAATGACTTATGACCGAATCTATCAAAATGTGTAATTCCTTTATATGCCTTAATTGAAAATTCGAACTCCTTATTTTTATCAGAGACCTCTCTACGCCATTTTTCAACAGTTGCTTGTCGAGGCATGTGATAAAAAGTGGAGTTTATCTCAACGAAACTGAATATCTGGGCATACGCCTGAAGAATGGATGAATAACGGGCACTGATAAGGTTTCTGAATTCTATCGGTTTGAGATAACTCCAGCCGCAGCAACCAACTTTTACAATGGCTTTCCTCTCAGGCACGAACAAATATTAAAGCTTGCAAATGAAAAAGCAAAATACAATATAATTCTAACCTTACTAAGATCGGGAAATGTTGGCGTTGGGAGCTTCCTGCAGCGAGGCAAATTACGGAATTTAGCACTTCAAGCGTTCCTGTTGAGATAGAGATTGTTTTTTGATCATCCAAATAGTATAATTTTTCCGCAAAAGAAGGAATGTGTCGAAATGGTCAAAAGCACCCATTACAGAAAAGTTCACAAATTTATTGCCCTGGCGGTTTTTCTGTTTACACTAATTTTATACCGCATGACAGCTCAATCGTCAGTAGCATTTTGGGATTGTGGGGAGTACGCAGCCACTTCAGTGTCTCTTGAAGTGCCGCATCCTCCAGGAGCCCCCCTTTTTACATTACTTGGAAGAATAGCTATGATGACACCATTTGTTAGCGATCCCGCATTGAGGATAAATTTAATATCGGCTTTGAGTGGGTCGCTGACAGTTTTGTTCTTGTATCTTATCAGTGTGAAACTGATATCGAGGTGGAAAGGATTTCCTCAGGATTTTAGCACCGCAACTGTAGTGTTTGGCTCCAGCATAATAGGTTCTCTAACATACGCTTTTTCTGATTCTTTCTGGTTCAATACTGTTGAGTCCGGACTATTTGCTACAAGTATGTTTTTTGTCTCATGCGTAACCTGGCTCGGACTTGTGTGGTATGAAAAAGCGGATGATCAGGGAGGGCACAGTATTCTGGTATTAGCCGCTTATGTAATGGGGCTTTCAATAGGGATTCATGAATTGAGTTTACTGGCTTACTTTGCAATTGCACTTCTTGTTTATTTCAGGTACAATGAATTCTCATGGAATTCTCTTATAAAATTTGGGGTTGTTGCAGTACTCGGCTTTTTTGTCATATATCCAGGAATTGTAAAGTGGCTTCCAGCTATACTAAATGGAGATTTAAAGTTTGGTCCTTTTGAGATAACTGAGAGTCCAATTATAAGATTAGTCCCGCCACTAATTGTCATCGGTGCTTGCTATGGAGTTTACAAAACTCAGAGACAGCATCGTGCTGTACTCAACATTGCATTCATGGCTGTTCTAATGTTGATACTCGGTTATTCGACTTATACCCTGGTTTTAGTGAGGGCAAACGCACATCCTCCAATTAACGAGAACAATCCTCATAACTTGAAGCGCCTTGTAGTATATTTGAATCGTGAACAATATGGTGAGCAGCCTATCTTCTGGCCTCGAAGATGGAGCAATGATCCTCAATATCAGGCGGGGTATCAAAGGTATTCTTCGGACTTCGACTACTTTCTCGGGTATCAGCTCAATGAAATGTTTCTTCGTTATATCGGTTGGAATTTTATAGGGAGAGCCGGGGATATTCAGGGTGCCCCTGTAGTCTTGTTTAATTCACCCCGAGGATGGTTCGATGGCAGAAAAGGCTACCCTGAGAGATATTATGCAATACCGTTCATTCTGGCATTAATTGGCGTGTGGTATCATTTCAAGAAGGACTGGAAGTTCGGTCTTGCTTTCCTGACTTTGTTTATTGTAATGGGATTGGCATTAGTAGTTTATTTTAATATGCAGGATCCCCAGCCTCGCGAAAGAGATTACTTCTTTGTTGGAGCTGTGTTTGTATTTGCGATGTGGAGCGGGCTCGGCGCCGCCGCTATTCTCGACTATGTACTGGCCGCAGTAAAGAATACTTTGATTGTTGCAGTTGCAACTGTATTATTGTTCCTTATTTCCCCATTGAATATGCTTGCCAATAATTATTACTCGCACAATCGTCACGGCAATTACGCCCCATTTGATTATTCGTACAACATTCTGCAATCATGCAAAAAGAACGCTATTTTGTTCACAAATGGAGACAATGATACTTTCCCGCTCTGGTATTTGCAGGAAGCTCTTGGGATACGTACCGATGTGAGGATTGTGAATTTGAGTCTCGCAAACACCGATTGGTATATTCTTCAGTTGAAGAACGAGACTCCCCATGGGGCAATGAAGGTACCAATTAGTTTCACTGATGAAGAGATAAAGCAATTAGTTCCAATTGAATGGCATACTCAAATTGTAAAACTTCAGGTTCCGAAAGACACATACAAAGAATTTGGGGTTACCGATACCAGTATTACAAACAAAGGTTACATTCAGTTTGCAATGCAGCCGACTATAAGCGCTGGACAGGTACAGGCTGTCAGAGTACAGGACCTGCTTATCCGCAACATTGTAGAGACTAACAAATGGCACCGCCCTATTTACTTTGCTGCAACTGTATCGCCAGAGAATTTTATCGGGCTGGGAAAGTACCTTCAGCTACAAGGTCTTGCTCTTCAATTGACACCTGTGGAGTTGAAGAATTCAGAAGAAGACTTTAGAATTGATCCTGTCATTATGCGGAAATGTCTTCTTGATCAGCCTGCAACGTACTACACCCAACCGCATTACGGATTCTTGTTCACAAATTTGAACAACCCTGACATTTTCTACGACTATAACGTCAGAAACTTAATGCTGAACTACCGTACCAGTTTTATGCGGCTGGCATCATATTATATAATGCATGGAGATTCATCTGATGCTATCTCTATGCTCGACTCAATGGAAGCTAGAATACCGGAGGAGGTTTTACCAATGGACTATGGCCTTATGAGTGATGTGGCTAGATTGTATTACGGAGCTGGAGCGATGAAGCAATTTGAACGGTACTCATCCATAGTTGAAAAGGAAGCCCGTGCGGCCATTGAGGCTAATCCCCAGAATGTACAAGGATATTACAATCCATACAGAGTCCTCCTTGGATTATATGATTTAAAAAAAGATTATCCTGATGCTATAGAGCTCCTAAGAAAACTGCAAGGAATGTTCCCAAATGATCCGAGTATATCGAATGAAATAAATGTATTGGAAAGATTGATGAAGTCAGGACAGGATTCGGTTAATTCGCCTGACAAGCGTCAGTAATCCTGAGGTCAATCTGAAGGCAAAATAGCAGCACAAAATTCATTGTAATAAGGAGATTCTCCTGCTCTTATTATTTTACGAATGCTTCTCAAACATTGAAAGACAAAAGATGACAAATTCGGAATTGCTGCAGGGGGTATTAAATAGCGTGCTGTAGTCGACTGAAAAAGGCATTTTGAGTGAATGAATTTGTTTGCTTTGAACCAATGAATTTGAGAGTTTATATTTAATAAAACGACCAAGCGAGAGTGGCGGAACTGGCAGACGCGCCAGACTTAGGATCTGGTGAGGAAACTCATAGGGGTTCGAGTCCCCTCTCTCGCACATCTAACATTACTTAACTAAAGGAGTTACAGTGGATTACAAAATTAATGACCTTGGTGGACTCAAAAGGCAGCTCGAAGTGACGGCTTCAATGGAAGATGAGATGGTGAGCAAAAAGTTCGAGGATGCATATCTGAACTTCCAGAAGACTGCAGTGGTGCCGGGATTTCGGAAGGGAAAGACGCCAATGGAGATTATAAAGAAGAGATATGGTGATGATATCGAAAATGAATTGATTCCAGAGTTGGTGAACGACATTGTAAAGGAGATTTTTGAGAAGGATAAGTTAAGCGTTGCTGGCGTGGTGGATTACAATCTAGAGGGCAGAACACCAGGGCAGCCGATTCACTTCTTCCTTACGTTTGAAGTCGTTCCGGAGATCGAACCAAAGGAATATATCGGTTTGAAACTTGAACGATCTATTTATCGAATAACTCCAGAGGTGGTTGATCATGAGGTTTACCATATTCTCGAGTCTAATGCTGAGCGCGAGGAGGTTCTGTCGCTTGATGGAAATACCAGCAGCATTGCGACAGTTGATTTGCAGGTAATAGACGAAAACGGGTTAGCTGTCCTGGGTCAAAGAAGAGAAAATTACAAAATAGATCTCAGGACTAAGGCACCTGAACTGCAAGAGATCAAGAGCAAGCTTCTTACAGCGAGGGTTGGCGATGATTTTGACATAGAGCTTGAAACTTTTGACAAGATGGGGCAGCCTGCAGGTAAAAAATCTTTCAGGGTGTATGTAAAAAAATTGGAAAAGCTTGTTTTACCTGATTTAAGTGATGAGTTTGCAGAAAGAGTCACTGGTGGGAAAGTCAAGACGGTGGAAGATCTCAAAGCTGATATTAGTCGTGACCTTGAAAATTATTTCGAAGAAAAGGCTGAAGAGGAGCTGCGCGACAAAATTGTTCAGGAATTGCTTATTCGAAATGATTTTGAGATTCCGGAAAGCATGATCGAAGAATATTTAACCGATTTGATTGAAGATATGCGGAAGAAGTCCAAAAATGGTGAGGTAGACGAAGAATTCTTTCGAGACCAGTACAGAGCCGCAGCTGCGCGAGCTGTAAAATGGAATCTCCTTGCTGCATCGATTATAAAGAAAGAAGGATTGAAAGTAGAAGATTTAGCCTTTGAGAAAATAGCTGAAGACGATTCTCAAAAATATCGTCTTGATAAAGATATGTTGTTAAATTTCTATAAAGATTCAAACGATGTAAAAAATAAGCTTCTTTTTAATGAATTATTCAACTTCATAATAAATAATGCTGAAATAAAAGTCGTTGAAAAGATACCAGAACATAAGAATGAGGAATAGACAAATGGAACTTTATAATCAGTTCACCATCCCGTATGTAATAGAGCAGACAGGGAGGGGTGAGCGGGCATATGACATATTTTCACGTCTTCTGAAGGAAAGAATAATTTTTATTGGAGCCCCGATTGACGATACCGTTGCAAGTCTAGTCATTGCTCAGCTTCTTTTTCTTGAGAGTGAGGACCCGAATAAGGATATAAACCTATATATCAATAGCCCTGGAGGAAGCGTGTCAGCTGGGCTGGCCATTTACGATACAATGCAATACGTAAGGCCAGATATCTCCACAATATGTATCGGTATGGCTGCAAGCATGGCTGCGGTGTTATTGGCGGGAGGAACGAAGGGAAAACGCACTGCTTTACCAAATTCGAGGATAATGATTCACCAGCCATGGGGGGGATTCCAAGGTTCTGCTTCGGATATCAGTATACAGGCAGAGGAAGTTTTGAAGACGAAGCGCCGTTTAAACGAAATCCTCTCGTTTCACAGCGGGAAACCCATAGAACAAATTGAAAAAGACACAGACAGGGATTATTTTATGTCCGCTGAAGAGGCTAACAGGTATGGTCTCATTGACAACGTACTTGTAAAGCGTGAAAGTAAGAAAAAATAAGACTAACATGGAGATACATAATAGCTTATGAACAATTTGCTCCTTCTTTTGGTTGTTTTTTTGGCTTTCTTTGCTGTTGCCCTCCCTACGGTCTTAACAGATTTTACGAGGAAAGACCGGTACGCTAACAATGGAACTGAGGGAAAAGGGCTCAGGGATCGTTTATTACAAAAAAAGAGTGTTGAGTTAAAATGAGCAAACAACAAAGAGAGCAAATGAGGTGTTCGTTTTGCGGTCGTTCCGCAAGCGAAGTGAAGAGTCTTATAGCTGGTCCTGACGTATATATTTGTGATATCTGCATTGAACATTCTGTTGAGATACTGCGCAGCAATATCTCTGCATATTCATCATCGAGAACGCGCCTAAAACCAGAACAAGAGAAGGCCCCCCTTACTCCTGTTGAAATAAAAAATGCACTTGATGAGTATGTCATAGGTCAGGACAGGGCAAAAAAGATTCTCTCAGTGGCGGTTTACAATCATTATAAGAGGATTTCGATTTCCCCTCAGATGCTTGACGATGACGGAACGGAGATCGAGAAAAGCAATATTTTATTGATTGGGCCAACAGGAACAGGTAAAACTTTGCTGGCTCAGACACTTGCAAAGATTCTCGATGTTCCATTTGCTATCGCTGATGCGACAACACTTACGGAGGCAGGATACGTAGGGGATGATGTGGAAACCATACTTGTGCATCTTTTACAAAACACGGATTACGATGTTGCGCGGGCAGAAAGAGGGATTATCTATGTGGATGAGATTGACAAGATTGCCAGAAAAAGTGATACACCATCAATTACACGAGATGTTTCAGGGGAAGGTGTTCAGCAAGCACTCCTCAAAATACTCGAAGGGACAGTTGCAGGAGTTCCTCCCCGCGGAGGTAGAAAACACCCTGAACAACCTCTTATAAGTGTTGATACCAAGAATATACTTTTCATATGTGGAGGGGCATTTGAAGGAATTGAAAAAATTATCGCACGCAGAGTGAGCAAGAATCCAATTGGTTTTGGCGCAGATATAAACACTGTCCGCGACAGTCAGGTAAATGACATGCTGCCCCTTGTTCAACCTGATGATCTCTTGAAGTTTGGGCTTATTCCCGAGTTTGTGGGGCGGTTGCCAGTTGTTGCCACACTTCACACACTTGATGAAAAAGCGATGCGCGACATTTTAACGTTGCCAAAAAACGCTTTGGTCAAGCAATATAAGAAGCTTTTTTCCATAGAAGGGGTAGATCTTCAATTTGAAGACGACGCCCTGGAGGCGATAGTTGCCAGGGCGCTAGAACGAGGAACTGGCGCACGTGGACTGAGATCTATACTGGAAGACACAATGCTTGACATAATGTACAACTTGCCCTCAATGACAGGTGTAACCAGATGTGTGATAACTAAAGATGTGATCAACGTTGGGGCTGAGCCTTTGTATCTTACAGACCGTAAGAAAGCCTCTGCTTAGGAAGTCATTAAATCAGTTACTCAGGATCCAAATCTTTTTCTCTGTGTGAATGAAATTGTCAGTAAACTCCGGCGTAATACTTGATTTGAAGAATTGGTTGATCCTTACTGTTCGTTTTAATGAGCACATTTCCAGTAAGCGGGCCTTGTTGTTTTGGTAAAATGTATATTTCGAGGTCTGTAAATTTTCCAGGCTCCAGAATGGTTTTTCCAATTTTCGTTGAAAGATAGGGTGAATCGGTGTCCACTTTTTCGATCTTGATTGTTTCGTCCGAAGTGTTGCTAAGGGTGACAAAAGCACTGTCTAACTTTCCGACTCTTGGATTGCCGAACATGATGTACGCCGGGGTCGGCTGAAGGGCATATGCCACATATACTTTCAAAGTTGCTGTTGATAGCTGAGCTGATGGGTCATTGCTCGATATGTAAATGTATTTGGTGACCTCGCCAATGTAACCGGTTGGATTGAACTCCACTCTAAGTCTGGCAATTTTATTTGGCGCAATCACACTGTCTGATATGAGCGCTGCCGTGCATCCACAACTTGTCCTCACCTGATAAATTTGAAGCGGCTTGTTGCCGATGTTCTTTATTAAGAAAATCTTAATAAGGGGGTTGCCTGTCTGGTAAATCTTTCCAGCATCTAAAACCGAGCTTTCAACAAAGCTTAGTTTTGGCTGGCCAATCAACGGACTGACCAGAATTGCTAAGAGATAGGTAACTGTCAGTAATGCACTTTTCATGACTATTTTTTTCTCCATTTTTTTAATAGTTCAAAATCCTCATTTGTAACGTGCTCAGGTTTTTCAAGGGGATTTTTTCCATCATTTTCCTTGCGTACAATCTCTTTTGTCCTTAGAAGTCTCAAAAACTCTTCGGATTTCATTGTCCTGGATCCGCATTCCTTGGCATATGCAATTATTGAAAGATCGTTCGTGACAACGGTGATTACTCTCCGGTTCCAGGCACGTCCAATAATTTCCTTGATAACTTCATCTGCAGATTCTCCTCTCGGAGAGAACTGGACTTCAAAGTTTTGTGAGATTAATTCCTTTTGGTGTAAAAATTTTCCATCGAAAACAAGTGTGACCTTTGAACTTTTTCCAATTCCTTGCTGGATCTCGTTAACTAATTTTTCCCTGGCACTAAATGGATCCTTATTCATTAACTTCGATAATCTTATATCTGCCAGGATTAAATTGTATCCATCGATTACTAAATGATTCATACATTAATTTAAGGTGAAATGCCGTAAGGGAAAATGCATACTAGTTTGATATATGTCGCAATTTGCAAAATCTTCTTTGCATGTTGCAAACCAGGAACTAATTTCACCCAAAAAATTGTTAAAATTTCATGAAATTTTTTGGCACAGAATTCGCACAATAATATGTTAGAGTCGCGACGCTAACAGTAAAGAACCATAGAGTTAGAGGAGAACCATAGTTCTTCGAAAAATAGATTTTTAGCATACCCGCAAACAGCCCCCTGACTAGGGAAGAGAATCTTGCCGCTCGGTTATCCCACGCTGCCACAAATCGCGAAGCACGACTCGCATGCCCTAATGCAGCCTCCTAATTAAGCGGCCTCACCCCCAAAAAGATTCTTCTTCCCACTGCGGAAAAACAGGCACTCCTGCCCGGGAGTGCCTCGTTTTTATATACAGGACGAACGGCTTTCTGTTTTGGAACATGGGAGTAGAAGAATAAAAGGATGAGTGATTCTTCAAGCAATAAGAAAAATTATAGATTTATCGATCTTCTCGTGGGAGTTTTGATAGGCGCCACGGTCATTTCTGTGCTTGTTGTTTCATTCTTGCATTTGATCAAGTACAGATCGTCTCTTTCGGAGCATATGCTATTCTCGGCTGCTGCCGGAATCGTAGGTGGGATCTTTGGTCTCTTGGTTATCGGGGAGGCTTCAGGATATCGCTGGATTGCTGCTGCAGTTGTAGCGATTTTTGCAGGTCTTATCGATGGTCTATTGATAGGCTTTTTAGTGTCCCTGTTCCCTGCGTTTTTTTAACGAAAATTGGTTTTCGTCCACCAACATTAAATCTTTATCATACTAAAAATTTTTCTTGACAAAACGGCTATTGCTTTTTAACTTCCACAGGTTATTTATCTGTGGAGGAAATGGCCATCGGAAGAACTTAAGCTGGTCATTTTACCCTAGCACCCATTGCGCTGTTGCCTGAAACACTTTGGCTGGAGCAACAACTAAAAAGGAGAAAATCGATGTTAAAATTGTATTATTACAGCAAGTCTGATCTTCGTTACAAAGCGGTTGGAAGGGTAAAATTGACGATGGCGTTGATCTCCATTGTCTTAAGTACATCATTTGCTACAATGCTTTCTGGTTATTTGGGGGTTGACTTTTTAGGACTGAAGAGTTTGAGGTCAGATCGCCTTGAGAGAGAAAATGCTGTTTTAAGGGCACAGCTCGCCTCGTTAGATGACAAGCTATCAAACTTTCAAAAAGTCCTTGAAGAACTGGCGCAAAGTGACGATCAGCTACGTATGTCTGTCAATTTACCAAAGTTATCAGCTGGTATACGTCAGGTTGCTGTGGGAGGCGTCGAGACAAACAGGGATTATGGGGTCTCTGAGAGTGCAAATAAGTTGATTGCTAATGCAGTGGCTTCACTTGAAAAACTTGAACGGACTGCAAAACTGCAGGAGCTAAGCTATCAGTCAATACTTGACAAGTACAAACAAAATCAAAAGCTCTTTGCTCATTTGCCTGCTATTGATCCCCTTGAAGGTCGGGGAGTTATCACAGATGGTTTTGGTATGAGGATGCATCCAATTCTTCATATCAGGCTGATGCACGAAGGAATTGACCTTGAATGTGAAACTGGCACCCCTGTATATGCTACAGGTGATGGTGAGGTCAGTTACGTCGGCCGACGTGGTGGATATGGGCTTGTGGTTGAGATAGATCACGGCTTCGGTTATTCAACCTTGTATGGACATCTCGAAAAATCACTTGTTGCTGAGGGACAAAAGGTAAAACGCGGGCAAAAGATAGCATTGAGTGGAGAGTCTGGGCTTGTAACTGGTCCACACTTACACTACGAGGTTGTCAAAGATGGTATTCACGTAGACCCAACAGGTTACTTTTTCGATGGTAGAGAGTATTATTCTATTAACTATGGTGAACTTGCGAAGGAGTAAAAGCGTTTTTCAAATGCAATGATGCTCAGTACACAAAGAAAGGAGGTAGCTTCTATGATATGGACGCCGGAATTAGCTGCATATCTCGAGGATGCCCCGTGGCCCGCGACAAAGGATGAACTAATTGATTACGCGGTTCGGACAGGTGCTCCCATCGAGGTCATTGAAAATCTTCGTGAGCTCGAAGATACGGGTGAACCTTACGAGGGCATAGAGGAGATTTGGCCCGACTACCCGAGCGACGATGACTTCTTCTATGAAGATGAAGGCGAGTATTGATCGAGCAGACTTTTTTAAGAAAAGCCCGCCTTTGGCGGGCTTTTTAGTATATTATGATAAGATGCGAAGCGTTCTCTTCTTGACCTTCTTTTTGTTCGTGTTTGGAACAACTGTTTTTGCGCAAGAGAAATACATTGTGCGATCGATAGACTTTGTTGGAAACAAATTCTTTAGCAAATCTGACCTTGGCGCAATTATGCTAACGAAAGAATCCCCTGGGGCTTTTTACCGCTTCCTTTATCGGACCATTCATGTTGGGAATCCACCAGTATATTTTGATCCTGTTGTTTTCAAAGGCGATGTGGAGCGATTGCGTCAGTTTTATTTTGACAATGGATTTTATTCAGCAAAGGTGGATACGGAGATCAAAACGGATGAGCGTAATGAAGCAGTGGACATTAAAATCCATATAGATGAAGGGGAATACGTGAAAATTGATTCTATTAATTATCATGGATTAGCAAAGGTATCCAAAAACTTTCTCGAAAAGCTCGGTGAGAAGCCAGCTCTTAAAATAGGGGATAGATATTCAGCGATGTCCGTTGATTCAGAGACCAAAAGAATTACGGCGCTTCTCCAGGACGATGGGTTTCCATTTGCCAAAAAGGACAGTTCAGTTGTGACCTTACGAAAGATTGACCCGGGTGGGGTAGGAGCTTCCGTAAATTTGTATTTCTCACCAGGGAAGAGGTACAGGTGGGGAAATGTAAGTGTTCAAATGGCAGATCAATCACTATTGAATTTTGATCCTCATATCGTTTTAAGAGAAATACTCTTTAAGAAGGGTGATATTTACAGTCAAGCCAAACGTGCGCAGAGCGAACTGAGGCTCTATGCGTTAAACATGTTTGAGTCGGCAAAGATTTCAATTCCATCGACTCCGCCGTACAGTGACTCAATACCTGCAACTATTTCTCTGAGGATGCGGCCGGCACACCAGCTTGCTCCAGAGTTAATTATGAATGATGAGAATAACGCATTTAATTTTGGAGGTGGGTTAACGTATTTGCATCGGAATTTTTTTGGTGATGCGCGATTGCTTAGTGTAACAACTAATTTACAACTCCAATCATTCGAGCTTGTCTCGTTTAATTCCAAAGTACTAAAAGATACAATTACAGTTGGAAAAATAAATTTTTCAACCAAGCTTACGCAGCCCTACTTCTTTTCAAATACTTCAAGCCTTGAGTGGGAAATATCATTCCTTGCCGACAAACAGAGACCTTACTTGCAACTGGTTGCAAGAAACAAAGTTAGTGTCAGTCACCAATTTGCTACTTACACAATGGGGTACTTTTCATGGGACATTGAGCGAGCACAAATTGATTCCCTACAAGCAATTCCGCTGCCACCGGGATTGGAGAGGCCACAATTTAATTCTATCTTAACCTTCACGCTTCAAAGGGACAAAACAAATGATGTGTTTTCGCCCACAGCTGGATTTTTTAATTTGTTAAGTGTAGAGGAAGGTGGAGTATTGCCAAATTTGATTGCCAGAGTTTTTCCAAATTCGCATTTTCCTTATGCTCAATACTGGAAAGTTACAATCTTCGGAAAGTGGTTTCTCAGTATGAATAGGAGCTCTACCAACGTGCTTGCGCTCAAAGCGAAAGCTGGTTATGCTCAGGAATACGGAACTTATGAGCAAAACCAGACAGGTCCAATCCCATTAAACTATCGTTTTTTCGCAGGGGGATCAGGAAGTGTGCGGGGTTGGCGAACAAGGGAGCTGGGCAATGTAGCTCAACCTGAATACGGAGGGAATACAATCCTGGAGGTGAATGCTGAGGATAGATTCCCGATTGTAGGAGCTTTTGGTGGAATAATCTTTGTCGATGCTGGTAATTTATGGAACACGTACAAAGATATTTCTATTCCGACAATTGCATTGGCTACTGGATTTGGGATTCGCTATAATACGTTTTTTGGACCTTTGCGTGTGGACTTCGGATTTAGACTCTTTGATCCTTCGGCAGCCGTCGCCCAAAAATTCTTGTTTCAAAGGGGCTTAACTTATAATCTAAGACAAATGGTAATTCATTTTGGAATTGGTCAGGCATTCTGATGAGTTGGAAAAGAGTGGTCGGACAAACGCGAGTGAAAAGAATTCTTGAAAGAATTTTCACATCTGGACGCATTCCAAGCGCTTTCCTTTTTGAAGGACCAGAAGGAGTCGGAAAGGACGCAGCGGCAGTTGAGTTTGCAAAGGCCCTGAATTGCGAAAAGGGGAGCTTTGAACCGTGTGATGAATGCAGCTCATGCAGGCAGATTAACACACTTCAACATCCTAACGTACGCCTTTTATTCCCATTGCCACGTGGAGAAGGTGAGACTAAAGACGATGGGCCGCTCGACAAGCTTGACGCAAAAACTGTTCGAACCGTACTTGAGGAAATTTCTCGGAAGGCTTCTGATCCTTATCATAAGATACTAATTCCTAAAGCTCAAATCATCAAAATTAGCTCGATTAGAGAGGTGATTCATGAAAACTCTCTCTCTCTATTTAAAAGAGGATACCGAGTTATTATAGTCATCCAGGCTGAGGAGCTTGGTGTGGAATCGGCAAATGCATTGTTGAAGGTTCTTGAAGAACCTTCCCCTCATACTGTCTTTATTCTTACTACAAGCAAAAAAAATATCCTTTTACCAACTATAGTATCACGTTGTCAGACGATTCGATTTGACCTTTTGAGCGAAGATGAAATTGCTTCTGCGCTAACAGAAAAAATAGGTATAGCTGAAGCTGATGCACGATTGAAAGCCAGGCTCGCGTCTGGTTCACTATCCAAAGCAATGGTATTAGTTGGAACTGAAACTTTAAGGATGAGAGAAGAATCGCTGGAAATATTGCGAGATATTTATGCATTTGATTACGGGAAATTTTCCAGCCGTTCCAAAAAAATTGTCGAGGAACGAGATTCAGTTCGTGCATTAGCCCTCCTTCAAATGCTCCAGATCTGGCTTCGGGACGCCGCAATTATGAACTATGGCTCTGCCGATAAAATAATAAATGTAGACAAGAGGGACGTGCTTGAAAAGATGTCGCAAAGTTTTGACAAAAATGGTCTCCTGCAGGCTAGTGCTCGGATAGATAGATCTATTGCAGAGGTTGAAGGGAATGTTAATTTAGCGCTGGTTTTCGTAAATTTATTTATGGACTTGAGTGCGCTTCTCAAAAAAAAGATAGAGGTTCAACATGGCTGATCAATATGATTTTGAAGGCCTTGAAAGGTATGAGGATAGAGACTATGACTTTTCTGTTGAAGAGATAGAGACAATTACCGTTGCTGATGTGGAAATTCCATGTGGCGGATGCACATCCTGCGCGGTCGGCTCCAGGGCTCTTGGGTCAGGACTTGAAAACGATGAAGCTGCCCTGGATATTATCGAAGTTGGATTCAAAGCCAATCGAACAAGCTTTTATCTCAATGAGTCTGGTGTACCAATCGAGCCGGGTGCTTATGTGATTGTTGAAGCAGAACGTGGGATCGACCTTGGAAGGGTGAACTTTACCGGTGAGATTGTGCACCAGAAAAGGCGAGCGCGCGGACTTGTCGGCCATCCAATGAGAAAGATAATCCGGCGGGCGTCTGATGAAGAAATTGCGAAGTATTTGGAAAATCGGGATATAGAGAAAAAAGCTGCATATGTTTTTAAAGAGAAAGCTGTCAAGTACGGCTTGAACCTTAAACTTGTTACAGTTGAGTACCAGTTTGATAGATCAAGGATTACATTCTTTTTCTCCTGCGATGGCCGGGTCGACTTTCGCGCACTCGTAAGAGACCTTGCCTCGGTTTATAAAACACGCATTGAATTGAGACAAATTGGCGCAAGGGATGAGGCTAGAAAAATCGGGGGATATGGAACTTGTGGCAGAGAACTATGTTGTTTACTCTGGTTAGATCAACTTAAACATGTGACGCTGGAGCATGCAAAAGCGCAAAACGTTTCACTCAATGCAGGCAGGTTGACGGGGCTTTGCGGGCGATTAAAGTGCTGCTTGCTCTATGAATATCCTCTAAATGATGAACTAACGATATATTTTCCTTCTGTCAATTCAAAGGTAATAACAGAGAAGGGCGAAGGTGTTGTTGAGAAAGTAGATGTTTTTAACGATTTAGTTTACTTGCGATACGATAAAGGCGAGTCCATTGAACACATCACACTTGCCGAGTTCAAATCTTACCAGGCTCAAAATCATTAACGGTGATAAATTGCATTCAAAATTTTCCAGAACACTGATCACGGCAGCTCTGCCGTATGCAAATGGCCCAATCCATCTTGGCCACTTGGCCGGAGCGTATCTACCGGCAGATATTTATGCTCGGTACTTGCGCCTTAAAGGTGAGGACGTCATCTTTATATGTGGTTCCGACGAGCATGGAGTTGCCGTTACAATAACTGCTGAAAAAGAAGGATTGACGCCACAGCAAGTTGTGGATAAATATCATCATTTAAACAAGGAGAGTTTCGAAAATTTCGGGATGAGTTTCGATAATTATTCAAGAACTACCCTTCCGATTCATCATAAGACCGCTCAGGATTTCTTTCTCGAGTTTTACAGACAAAAATTACTTGTGGAGAAAAACGAAAAACAACTTTACTGTGATAACGACAAAATGTTTCTAGCCGATAGATACGTTGAAGGAACTTGCCCTGTGTGTGGTAACCCAGAAGCCAGGGGGGATCAATGTGAAAAATGTGGGACGTGGTTGGAACAAACTCAGTTGATAAATCCAAAGTGTAAAATTTGTGGTAATGCACCTATCGTTCGAATGACAAAGCACTGGTATTTTCCACTGGGGAGATTTCAGGATAGGCTTGAGAAGTATGTCAGTTCGGTTAACTGGAAGGAAAATGTCAAGGGCTATATCGATAGCTGGTTGAAAGAGGGACTTGAGGATCGTGCGGTTACAAGAGATTTGTCATGGGGGATACCTGTTCCCCTGAACGGCTACCATGATAAGGTGATATACGTTTGGTTCGAAGCTGTTCTTGGATATATATCATCGACAAAGGAATGGGCAGAAAAGAAAGGAATGCCAGACTTATGGAAAAAGTATTGGCAAGATTCCGAAACGAGGTATGTTGCTTTTATTGGTAAAGACAACATTGTGTTTCATACCCTGATTTTTCCTGCCATGCTGATGGCATGGAATGATGGGGGCTCAAGTAAATACATTCTTCCTGATAATGTTCCTGCTAACGAGTTTTTGAATTTTGAAGGGAAAAAATTTTCAAAAAGCAGAGGGTGGGGAATTGATTTGAAGGATTTCCTGGCGACTTTCCCGCCGGATTATCTAAGATATGCACTAGCTGTCAATTTACCTGAATCAAGGGATAGTGATTTTTATTGGAAAGATTTTCAGGCAAGAGTGAACAATGAATTGGCGGATATCCTTGGTAATTTCGTAAACAGGACGTTGCAATTCATTCAGAGGTATTACAACGGCATCGTGCCTCAGGCCAATGATCTAACAGAGATTGATAAGTGGATTCTTAACGAAATGGCTGAGACGCCAGTTAGAGTTGGTAAGTTGTTTAGCGACTTTAGACTACGAGAGGGGGTGCTTGAAGCGATGTCTTTAGCTCGTGCTGCAAACAAGTATTTTAATGATTCCCAGCCGTGGCTGACTCGTAAGGACTCGCCATCAAGGTGTGCAACTACACTAAATATTTGTGCACAGCTTACACGCTCATTGGCGATTCTCTTCTGTCCCATTACTCCCTTTTCGTCTGAGGAGATCTGGCGTATGTTGAATCTCGAAGGACATGTTGTGGACGCTAAGTGGGATAGCGCCGGTGAATGCGCAATTGAGAATTGGCATAAAATAGGTGAGGTGAAGATTCTTTTTGCGAAGATTGAGGACCATGTTATAGCGAAGCAAATCAAGATGACCACATCTGCTGACGAGGACAGTGAAGAGGAAAAAGTTCATTCCGAGGTTCCACCTATAAAGCAGCAAATCACGATTGACGACTTTCGAAAAGTTGACCTGCGAGTAGCAAAAGTTATCGCATGCGAAAGAGTTCAGAAGTCAGAAAGGCTGCTGAGAATGGATGTGGAAATTGGTATAGAACGGAGGCAAATTGTTGCTGGTATTGCTAAACATTACAAACCTGAGGATTTAATAGGTAGAAATATTATAATCGTTGCTAATCTTGCCCCGGCTAAACTAATGGGAATTGAATCAAATGGGATGCTTTTAGCAGCATCAACTGTCGATGGTAAACTTGCATTGCTGACAACAGAAGGCGAAATTGAGAGCGGCAGCATCGTCAAATGAGTAAGCGATGAAATGAAAGAGAAGGTATTTATTACGAGAGAGATTCCAAAGGTTGGAATCGAACTTTTGAAAAAATACTTCCAGGTTGAGGTGAACAAGCTTAATCGCGACCTGACACAATTTGAGCTATTACGCAAGCTAAAAGGAGTATCTGCTGTTGTTTCAATGTTAAGCAATCGGTTTGATAGAGAGTTTATTAGAAAGCTTGAGGGATTGAAAGTCATCTCTAACTATGCTGTTGGTTACAATAATATTGACGTATCAGCAGCTACTGAAAACGGAATCATTGTGACTAACACACCCGGAGTGCTTACAGATGCCACAGCAGACCTAACTTTTGCATTGCTTTTGGCGGCGGCGCGGCGTATCCCTGAGGGAGACCGCTTTGTACGGGCAGGAAAATTTAAAGGCTGGAGCCCGCTCCTTATGCTGGGCTACGACGTTGCAGGCAAAACAATTGGTATTGTTGGCGCGGGCCGAATTGGAACAGCTGTAGCAGCGAGGGCAAAGGGATTTGCGATGAAAATTCTCTATTATTCGCGCAAACGGAGTGAAGTGATTGAGGAGCTTGGGGGGAGATTTGTTACTTTGAATAAGTTGCTTGTGAGCTCAGATTTCATTAGTCTCAATGTTCCCCTGAATGATGGAACGCGCGGTATGATCGGCAGGCGTGAGATTTCGTTAATGAAGAAAAGCTCAATTCTTGTAAACACTGCTCGCGGTGAGGTTGTGGATGAGGAAGCGCTTATTGAATCACTCAGTAAAAATAAAATAGCTGCAGCAGGCTTAGACGTCTATGCAAGCGAGCCAAAAGTCAACCCTAAATTTATGAAGTTGAAAAATGTGGTTTTGGCTCCACATGTGGGAAGCGGGACGTATGAAACCAGAAATAAAATGGCGGAGCTTGCAGCGCGCAATGTCATCGCGGCTCTAAAGGGGAAGCATCCTCCGTCGGTAGTCAATCCTGAAGTAATGCTGAAGAAGAAGATTTGACAGAACAGTATTGAAGTCGGTGTTAAAAAAATCCTTGCATATACTAAACAGGGGATGTATATTTGTATCAGATTTTCGACGAGGCTCCCACCCTACCCCAAGAAGCCTCGGACTATCCGTACCGACCTGCTGGATACCCCACAGCGGGTCGGTTTTTTTTGCTCATGGAAAGGCTAGTCCTTTTACTGCACACCGATCTTTTTTAACTTGATGAAAACCTGGAGAAGCTATGGACATTGAAAAGATTCAAGCAGCAATTAAGTTGGAGAAAGTAGATGGCTGGCTGTTTTGTGATTTTCACAATAGAGATCATCTTGGGTTGAAGATACTGGGACTTAACTCGTCTGGTATGGCTACGCGGAGATGGTTTTACTTTATTCCGGTTAATGGTGAACCAATAAAACTTGTCCACCGTGTAGAACCTACCAAGCTCGACAGTCTTCCAGGTAAGAAAATAAGTTACTCCAGCTGGAGTGAACTTCATAGAAATCTACAGATGCTTCTTGGAAAGCCTTCACGTATCGCAATGCAGTATTCCCCGATGAATGCTATCCCATATGTATCAATTGTAGATGGAGGGACCATTGATTTGATCCGCAGTTTTGGTCATGAGGTGGTTTCATCTGCAAATCTCGTCCAGCAGTTCGAAGCCCTTCTGGATGAGGACGCAGTTGCTACTCACTATCAAGCCGGGAAGCTTGTGGATATGATTTTAAATGAGACATTTGAAGAAATTCGAAAGTCGATTAAAGATGGAAAATATCGGACGGAATATGACATACAGCAGTTTATCGGAAGGCGGTTTAAAGAAAGCGGGCTGACGACAGATGACCTTCCCATTGTCGGGACAAATGATCATCCAGCAAATCCACACTTTGCACCAACAATTGAAAATGCAAGGGAGATCAGGCCTGGAGATCGCCTTCTGATTGATTTATGGGCAAAATTAGACCGGCCAGGCGCAATTTACTATGATATTACATGGTGCGCTTACATTGGGGCTAACCCTCCTGAGGATTACAAAAGGGCCTTTGAAATTGTTAGAGATGCAAGGCGTGCAGGTTTCGACTTTCTAAAGAGAAATCTTGCATCAGGCAAAAAGGTTGCAGGATGGGAAGTTGACGAAGTAGTGCGCCTGTACGTTAGCAAAGCCGGCTATGGCGAGTATTTCACACACCGCACTGGACATTCGATTGGAGAGGAGGTCCATGGAAACGGTGCAAATATTGACAATTTTGAAACTCAAGATCAGAGGCTTCTTGTGCCAGGATGTCTTTTTTCACTTGAACCAGGAATTTACATTGAAGGAGAGATGGGAGTCAGGTCTGAACTTAATGTGTTTATAAATTATGATTATACCCCTATTGTTACGGGAAGAGAGCAATCAGAATTGGTGCTAATTCAGTAGTCGTGTGGTTAAACTTAATATTTCAGGATCTTCTTAAGTTAGCTCACATTTGCAATGTGCTTTGATTCTCAAATCGGGAATTTTTTGGGATTGCCCTAAATGGCAAAGCGTGTTATAAGATTTGTCTGTCAAAACTGTGGATACATTTCCCCTCGATGGCTCGGTAGATGTCCGAGTTGTGGAGAGTGGAATAGCTTTGTGGAAGAGCTAATGACCGAGCACAGGGAAACAGCGCGAAGGAAGGGGTCGCCAGAGATCATCCCACTTGGCAATGTTGAAGTAACAGAGGGAGACCGAGTTCCGACAGGGATATCCGAATTTGATCGTGTCCTTGGCGGGGGAATAATGCCTGGCTCTATTATACTGGTTGCTGGCGATCCTGGCATTGGAAAGTCGACACTAATGCTCCAGCTTAGCAAACAGGAACAAATTGGAAAAATACTTTACGTCACAGGTGAAGAATCTCGACTTCAAGTTCGCTCGAGAGCAGAGAGACTACAAATAGTAAACCTTAAGAATCTCTTTATCCTGGCTGAGACGGATCTGGATTTGATTTTATCAGGGGTCGAAAAAGTATCTCCATCCTTGCTCATTGTTGATTCAATACAAACCGTTTATCAAAGAGAAATTCCATCGTCACCCGGAAGTGTGTCTCAGGTAAGGGAATGTACGGCGAAGCTGGCTCAATTTGCCAAGGCTTCTGGCGTTACAGTGTTTGTCATCGGCCATGTTACAAAAGATGGGGTCGCTGCAGGACCTAAGGTGCTGGAACATATTGTAGATGCAGTGCTGCAGCTTGAAGGTGAGAGGCACTATTCATTTAGAATCTTGCGCGCCTACAAAAACCGCTTCGGTTCTACAAATGAAATCGGCATCTTTGAGATGCGGGAGCTGGGTCTTATTGAAGTGAAAAATCCCTCTGAGGTATTTCTTTCAGAGCGAAGTTACGGTACAAGCGGCTCAACTGTTGCAGCAGCCATCGAGGGCTCGCGCCCAATTCTCCTGGAGGTTCAAGCTCTAGTAACACCAACAGGATATACAATGCCTCAAAGAGCGGCAACTGGTTTTGATTATCGTAGACTTACGATGATTTTAGCTGTGATCGAAAAGAGATTGGGGATCAAGTTAGGTGGCTTTGATGTTTTTCTCAATGTGGCTGGCGGGGTGAAGGTGGATGAACCAGCGGTTGATCTCGCCGCCGCTCTTTCCGTGATTTCGAGTTATAAAGATATACCAGTTGACTCCAATACTGTCGTCATCGGAGAGATAGGACTTGCAGGTGAAATTAGAAGCGTCAGCCAGATCGAAAGGAGAATTCAAGAAGCAGCGAAACTTGGATTTAAATGTGCAGTTGTTCCCAGGGCAAACTTCTCTCGACAAAGACCTATGGAGAAAGAAGCATACAATATTGACTTAAAAAAAGTAACAAAAATTTCTGAAGCCACTCAACTTTTGATTTAAGATGAAAATTACAGGTTTGATCGGATTACTTGCCATTGTTGCATGCTGGATACCCCAGACGATTGACGTTTTAAGAAGAAAGAAAGTTGAAATGAAGATGTCCTTTCTAATCCTGTACTTTATTGGGAGCATATCCTTAACAATTTATGCAATAGGTGACGTAATTTTTTTAATACTGAATTTTCTGACAACTGTGGGTAGCGCGATCAGTTTATACTATAAATTGTTTCCTGGCAGGGAAAAGGGAGCAGTTAATCAACAAAATTAATAAACCTGACATGGTAAAGATTGTCTTAGCAACCCATAATCCGCATAAAGTGTCTGAGATACGGAGCATTTTTTTTGACATGCCTGTCAAACTCCTTTCATTGGATAATTTTCCCGAAGTTGGTGAGATTGAAGAGGATGGTTTTACGTTGGAGGAAAATGCCCGGAAAAAGGCAAGTCTTGTTTATAGACTTACTGGAATCACGGCGATGGCGGACGACACTGGATTGGAGGTGGATTATCTCAATGGAGCGCCCGGAGTCTATTCGGCACGCTATGCTGGTAGGAATCATTTCAAACCTTCTTCGGGGCAGCCTGATTACGAAGCAAATAATGCTAAGCTGCTAAAGGAGTTGGATGGGGTATCATGGGATCAAAGGGGGGCAACATTTAGATGTGTCATTTCGATTGTTGGTCCAGAAATAGACAAACTTGTAGAAGGTAAAGTTAGAGGTAAGATAACTCTTGAGCCTAAAGGGAGGAACGGTTTTGGTTACGATCCCCTCTTTTTGCCAGATGGATTTGATATGACTTACGCTGAAATGAGTAATAGTCAGAAAAATATGGTGAGTCACAGGGCAATTGCTCTCCAAAAGGCAAGGGAAATAATAAATGAGCTTGCTTTAAAGTCGAGTTCAGAAGAGTGATTCATTTAACTGTTGCAATCACGAGTTTGATTGGCAAAAATACTTCTACGCCTTGTTAATCTATCCGTGCTTCAGTATCGTTAAAAGGTCATACCTATCGAGTTGCCAAATGCTGGAAATTGGGCAGATAATTGCTCGGGATGAATCTGGCTACTGTGCTTTTTTCATGTGAAGGGGAAAGCTAACGTCTCCATTGACAATTCAATGAGCATCAAACGATATTTGTTTTCATCCTCCTGCTTTCGTAATTTTTTGACGAGAGAAGAGGAGTTGTTAATATCCTGTGAATTGATAGCCGCTCAGGAAAAAAGTGAGGGAATATCCTGTGATGATTTAGGGTGTCCTTCAGATAAAATTACTCGCGCAATTGATTAAATCCATGAGAAGCACTCAAAGACCTAAAGAAGTAACCATTTCTATTGAAAAGCCCAAATCATTTTGTGGTATATTTGGCATATATGGAATCGAGGATGCGTCGCATTATGTGTACTATGGTTTGAATGCTTTACAACACCGCGGGCAGGAAGCCACAGGCATTGTAACACGGCATCGATTTGGAGAAACCACTTTTTTCAATGTCCATAAGAATATTGGGTTGGTAGCAGATGTTTTCAAAGATGAAAATATATTGACCGATGTTCTTAAGGGAGATGCTGCAATTGGTCACAACCGATACTCAACGACTGGTTCTGCTGAAAGTAGCAAGAACGTACAACCCATAGTGGTCAATTACCGTAATGGTAATCTTGCAATTGCTCATAACGGAAATCTTACAAATTCCCATCGTCTGCGAGAGGAGCTGACTGCAGGCGGGACAATTTTTCAAACCACAACTGACACTGAAATAATACTTCATCTGGTTGCGAAGAGTCAGAAAGAAACTATTGTTGAACAGGTTTACGAGGCTCTGCAAAAAGTATCAGGTGCTTTTTCGCTGGTTATTTTGTCTGATTCACAGCTAATTGTAGCACGAGATCCGTATGGGTTTAGGCCTCTGGCATTAGGAAAATTAGGGGATGCATTTGTTGTGGCATCAGAAACTTGTGCCTTTGATGTCATAGGTGCAAAATACCTGCGTGATGTTTTACCAGGAGAAATTATTGTAATAGATGATTATGTTATTAGAACGGGAGAGCTTAAATCAATTTTTCTCCCCGATATTCCAGCTAAATCTCGTCACTGCATCTTTGAATACATTTACTTTTCTCGTCCAGACAGTAAGATATTTGGCGAAAGTGTAGACAAGGTTAGAAGAAAGATTGGCAAAAGCCTTGCAGAAGAATCGCCGGTGGAAAATGATGAAGACGAGAAGCTGGTTGTCATAAGTGTACCCGACTCGTCAAATACAGCGACGCTTGGATATGTATCGCAGAGTCAGAAAATGGGCATAAAGGCAAAATTCGAGATTGGCTTGATAAGAAGTCATTATATAGGGAGAACATTCATTCAGCCAAGTCAGAACTCGCGCGAGATCAAAGTTAAAATGAAGTTTAACACTGTTAGAGGAGTATTAAAGGGGAGAAAAGTTGTGATTGTTGATGATTCAATTGTTCGTGGTACAACAAGCAAACAGCTGGTGAAGTTAATTCGTGAGGCTGAGCCGTCAGAGGTGCACTTCCGGGTCAGTTCTCCTCCGATAATGCACCCTTGCTACTATGGTATGGATTTCCCGTCTGAAGAAGAGCTCTTTGCCAGTCAAATGGATGGCGATGTCGAAAAGATGCGGAAAGAACTTAATGTTGATTCTCTCGCTTACCTTTCCCTGGAGAAGCTTCTTGATTCTGTCCCAAGAGATGGTAAAAAGGAATACTGCACGGCTTGTTTTAGTGGAAGTTACCCAACCCCAGTTGATGTTAGCAGCAAAGAGGAGTTTGAGGCAAATATTCATGAAGCCAGGCCTTAGAGAAGTTTTCACTTTATCTTCTAATCAGGAAATTTTACGCTGTGCTTGACTTGGAAAACTTTTTGCATGTGAAGATCGATAAGAAATGGACAGTTTCCAATCTGTTGAGTATAAGTAGAGTCATATTGCTGGTTCCTGTCATTATCCTCTTGTCAAAGCCCGGCAATGGGTATCGCTGGCTTGTGGTTATTCTTATGTTCGTGGCAGCTCTGACCGACTTCTTAGATGGCTTAATTGCACGCACCTTAAATCAGGTGACCGACTTTGGCAAACTTCTTGACCCACTTGCAGACAAGATATGCATAGTAAGTGTAGCAATAGTTCTTGTGGTAGTCGGGGACATTCCGCTATGGTTTGCAGTAATAGCAATTGCACGCGATGTAGCAATTTTTGCTGGGAGCATGTACGTAATGAATCGTGACAGGATTGTTGTTCAATCAATGTGGCCTGGGAAAATTGCTGTCACTTTCATTGCTGCCTATATCATTGTCGCAACCCTGAGGCTGCAATCGCTACTCATTTTAAAAGAAATTCTGTTAGTGCTGAGCACTATTTTCATATTTTACTCAGTGACCGCTTATGCGCTGAAGTATCTTGGGATTAAGGAACATCATGGGATTGTTTGACAGCTTCAAAAAAATTAAGGACGGTCTGGAAAAGACAAGATCAGCAGTTGTCGACAGAATTGCAAGAGTTATTACAGGCAAGACAAAGATTGATGACGAGGTCTTAACCATGGTTGAAGAGATTCTCCTTGCTAGTGACGTTGGTTTCGAGGCGACTGAGAAGATTATTCAGGCTATGAAAAATCGAATTAAGCTGGAAGGCTACGATGGATCGGAGAAATTGAGGGAAATTTTGAAAGACGAGATTTTTAAGTCATTAGTTGAATCCAGGGAGGAGAAAGTAGATAGTGTAAAGCCGTATATCATTATGGTAGTTGGTGTGAACGGTGTAGGCAAGACCACGACCGTTGGAAAGCTTGCACACATTTATAAGTCATCTGGAAAGAAAGTGATTATTGCTGCAGCAGATACTTTTCGTGCAGCAGCTAACGAGCAGTTATCAATATGGGCAGATCGAACAGGAGTTGAAATCATTCAACAGCAGCGAGGGTCTGATCCGGGCGCTGTTGCTTACGATGCTGTGAGGGCAGCAGTAGCTCGTCAAGCTGACATCGTATTAATAGATACTGCCGGTCGCCTTCACACCAGAACTAATTTGATGGAGGAACTGAAGAAAATAAGGCGTGTGATTCAAAAGGTTATAGAAGATGCCCCTCATGAAGTGCTGCTCGTTCTTGATGCAGTCACCGGGCAAAACGGCCTTGTGCAAGCACGAAAATTTATGGAAGCAGTTGGCGTAAACGGGATAGTGCTTACCAAGCTTGACGGAACTGCAAAAGGAGGTATTGTGATAGCAATTAATCAAGAATTAAAGCTGCCAGTTAAGTTCATCGGAGTTGGGGAAGGAATAGAGGACTTGCAACCATTTGACAAGAAAATGTTTGTCGCAGCCCTTTTTGGTGAATCACTTGAGAGATAAGTTCAAAAACTGAATATGGCAAGAATAAAGATTCTATCTGAAGAAATAGCGAGCAAGATAGCTGCAGGTGAGGTTGTACAAAGACCTGAATCCGTTGTTAAAGAACTTGTCGAAAATGCGATTGATGCTAATGCACAGCACATTTCAATCATCATCAAAGATGCGGGGAAAAGTTTCATCAGTGTAGAGGACGATGGAACGGGAATGCCTGAGGAAGATGCAGCGATTTGCTTCGATAGGCATGCAACAAGCAAAATAAGCACTTACGAAGATTTAATGAATGTAAGGACTCTCGGATTTAGAGGAGAGGCGCTGTATTCAATTGCATCAGTTGCACAAGTAGAATTGAGAACAAAAGCAGCTTCTGACGAATTGGGAACATACATTAGGGTGGAAGGAGGTCAGAAGCGAGAAATCTCTAAAATTGGTAGAGATGTGGGGACTTCTGTTATCGTCAAGAATCTGTTTTTTAATACTCCAGCACGTAGAAACTTTCTAAGACAGAACTCCACAGAGTTCAGGCACATCTATCAGACTGTTTCACATTATGCGGTTTCATTTCCAGAGATAAAATTTACTCTGGAGTCTGACGGAGAAGTTGTTTTGAATGCAAGTTCTTCAACAGTTAAAGCGAGGTTGGGTGAGATTTTTGGTGAAGCATTTGCTGATACCCTTGTTTCGTTTGAGGAGGAATTTGGCCATCTTCATTTGAGTGGTTTTCTTGGTAAGCCCGATTACACAAAACGTACAAGAGGAGAACAACTTTTATTTTTAAATCAAAGATATGTTGTGAGCAAAGCAATTAACCATGCGGTTTTCTCTGGATATGAAAATCTTCTTGAAAAGGGGAATTTCCCCTTCTTTGCAATCTTTATCAAGATTCCGCCAGAGGAGGTAGACGTCAATGTTCATCCCTCAAAGTTAGAAGTAAAATTCTCGGATGAGCGGAGCATCTATGGAGCTGTAAGATCTACTGTAAGGGCAGCGCTCATCAGGAGTGACCTTATACCAGAAATTACAATATCAAGCGAGTCTGGACGTTTAATAATGAAAGGGGGGTCCAGTCCGTTTCGAGGTGGATTTGTGCCTGTTTCTTCTAAGCCTGTAGATGAATCTGGACTATCTCGAGAACGTCAAAACAGTTTTTGGAATATTAGACCAACCAAAGAAAATGCTGCTGAAACAGTTGCAGCTGACAAGATGGCATATGCGGTAGAACCATTATTCTCAATGAAAATTCCTCAGCCTGTCGAGATAAGGGAACTATCCACTCGAGAGGATTACCCTGCACAGAGCACTGAGGTTCTTTATCAGCTTCATAATAAGTACATCATATCTCAAATATCCACTGGCTTGTTGGTGGTTGATCAGCATGCTGCACACGAAAGGGTTCTGTACGAAAAAGCACTTAATCGATTCAATGATCAGGGCAAGTATACTCAACAGCTTCTCTTCCCGTTAAGCTTGAACTTAAATCCTTCCGACTTTGCGATTCTTCAGGAAATTAATCCGGACCTAACTGCGCTTGGTTTCAACATAAAGCTATTCAGCGGAACAACAGCAGTTCTCGACGGAGTACCAGTTGACATTAAAGCTGGCAGGGAAAATACAATAGTGTCTGAAATAATTGAAGACTACAAGAGAGATAATGACCTCAGGCTCACTCCAAGGGAAAAGCTGTGCAAAACGTACGCTTGCAAGGCAGCAGTTAAAGCCGGTGATTATCTTTCTGTTGATGAGATGGGAGCCCTTCTAGACCAACTATTTGCCACACAAGTTCCTTATGTTTGTCCACATGGCCGACCCGTGCTGATTAAAATCCCTTTATTAGAGCTTGACAGAAGATTTGGCAGAACTTAGGGACGTTGACAATTTTCCATTCCTTTGATTTTTCTCCGCATTTGGTTAGATTTTTTAAAACAAGAACTTAAAGATGCTGACAAATTATATCCCGATTTTCTTGATGATTGCCTTTGCTGCCCTTCTTGGAATAGTCATGGCCAACATAAACCGATTTCTGGGTCCTACTCAACCCACCCCTGAGAAAGTGACCACCTATGAAAGTGGAATGGAGCCAATTAGAATGGCGCGAGACAGATTTACTGTTCGATTTTACCTCATTGCGATATTGTTCATTTTGTTTGACGTGGAAATTGTGTTTATGTATCCATGGGCGGTGAACTTTATTGGGCTCGGATGGTTTGGATTTATTGAGATGCTCGTGTTTATAGGGATTCTTTTGGTCGGATACTATTATGTGATAAGGAAAGGAGCCTTGAAATGGGAATAAATAGATCTAATCAGAGTGAGGGTTTTATTACAACACGCCTTGATGCATTGATGAGCTGGTCTTTGAAGAATTCACTTTGGCCGATGCCGCTGGGGATTTCCTGCTGTGCAATTGAGATGATGGCGTTCGCGGGTCCACGCTTCGATGTGGCGAGATTTGGTGCTGAAGTCTTCAGATTCTCGCCGAGGCAAAGCGATCTACTCATTGTTGCTGGAACTACAACTTACAAAATGGCAAGAGTGGTGCGGAAGATTTATGATCAGATGCCGGACCCAAAGTGGGTGGTTTCAATGGGCGTTTGCGCATCAACTGGAGGGATGTATCGATCATATCCTGTTGTTCAAGGAATAGACCAGTTTGTCCCGGTTGATGTGTATGTCGCGGGCTGCCCACCGCGCCCCGACTCTCTTCTTAAGGCCCTGATGGAAATTCAGAAAAAAGTGGAAGCTGGTAAAACTCAAATCGAAGAGCGTGGAAAAGTATTTGTAGGGTAAGGATATTCAATGGCAAAATTGACTAATGAATTCATTCTCGGAAAGCTAAAAGAAAAATTTGGAGATGGGATTATCTTGTCTGTTGGGATATCTCGCAATGTTGCCCCATTAAGAGGACAGCTTTCAATAGCAGTCGAGAGAAGTGCAATCGTTGATGTCTGTAAGTTTTTAAGAGATGATCCAGATTTGCAATTCAATTATCTCTCGGATTTGTGTGGAGCTGATCTGAAAAACTTCTCGGAAGGAGGTCCTCTTGGTGATGATCGAGCATATCGAAAAGCTTATCTTGCAGTAGATCGTTCTAACTTACCAGAAATAGTTCCCGATGAAGAGCGATTTCGCGTTATTTATATTTTGACATCTTTTTCAAATAAATATAAGATCCGATTGGTTGTAACAATTGATGGTACAAAACCCATTTGCCCCAGCATTACATCTATTTATCCAGCGGCAAACTGGGCTGAACGCGAAGCGTTTGATATGTATGGAATCGTGTTTGAAGGACATCCTGATCTCAGACGTATTTATATGCCAGAGGACTTTGAATATTATCCTTTGCGGAAAGAATTTCCACTAATGGGGATTCCTGGTTCAATTCCACTGCCGCCTAAGTAAGAAAGTGCATACCACAATGGACAAAGTTAGCAAAGACAAGCAAGAAGTGTCACAAATTTTGAAAGCTCTGGAAAACAGGGATACCGACTTATCTGTAGAGGATCCATTGGACAATTACATGGTCTTAAATATGGGTCCTCAACATCCAGCCACTCATGGCGTTTTGCGGCTCTTGCTTAAACTTGAAGGGGAAACCATAGTTGACTGTATTCCTGAGCTTGGTTATCTTCATCGTGGATATGAAAAACTTGCAGAAAATTGTACATACCATGAGTTCATTCCTCACACTGATCGGCTGGATTACATTTCGCCCTTGGCAAATAATGTTGGTTATGTCTTAGCTGTGGAAAATGCAACAGGTGTAGAAGCACCTCCACGAGCACAATATATTCGTGTTGTAGCAGCAGAGTTGGCCAGGATTTCCTCTCATTTGATGGCTATTGGGTCAACCGCGATGGATGTGGGGGCACTAACTGTTTTTCTATGGGCATTTCGTGAACGCGAAAAACTTTATGATATATTTGACTTGCTGACGGGGGTTAGATTTACCACAAGCTACACCAGAATTGGTGGAGTTGCTCAAGACATTAGCAGTGAAGCAGTAGGAGCGATAAAGAGGTTTCTCGATGATTTTCCCGCCAACCTGAACGAGATGAAGAAGATGTTGAATCGTAATAGAATCTTCCTTGATAGGACAGTGGGTGTGGGGGTGATATCGAAAGAAATGGCTATCTCAATAGGTTTTAGCGGGCCAAATTTACGAGGTTGCGGTGTAGATTACGATGTCAGAAGATATTTTCCATACCTTGTATATGACAAACTGGATTTCAATGTGATCACTGAAAACGATGGCGATACTTTCTCGCGGTATATGGTACGCATTCGCGAAATGGAAGAAAGTGCTAAAATAGTTTATCAGGCACTTGATAAAATGCCACAGGGATCGGTAAAAGCTGATATGCCCAAAAGGGTGCTTCCAATGAAAGAGCGAGTTTATAATAAGATGGAAGAACTAATCCATGACTTCGTCCTTGTCAATGACGGCATCAATCCTCCAGTTGGTGAGACATATACTGCAATTGAGGGTTCTAAAGGAGAGCTAGGGTTTTATATTGTTAGTGATGGCAGCGGATATCCCTGGCGTATGAAGATCAGATCTCCATCATTTTACAATCTGCAGGCTTTGCCAATTTTACTGAAAGGTCAGATGATTTCTGATGTTGTTGCCATTATTGGCAGTATTGATCCAATAATGGGCGAAGCTGACAAGTAAAGGGGATTATAATGTTTACAGAAGAGAATTTAAGAAAGGTTGAGGAACTAAAGAGACGATACCCTGAACCACAGGGCGCGCTGCTTCAGGTACTCTGGTTGGCTCAAGAACAATTTGGCTGGATATCTGAGGAAGTTATGCACTACGTAGCGGATCTCCTCCAGTTGCCATATAGCCACGTGCTCGGGGTTGTTAGCTTTTACACCATGTATAACCGACAACCCGTTGGCAAGTACCATATACAGGTCTGCACTAACATAGCTTGTATGCTACTCGGTTCTGAAACAATTGTTGAACATCTTCAAAAAAGGCTTGGTATAAAGATTGGTGAGACAACTCCAGATCGACTATTTACATTGAGTGAGGTTGAATGTCTTGGCTCGTGTGGGACAGCTCCAATGATGCAGGTCAACGAGGATTATTATGAGAACCTGACCGTTGATAAACTTGACAAACTAATTGATGAATTTAAAAAGCAGGCTCAGTAGAAATGTCTGAATCCTTATCATCATCTCAAATTGAATCAATGGATAGCCATGATTTGAAACTTGTTCTTCCGGATATTCCAAATTATCATCTCATCGAAGTATATGAGAGTTATGGGGGATATAGTGCCTTAAGAAAAGCACTGTCCATGACACCTGAGGCTGTTACGGAGGAGGTTAAAAAGTCAAATTTACGCGGACGGGGCGGCGCAGCATTTCCGACCGGTTTAAAATGGACATTCATGCCAAGGCAAACGGACAAACCAAAGTTCCTTGCAGTCAATGCCGATGAGAGTGAACCTGGCTCCTTTAAGGATAGGCAAATACTTGAGTTTAATCCACATCAGTTAATTGAAGGAATACTGATTGCCTGTTATGCAATGGGTATCAAGACCGCTTATGTTTATATTAGAGGAGAATATGTAAAGTGGACAAAGTTGCTACAGAAAGCGATTGACGATGCCTATGCAAGAGGATTTATTGGTGAAAAAATTTTGGGATCCAATTTTTCTACAAATATATATATTCATAGGGGTGCAGGTGCGTATATTTGCGGCGAGGAATCGGCGCTAATGGAATCAATAGAAGGTAAAAGAGGCTATCCGCGTGTTAAGCCTCCCTTTCCGGCACAATTTGGGTTATGGGGGTATCCGACAACAATAAACAACGTAGAAACGATAACGAATGTGCCTGTAATTATTAGCAAAGGAGGCGAGTGGTACTCAAAGATCGGCGCGCCAAAGCATCCTGGCACCCTTTTGTTTGGGGTAAGTGGTCATGTTAATCGACCTGGAGTTTATGAATTACCTACTGGCGTTTTGCTTACCGACCTTATATACAAGTATGCTGGTGGTGTTCGAGGCAATAAGAAAGTTAAAATGGTAATTCCCGGTGGTAGCTCAATGCCCCCTATTCGGGGTGATCAAATTGAAGGCGTCAGGATGGATGCTGAATCCCTCAAATCCGTCGGAAGCTCTATTGGTACAGGCGGGGTTATAGTTATTGATGAGGACACGCAGTTGTTGAAGGTTCTCACCCGTATAACAAAATTCTACTGGCATGAGTCATGTGGACAATGCACCCCCTGTAGGGAAGGGACGGGCTGGATGTTTAAGGTTCTTAAACGGCTTTCAGAAGGGCATGGAAAGCCAGAAGATCTCGACTTGCTTGTTGGCATTGCAAACAACATCGAGGGGAATACTGTTTGCGCGCTGGGTGATGCGGCTGCCTGGCCGGTCAAATTTACAATTCAGAGATTCAGGAAAGAGCTTGAAGAAGAAATTAGCAGTAATTCCAGGGGTCTCGATTAGCCTTTCAGATTAGTAAAGAGGTATTCTTTCCTCGAGTGGGCGGGATAATCGCGTGTTTCTTATCTCAACGTAAGCGCGATGTTCTTAGGGAAAAGCAATCAATTGCTTCACAAAGCGCATATTCCTATATTTTAACGAAATAGAGGAGACAATTGAGGTGGATGCTCGACTTACGAGCCTGCACAAAAGTATGGGAGCACAGCTGGACGAGTTCAGTGGGTTTCTTCTTCCTTCCCTATACTCGTCAGTTGAAAATGAATACATTACAGCAAGAAGGTCAGCTGTCTTTTTTGATCTGTCTCATTTTGGAAGGCTGCGTCTGGTAGGGAAAGATGCATTGGACCTTCTGAACAGGCTTGTGACAAATAACCTCAAAGGAATGCGGCCCGGAATGGGGAAACAAGCTTTTTTTACAACTGAAAAGGGACGCGTGATAGATCTTTGCACCATTTATACTATGTCTGAGGCCATCCTTATTATAACCAGTCCGGGTAACTCCGATAATTTGAAAAAATGGATTGAAAAGTTCATTGTGAATGAGGATGTCTTTGTTGAAGATGTTACTCTTTCTTATCCTATGTTTTATATCGCGGGGAAATATGCTGCAAATTTTGTAAAAGAGATGGCTCACTCGAGTTACAAAACCTTTCTTGACGTGTCACATATCCCGGAGTCAAATTTCATCAAGACTTTTCTGGGAGGGATACCTGTTTTTCTTTCCAGGAGTGACATGGTTATGATGAATGGGTATTTGATGATTGTAGATTCTGCTAAGGCTGAAGAGATTTGGAACGATCTCAATACGAGTGCCTCGCTACATGGAGTTGTTCCTGCGGGCATCAGCACCTTTGAAGTGCTTCGCATTGAAAATGGAACGCCTGTTTATCCATATGAACTCAATGATGGTATTTTCCCGCTTGAGCTCAGTGTGTTCGATGCAATAAGTTTTACAAAGGGTTGTTACGTTGGTCAGGAAGTAATATCAAGGATGCATACTTACGATAAAGTGCACAGGAGACTGGTTGGCTTGATATCAGCAAACAGAGTTCCTCGAGGTACGAAAATTTTCTCTTTAAATCCGTCGGAAACTGAAGTAGGTTTTGTCACATCGAGTATAAAGTCACCAGGCCTGAACAGAGATTTATCATTAGCTTTTGTTTCAGCTCAGGAATTTTCGGCAGGCGCGAAGCTCCTTGCAAGGGTAGGAACCAAAACCGTAGAAATACAGCTTTCAACACTTCCCTTTATTGTTTGAGGTCTTTTTGGAGCAAATTAAAATACCTGTTGTCGAAGATAAAGAGAAAATTTACGCAGAGTTATTGCCCCAGCTGGAATCTCTCGTCATTGGGGAACCAGATTTTATTGCCAATCTGGCTAATGTTGCCGCTGCCCTGAAGCAATCTCTTGGTTTCGTTTCCTGGGTTGGTTTTTATCTCTTGAAGGATAATGAACTCGTTTTAGGTCCGTTTCAAGGAAAGGTAGCTTGCACAAGAATTAAGATTGGGTCAGGAGTGTGTGGAACGGCAGCTGCGAACAAAGAAACAGTTATTGTTCCCAACGTTTACGAATTTCCTGGGCATATCTTTTGCGATCCCGATTCCAAAAGTGAAATTGTAATTCCCTTGATAAAGGATCGAACTGTTTTTGGTGTATTAGATTTGGACAGCTCAGATTACAACTCTTTCAATTCTGTAGATGCAATGTATTTGCAACAGGTAGCGGCAATTATAAGTCGCATATACTATGGGGGATAAATCAAAATATAGAGATAGGCCCGTTGCGTTAGTCACAGGTAGCGGTCGAAGACTCGGCAGACAAATAGCTCTTGCCCTTGCCAGGGACGGCTGGGACATCGTGCTTAATTATAACCGTTCAGAGAAGCCAGCAATGGAGGTTCTTCAGAACATTCGAAGTTTTGGTGTAAATTGTATCGCAGTAAAGGCTGACATTAAAGATTCCAAACAAGTCGACGCGATGTTTGAAAGTGTATTACAGAACTTTGGAACGCTCGATCTTCTTGTGAACAATGCCGCCATTTTTCCACCTCCGGTGAAGTTTGAAGAGATTTCTGATGAGCTTTGGAGATTTGTTCTCGACACAAACTTGACTGGTCAATTTTACTGTGCTCGTGCCGCTGCAAGGATTATGCGGGAAAGCGGCGGCAAAATTATAAATCTTGCTTCTCTCGGTGGCCTGCAGGTCTGGCAAGAGCACATTGCATACAATGTAGCGAAAGCTGGGGTTATAATGTTGACGAAAGCGATGGCAAAAGCTCTCGCACCGAAAATTACCGTTAATGCAGTTGCCCCCGGAACAATCATAATAGAAGGTGAAGAATCGGGAGAGGTCAAACATATTGAAGAAGAAAAAATTCCACTGAAACGCTACGGCAGGCCAGAGGATATTAAAGGTGCAGTGTTGTATCTGGCTCATGCTGATTACGTGACAGGACAGGTACTGGTAATAGATGGGGGGCGTGCTATACTTTAATTTGTTTCCCGATTCATAAAAAAGGGAATGAAAATTGCAAAGCGTTAAACAAAAAAAGATATCAGGAAAGGCTTACAAGAATATCGAATTCTTGAATAGTCCAGAAGCACGAGTGATCAGAATAATAGCCGAATATCTCGAACCACAAACGCGATTCAAGCGTCTGAATATAAAGGACACTATTGTCTTCTTTGGGTCGGCTCGAACTCTTCCACTGCGTGAGGCACAGCGCCGTTTAAAGGAAGCAGAGAGAAATGTAGAATCTGCAAAAAATCGGGAAGATAAAAATGCATTGCGTCGCGCAGAAGCGGAATTGGCACACAGTATGAGTATCTTACAAATGTCTCGCTACTATGAAGATGCGTCGAGACTTAGTGAAATGTTGACCGAATGGTCGAAGGGTCTAGGAAAAGTAAATGAACAGCGCTTTGTAGTTTGCTCTGGAGGAGGACCCGGTATAATGCAGGCAGCAAATAAAGGGGCAAAAAAGGCTGGAGGATTATCGATTGGACTCAACATAAGTTTACCCAGGGAGCAGTCTCCAAATCGATATATTACGCCGGATCTCAACTTTGAGTTTCATTACTTCTTCATGAGAAAATTTTGGTTTGTTTATCTTGCAAAAGCTCTCGTGATTTTCCCGGGCGGTTTTGGCACACTTGACGAATTAATGGAGGTGCTGACGCTTTTGCAAACTGGAAAAATAAAGAAAAAGATGACAGTGCTCATCTATGGAAGTGAGTACTGGAAAAGAATAATAAATTTCAATGCAATGGTAGAAATGGGTGCAATAAGTAAGTCAGACCTTCGCCTTTTCAAATTTGCCGACGATCCTGTTACAGCATTTGAATTTTTAACGCGTGAATTGACAAAGAATTACGATTTATGAACCAGGCTGGGCTTCAGCAAAAGTTCCGTGCTCTTATCAGGTTGTTAGACGAGGACGATCCGCAAATTCTCTCCGTTGTAACTTCGGAATTAATCGCAAACCGTCATCAGGTTTCATCGATGTTGCATGAAGCAATGAACACTGCTGACTCACTTGTGCGGATAAGGATTAGAGAAATTCTCGACGAAATAGAAAGACAAAACCTACAAGAGCAGCTCGAATCTTTGAAAAAATACTTGAAGACAGAAGAATTTTCGCTCGAAAAGGCGCTGCATCTTGTGTCAAAAACGTTTTATCCAAAAGCGGATTTTGTCGCTTTGCAGGATGTTTTATCTGAAATGGCAATCAGTCTCAAGTATCGGCTCTCGAACGTTTATCAGCCAGCCGAAGTTATAGATACTGTGAATAGATTTTTTCTCGATGACCTTGGTCTAAAAGGAAGTGCCGAGAACTATCATGATCTCGATAACAATATCATTTATCGTGTGCTCGAAAGAAAAAGAGGAGTACCGGTCTCACTGTGTACTATTTACATTTTGGTTGGTAGAAGATTGAATTTGCCAATCTTTGGGGTTGGCGCACCAGCACACTTCATGATTAAGTTTTTATTCGAGCGTACCGAAATTTTCGTTGATGTTTTTAACAACGGAGTCGTAATGTTGAGGAAAGAGGCAGAAGAATTCATTCGTTCAATGGGTTTTGAGCCCGAGGAGCGTCACCTGCGCGCTGTTAGTGATTATCAAATCCTGGCGCGAACCTGCCGCAATATTAGTAGATCCCTCGATTTAAAAGGGGATTCACATAAGGCGAATCTTTTTATGGATCTTTCACTTGAAATTGAAAAGATGGTGAAGAAGTGAAGATTTACACCAGGACAGGTGATCGCGGGGAGACAGGATTGGTTGGAGGTAAACGTGTCAGCAAGGAAGACGGAAGAATAGAAGCATATGGAACCGTTGACGAATTGAACTCAGTAATTGGTGTTGTGCGGTCATTTAATCAATACAGTGAATTAGATATCCACCTTGAGCGCATTCAAAATTTGTTGTTCATCCTCGGAGCTGACCTGGCAACTCCGTATGAGATTGAAAGCGAGGTCACGAGAATCCAACTGGGGAATGTGGAGGAAATGGAGAAGGCGATAGACTTGATAGACGCCAAATTGGAACCAATAAGGCATTTTATTCTCCCTGGTGGCAGCCGAGTCGCTTCCTTGTTACACTTTGCACGTACAGTGTGTCGGCGCGCCGAACGGAGAGTAGTAGCATTAAACCGGACTGGTGAAGCTTCTCCTACTGCGGTCATGTTTTTGAACCGTCTTTCTGACCTCCTTTTTGTGCTTGCCAGATATGCAAACAAGCTTGCTGGAGCAAGTGAGGTCCAATGGCTGAACCAAAAGGAAGAAGATAAGAAGAATGAATAATGACTTTTCTTAATCCCTTTGTCTTATTTGGCCTAATCGGTGCGGCTGTTCCGATTGTCATTCACTTACTTCATTTTCGGAAGTTGAAGCCTGTGGAGTTTTCTTCAATAAGATTCCTTAAGGAAATACAGCATGCATCGAGCCATAAAATTAAACTGCGAGATTATCTCCTCCTTGTAATTAGGACACTAATCATTATTGCGCTTGTACTGGCTTTTGCAAGGCCGGTTGTTAAGGGCGTGTCAGGTCCTTCCCATAGAGCAGCTGTTGTGATAATCGATAACACGCCATCTACATCGGTGCGCAACCAAAACGGTGAGATTTATGACCAGGAAAAATCGGCTGCAATAAATATACTCAATCATTTTCGAGTGGGTGACTTGGTAAGTCTGGTTTTCGTATCTAATGGTGACGACACCTCGAAAATCTTGCAAAGTTCTAATCCATTTTCTTTATACACTTCGATCAATCGTTCCGATGTGTCAACAATCAGATTGCCATACTTGCCTTCTTTAAAAGCTGCTGCCGAGGTGCTGCATTCTTCTAATTTTGCCAATAAAGAAGTTTTCTTAATTGGGGATATGCAAAGATCAGAGTTTTCAGAGTCAACAAGACTGTTTGCTGATAACAACATGAAGCTCTTTTTTGTAAGAGTTCAAAACAACCAAAGTGATAATCTTGCAATTGATTCTGTGAGAACAATTAATCCAGTTGTAGAGATTGGGACTCCAGCAGTAATTGAAGCCAAGATTGCTAATTATTCCAGTTCCGATAAGGATGTGCTTGTAAGTCTTTATTCTGATGATCGTAAGGTTGCACAATCTTTAACTCCTGTACCGAGAAAGTCGTCACGAAACGCTCTCCTCTCATTCACGCCTCTTCAAAGCGGATATCACTCCTATTATGTTAAAATAGAGGACAACTCCCTTCAAGATGACAATCTTAGGTATTTTTCTCTTTATGTGGTCAGCAAAGTAAATGTGCTTGAAATCAGTGATAATCCGCCCAATGATTTTCTAACAGCAGCTATACAAGCGGCATCAGATACGATGTCTAAGATCAATGTTGCTCAGTTGACCCCAAACCAGTTTCTCTTTGCTGATTTGAGTGGATTTGATGTTTTGTTATGTGGCTCTTATCTAAAAGGACCTGTTTTTTCATCGAAGGTTGTTTCGTTTGCTGAAGGGGGTGGCGGAGTGGTTGTCTTTGCTCCTGGAGGAAACATTTTGGAATCATTTGCTGATTTGGTAACGAAGCTTGGCCTTGGCAATTATCAGAAAGGTTTTTCGTCTGTCAACTCCTTCTTGACCCTGGATAAAGTGAACGTCGGAAGCGATTTCTTCTCGGGAATTTTTTCTTCTGCACAAAGCGTGGACGACATAAAGAGAGAACTGCTGGTCAGGATAAAGAGATTCGCGATTGTCACACCTAATCCAGACGATGAAATTTTGATGACGACAAGTGAAGGACCTTTCCTATTTGGCCGAAGTGTTGGCAAAGGTTACTCGTTTTGTTTAGCATCTTCGCTCGATACCTCTTCTGCTAATTTTGTGCGTTCCCCCTTCTTTCCGATAATTGTACAGAGAATGATATTTTACTCATCTGCGGTGAGACATAAGGGGATTTCAATTAATTCAGGGAACACCTGCACTTTCCAAATTAATGACAGCGGGATTAAAAGCGCGGTTTTAATTGCACCCGATGGGGGTAAAAGGAGTATCACCCCATTGTTTGGTCAAAATGGAGTTACATTTAAAATTGATGGGCTTTCCAGGCCTGGAAACTATGTATTTCGAAGTACGGATACGTTGGCGATGGTGTCTGTAAATTTGGATCCAGCTGAGTCGGATTTGACCGAGGCAAGTGACAACGAGCTTGCAGGCTTTGCAAACAAAGTGGGGGTAGCACCTAAGAATGTTTTCGTGCTGGGGTCGGGAAGATCTTTTTCATCCGATTTGAGAAAGCTTCTGTATGGTGCTGATTTGTCATCTTATTTTGCCTCATTAGCATTGGTTTTGCTCGTGGCAGAAATTTTAGTAACTCGGCTGAGGATTTTTTCGGGAATCAAAGGAAATAATTAGTGGCATACTTATATTTAGGCGGAGGTGTTTATAGTGAAAGACAATCGTGAGCGCGCAATAATTGTAGGAGCAGTTTTGCGCGGTGAAGATCGCCAAGTTATTGAAGAATACCTTGATGAGTTGACCCTTCTAGCCGATACAGCAGGTGCTAAAGTTGTGCAGCGAATGGTACAAGAACGGCAAACACCAGACCCTGCTTTTTATGTTGGAAAGGGGAAAGCAGAGCAAATACGCCTGGCCTGTGAAGAGAATGATGTTAATCTGGTCATATTTGATGACGATCTCTCAGGTGTTCAGATTAGGAATCTTGAAAAATTGATAGGGAGACGTGTCCTGGATCGCAGTGCACTCATTCTCGATATTTTTGCTAAAAGGGCACGTACAAGTGAGGCAAAGGTACAGGTTGAAATGGCTCAGTTGAAATACAATCTTTCGAGACTGGCCGGTCAGTGGCGGCATTTTTCTCAACAATATGGCATAATAGGAACGAAAGGCCCAGGTGAGAAGCAGATAGAAGTAGACAGAAGGTTGATAAAAAGGAGATTGGCGTTACTGCGTGAAAAGGTGGAATCTGTTTCTCGTCAGCGGCAGCTACGGCGCATACCGCGTGAAGGAATACCAAAATTTGCATTAGTGGGCTATACAAATGCCGGGAAATCAACTTTGTTAAATGCACTCAGCGGCTCAGATTCTTTTGTCGAAGACCGACTATTTGCAACACTCGATACCTATACTCGAAGGATTTATTTGAGTTCATCAATAAGGGCACTTCTTGTAGATACTGTCGGTTTTATTAGAAAGCTTCCCCCAGATCTGGTGGCATCATTTAAGTCTACCCTTGAGGAAATTACCTTTTCGGACTATATCCTCCATGTGGTTGATATCTCAAGTCGAACTTTCCGGGAGCAAATTCAAATTGTCGAGGAGACCTTAAATCAGCTTGGCTGTGCTTCAAGGCCTACATTGATTGTCTTTAACAAGATTGATAAAGTGGAAGATTTTGAAAAAGTGAAAACTTTGCTCAAAGAGTATGCATCCAATTCTGTCGCTATATCTGCCGAGAGGCACATAAACCTGGAGGAGCTAAAATCAAAAATGCTCGAACTAATGAAATTAGAGATTGTTGAAAAATCCTTCAGGATTAAGCCAAATCAGGCAGACAAACTGGCAAATATTTTGTCCATTGCTGAGCTCGTCGAGGAAAGACATAGATCAGATACACTTCTTGTTAAAATCAGGCTTCAGAAAAAAGATTGGGACAAACTAAAAAGGATGATATATGCGTGATAACAAAGCCCACTTTGTTTAAGTTTATCAATCAACATTGCTAATGAGAAGTTATGAATATAATTGATAAAACATTGTATCATCAAATTCATCCTTTTAAGCTAACATTGGATTTCCTCACTGGGATTCTCTCGATCGTACTAGTGTGGTTTCATTACCTTATCTGGGGAGTGGTAATTGCTTTTGGTCCGTCAATAATTGCGTCTTTCATAATGATAAGAACAATGGATTTTGAGAAACAGAAAAGTTCGAGATTTGGAAAGTATGTAAAAAAATATATGGGGAAAGGTGCAGATGCGGCAAGATCCATAGGGTTCTTGATTATGGGAATTGGTGCATGGTTTCATTTCCTATGGATGGTAATCACAGGGTTTGTTTTGATTGTTGTCGCCTGGCTTAATGGCTTATTTCCGTTTAGGCGCTCCCAGAATCCACTGAAGGCTTGATTCTTTGAACGATGTGAAGCACAGAGGCTTTGTATTACGGCAGATTTTGGTTCCTGAGGATTCTTTCGGATAATTACATGTTTTTGGAAGTTCTTTGATATAGCTCAACTGCCTTGTACATCGCTATCCCGTATGCGACAGCAACGTTTAGAGAATGTTTGACTCCGTACATTGGTATTTCGGCAGCAAGGTCAGCATTGTCGAGAACTTCCTTTGTAAGACCGCCAATTTCATTACCAACTGCAATGCAGACAGGCAAAATATCTGCTGGCAAAGACCAAATAGGAATGGAGTCTGATGTTTGCTCGAGCACGAGTAGTTTAATTCCTGAAGCCTTCAGTTCGGATATAACATGGATCGCACTCTTGTGATATGACCATGGCACACTTTCTACTGCGCCCAGGGCTGTTTTGGAGATTTCAGGCCTCGGCGGATACGGTGTGAATCCAGTGAGATATAAATGTGAAAGGAGTACTGCGTCGGAAGTTCTAAATATTGAACCCACGTTGTAAAGGCTCCTGACGTTCTGGAGTAATCCGTAAATCGGAAGCCTCTCTGCTGATTTAGCTGCCTCAACTGAAAGGCGTCTCTGAGAGATTTCAAAATGACTGAGTTTATGCATCTATTGAAGCTGGATCTGATTTCCTGAACCAGAAGCGGTAAAATATTATTTCCAACAAGGTAAGGAGTATTAAGGATAGAGAGTCACCGTTGAATGTCTTACTCAATCCTTTGGAGCCAAAGGTAAAATTTATTATGAAGGAAGAGAGAGTCCACCCGGCTGTAAAGATAATTCCAGCAAAGGCAACAGAGAGAAATGCCTCTCCGAGGGTTTCTTCATAGTACTTTTTTGAAAAGAGGTAAACTCCTGCTGTAATGTGCAACCAGAAGACAAGTACGGGTATCATATACTCAAAAAATAAAATCATATAAGGTATATTTAAAATCAAGAGTGCATTTTTTTAACGAAAGGCCATTTCGTTTTTGTAAAATCCTCATTTGTGGAATATATTTTTAAAAAGGAGAACTGAACTGAAAATAATCGTTCCTGCTTCTACGTCCAACCTTGGACCAGGCTTTGACACGCTTGGCATGGCACTTAACAGATTTATGACGGTTGAAGCTTTTCATGCTGACACCTTTGAAATAGAGCAAAATGGTGAAGGAGCAGGGAATGTTCCTGTAGATGAGTCAAATTTGATTGCAATTTCAATAAAAAAGCTGACCGGAACGCTACCTCCAGTTAAGATTAAAGTGAGCAATGATATACCGGCATGCGGTGGATTTGGAGTAAGCGGTGCGGCAATTGTTGGGGGGCTACTTCTCGCTAACGAACTTCACGGGGGACAATACACTACTGACCAGTTGTATCAAATTGGAGTGAGCATCGAGGGACATCCAGACAACGTCAGTGCTGCATTATTTGGAGGACTTTGCGTAAACGCTCGGGGTGATGACGGGAGGTATTATTGCCAGAGTATTCCTATTGAGGAATCTATTTCCATTGTTTCGTTGATACCTGATAGGAGAATAGAGACGAAATTTGCAAGATCTGTTCTCCCTGATTTGGTGACTTTATCAGATGCGGTATTTAACGTCCAGCATAGCTCACTATTTATAACAAGTCTTTTGACGAAGAAGTACAATTTTTTGATTCATGCTGGAGGAGACAAACTCCATCAAAACTATAGAAAAAAGCTGATTCCACATTTTGATTTGCTTGAAGAGACAGCTTATCAGGCTGGAGCATTTTCTTTTGCAATTAGTGGAGCAGGTGCTGGATGTATTGCAATCTGCGTCAATAATGAATTAGCAGTAAAATCGTCATTTGAGAAACTCATTTACGAATTGGGGTTGAACTGGCGGATTGAGTTAATGAAGCCTATTAATAGTGGAGCGATAGTTTGCACGGATTGATATGTCAACCATAGCCATTGTAGGACGTCCAAATGTTGGTAAATCAACACTTTTTAACAGGTTGATTGGTAGTAGAAAAGCTATAGTCGATGATAAACCTGGGGTGACTCGCGACAGAATTTATGGCATCTTCGAATGGCGCGGGAAGGAGTACACGCTGATTGACACAGGAGGCTTTGTCCCTGATTCGGAGGATGTTTTTGAAAAGGCTATACAGGAACAGGCTGAGTACGCTGTTGATGAATCGGATGCAGTACTCTTGGTCGTGGACGGCTCATCTGGAGTTCATCCTGTGGATAATGAACTGGCAAATGTTATTCGAAAGAAGAGTAAAAAAGTTATCGTTGTGGTGAATAAAATTGATGATGAAAAGCACGAAGGGAATGTGGCACAGTTTTCTGAACTCGGGATCGATCGACTGGTAGGCATCTCCGCTGAGCTTGGCAGGAATATTGGAGACATGCTAGATGAAGTTGCAAGAATCGCTTCTACAAAGAGACATGAAAATAAGCTCGGGGATGTTCCTAAACTCGCTATTGTTGGCAGGCCCAATACTGGTAAATCTTCCCTTACCAATCTATTACTAGGGAGTTCGAGATCAATCGTGACCGACATTCCTGGGACCACGCGAGACTCTATTGATTCACTGGTGATTTTTGGTGGGAGGAAAATTCTCGTAATTGATACAGCAGGTCTGAAAAAGAGGAGCAAAATCAAAGAATCTGTCGAGTTCTTCAGCATCTTGAGGACATTTCAGGCAGTAGAGCGGTCAAATGCAACAGTAGTTTTGTTTGATGCTTTAGTTGGCGTTGAGAAACAAGATCTTCAAATAGTTGAATATGCACTGGAAAATGGCAAGCCAACCGTAATTGGAGTTAATAAATGGGATTTGATCGACAAAAAGGAAATTACGACTCGCGAGTACGAAAGTATGATTAGGTCACGACTGAGAATTTACGATCATGTTCCAATCGTCTTTGTCTCAGTTCTAAAAAATCAGCGGGTGAACAAATTAATTGAGACCTCTCTTGAAACTTTAGAAGTAGCGCATACAAAAATTAAGACAAGCGAATTAAATAAATACCTTTTGCCTTTGTTTGAAAAAACGCCGCCATTTTCGAAAAGTGGCAGGGAAATTAAGATCAAATATGTCACTCAAGTAGATGGGCAACTGCCAACCTTTGTTTTCTTTACCAATCTTCCGCATGAGATTCCTCCATCTTACCGCAGATTCATTGAAAACAAAGTTCGAGAAAAGTACGGCTTCTCAGGTATTCCCTTGAAGCTTGTTTTTAAACAGAAATGATCCATACATGCTCGAGCTAATAGACCTAACAAAAAGGTTTGGAAACTCTGTAGCGGTAAACCGGATCTCACTGACCGTAGGTTCCGGCGAGATTTATGGATTTCTTGGGCCAAATGGTGCAGGCAAAACTACGACAATTAAACTAATTGCTACACTTCTTAAGCCAACCTCTGGTCGAGTTTTAATCGATGGATTTAACGCTCATTCAAATCCAGTTGAAGCTAAAAAGAGGTTAGCATATGTGCCTGATCAGCCTTTTTTGTACGACAAACTTACAGGTGCTGAATTTCTGTTATTTGTTGGAAAGATGTATGGGCTTTCACAAAACGAGTTGTCTTCAGAAATTGACAGGGTTTCCCGGGTTTTTGAAATCATTCCCTGGTTCAACAAAAGAATTGAGGACTACTCAAATGGAATGCGTCAGAGATTAGTCCTTGCTGCTGCAATGCTGCATATGCCCAAGTTAATTGTAATAGACGAACCAATCGTTGGGTTGGATCCAAAGGGAGTGGATACTTTCAAGTCTCTAATCAAGCAAGCTGCCAGTAATGGCGCTGCAGTGTTTCTGACGACTCACCAATTGTATCTTGCACAGGAACTTTGTTCAAGGTTTGGAATTATTCACAACGGCGAAATAGTCTATGAGGGACAAATGGCTGATTTTCGAACAAATGGAACGAGGGGGTTGGAAACGCTATTTGTTGAACTGACATCGCAAACTCCCAGCAACAGTTTTTAGCTGGTTATATGGCTAACGACCTTTTGATCTTCAAACTAAAACTTCTCTGGTTGGAAGGTAGGCGCCATATTTGCGCGCATTTCATTAGAACTTTTTTTTCTCTTATTACCTTAGGTTTGTTTGCATTTTTGACCTACCGAGCTATTTACTTTATTTCGAATTATCTGATCAATGATGTACATATTGGTTTGTTTCTTTATCACAGATTAGTAGCTCTGGCTCTGCACGTCTTCTTTACAATTGTTAGTGTAGCAAATATTCTGATTGCATTTGCGACCTTATTTCGCACTTCTGAAGTTGACTTTCTCATGACATTGCCAGTTAACGGTCAACATGTATTCCTTGTAAAATTTCTTGATTCTTTTTTTTACAGTTCTGGGCTGATGTTTGCTCTTGTGCTTGCATCATCCGCAGGGTATGCTGCCTTCTTCAAAGACATATGTGCTGGAATTTTCTCGATTATCTTTGGAATTGCTCCGTTGATTTTCAGTGCAGCTTGTTTCGGAGTGAGTGTCTTGCTTCTCCTGCTCAAACTCTCCCAACGTATGTCATTAAAGATGGTAACTGGAATTGTTATTATTAGCTACATCGGTTTCACTTCAGCCTACATCGCTCTAAACAATCCATTTAGACTGTTTAACAGTGTGATGAAGTTTTATCCACACCTGGACAGATATCTTGGTGTACTCGACCCAAAGATTGATTACCTTTCTCCTAGTTTTTGGACCGCTAATGTCTTCTACTTTTCTGTAACGCACAACTTAATCGGAGTATTGTCATCTGCGCTAATTGTAAGCTTGACAGGTTTAGTTCTTTTTGGACTAATGATGTTTATGGCTAAAAGATATTATCTTGACACCTTCTGGATTGCCCAGCATAAACTTTTCGAAACAGAAAGTGATCGGCACAGTGCACCTTTAGGACAATTCATGATGAAAGTTAACCCTCGCCCAATTTCCTTCTTAAAGCGCGACTATCTATTATTTATTCGTGAGCCAAGTCAGGTCTTCCACTTTATCTTGTTAGTCAGTTTGATTTTCATCTTCCTTTTTAATTTGATTCGGATGAAGATATACCTTCCAGATGCTTTTATTATGACAACGGCGTTCACTCTAATTTTCGCCTTCAATAATTTTCTAATACTCTCATTATCCGTAAGATTTGTTTATCCAATGATAAGCCTGGAAGGAAAGGGTTTCTGGATTGTGCGTTCAGCTCCGGTAAAGATTGAGAAGCTGTTTTATATTAAGGCATTGGTTAGCGTAATTTTTCTTTTATCCTTGTCAATGATTCTTGGATATGCAGCGCCTGCACCATTTAAGAATTTTCTTGCTCTAATCCCAATCAGCTTGATTTTCGGGGCAATTGGAGGCGTTGTAATACCTCTGGTGGTCTTGACATTTGGTGGGTTATATGCGGACTTCAATGAAAAGAGCGCGGTAAGACTTTCCTCTTCTCACGGCGCTACAGTCTCCCTTCTTGTAGCGTTGGGCATCACAGTCATACTAAGTTCTATTATCTATATTTCTGCAAAAGGCTTCTTTGTAGATGGCAGGAGACCCGAGTTAAGCATCTACAGTGCCATTATACTTGGGGTGGCGGTATGCCTCACATTTGGTGTCGCTCTTTTTTTTGATGTCCGTTCTTTGAAGCAGGACATTTAGTTTAGATATATGGATTATTCTGTATTAAGATGTGATGGTTTTACAAGCCTGATTAATATCGATCTAACCTGAAGGGGTAGTGCATGTCAGGGTTGAGATCGTGAGATGGATTGCATAACTACAGTCTGGATTACTAATTTGGACGGCAATTTCTGAATTGTTTGTTAAAAAATATTTCCAGGGAGAAGCAAATGAAGGCAAAAACCATTTTAATTACTGGCGCAAATGGGGAAATCGGGCACGGATTAATTTCGCATCTTGCTGAAACTGATGGGGTTAAAATCGTGGCACTCGATTTGAACCCATTAGACGAAGATGCTCGCTCAAAGTGCTTTAAAACATATACAGGGGACATTCTGGACAGGAGATTTTTGGACTCTCTGTCGACAGGATACGACTTTGACACCATTTACCACCTGGCTGCCCTTTTGTCGACGCGCGCCGAAAGGCAGCCAACACTTGCACACAAGGTTAACGTTGATGGTACACTTAATCTCCTTGAGATTGCAATAACTCAATCGAGGCTGCAGGGAAGAGAAATTAAATTTATTTATCCAAGTTCAATTGCAGTGTATGGGCTACCTGATCTGGCAACAAAACACAAGGTTGGCAGAATAAAGGAAGAAGATTGGTGTGAACCCCGCACCATGTATGGAATCAATAAGCTTTATTGCGAGAAACTTGGCAGGTACTATACGAATTTTTATCGCCAGCTTGATGCTGAACCCGCTCATGGTCGTGTTGATTTTCGCTGTGTTAGATTTCCTGGATTGATAAGTGCATTAACTCTTCCTACTGGTGGTACAAGTGATTTTGCACCTGAAATGCTTCACTACGCTGCAAGGGGTGAAAGCTATACGTGCTTTGTGCGTGAGGATACCAGAATTCCATTTATGGCTATGCCTGATGCTGTTAGTGCACTACTTATGCTGGAATTGACGTCAAGAGAAAAACTAAGCCGTCAGGTTTACAACGTTGGTTCCTTTAATCCGTCAGCGGGAGAGCTTTACGAAATCATAAAGAAGGCTTTTCCTGAAGCTAAGGTCACATTCAATCCTGATTTAAAAAGACAGGCGATTGTCGATAGCTGGCCTGAGGATGTTGATGACTCACTTGCAAGGGAAGATTGGGGGTGGCGACCGTCATTTGATATAAATCAGGCATTTGATGAATATCTGGTCCCTGCAGTTAAAAAACTCTACAAGTCTCAATAGATGACCGTTTTGTAGCAACTTAGTTTTTTTGCATGAGTCGGGGTCTTTCTTGAGTTACAAATAAGCTTTTTATATATTAATTGCATGGTTACCAAAATCTTAAAGGTGTCTTAATGAAGATTCATGAATATCAGGCAAAAGAAATCCTGAGAAAATTTGAAGTGGCAATCCCCAAAGGGAAAGTAGCTTTCACTGTTGAAGAGGCAGTAAGTGCTGCCAGGGAGATTGGGGGGAACACCTGGGTTGTAAAGGCGCAGATTCACGCTGGAGGCCGTGGAAAGGGTGGGGGTGTGAAGGTGGCACACAGTATTGATGAGGTGAGTAAACTGGCATCTCAGATGCTCGGGATGAGGCTGGTGACTCATCAAACAGGGCCTGAAGGTAAGATTGTGAAAAGACTTTTGATTGAGCAGGGGGTGAATATTGCCCGCGAGCTTTATGCAGGGATCGTGCTCGACAGATCGACTTCGATGAATGTGATTATGGTGTCAACTGAAGGGGGAGTTGAAATAGAAAAAGTTGCCGAGGAAACCCCAGAAAAGATCCTGAAGGAATACATAGATCCTGCTCTTGGATTGATGCCCAGCCAGGCAAGAAAGTTGGCCTTTGGTCTGGGCCTATCCGGTGATGCTTTCAAGAACGGTGTAAAGTTTCTTACAGCATTGTACAGGGCTTACTTAGAAACCGATGCAAGTCTTGCAGAAATTAATCCACTGGTTTTGACTAAGGAAGGGGATGTATTTGCGCTTGATGCAAAAATTAATTTTGACGACAATGCCCTTTATCGGCATGAAGAAATTGCCAGCCTTCGAGACTTCGATGAAGAATCACCTCTTGAAGTTGAAGCATCAAAGTACCATCTGAACTACATAAAGCTTGATGGAAATGTTGGATGTATGGTAAATGGTGCTGGGCTTGCGATGGCAACTATGGATATAATAAAGCTGGCTGGCGGTGAACCAGCTAACTTTCTCGATGTAGGTGGTGGTGCTAATGTGGAAACAGTTGCAAATGGATTCAGAATAATTTTGTCTGACCCCAATGTAAAAGCAATCCTCATTAATATTTTTGGCGGAATTGTTCGATGTGACAGAGTTGCTCAGGGAGTCATCGGAGCTGCAAAGCAAGTCTCAGTGAACGTTCCCGTGGTGGTGCGCCTGGAAGGGACAAATGCTAAGGAAGGGGCAACGCTTCTTGAGCAATCCGGCTTGAATTTTGTCGTTGCCAAAGGGTTAAAAGACGCTGCTGAAAAAGTCGTGGCTGCACTTCAGAATTGAGAATAGTTTATCCTGCGATCAAGGGAAGCAGAATCTTTGCCATTGCTAAACCGGATAAATTTTTCCGGAGCAACTTCTAATGGATTGGAATAGATACGAACCTGTAATAGGACTCGAGGTTCACGCGCAAATGCTTACGCGTACTAAGGCTTTTTGTGGCTGCTCGACTGAATTTGGTAAACCGCCAAACTCTAATGTTTGCCCAATTTGTCTCGGCATGCCGGGAGTCTTGCCAGTACTTAATAAAAAGTTAGTCGAGTTTGCTATAAGAATGGGGATTGCCACAAATTCAATAATTGCATCGCGCTCGATCTTTGCGCGCAAAAATTACTTTTATCCAGATTTGCCAAAGGGATATCAAATATCTCAGTACGATGAACCAATTTGTCATGATGGGTATGTTGAAATTCAACTAAAGAATGGTACTCGCAAGCGAGTAGGCCTGGTTAGAATTCATATGGAGGAGGATGCGGGTAAGTCCATACATGATCAGGATGTCGATACTCTTGTTGATGTGAATCGGTGTGGAGTACCGCTCCTTGAGATCGTGAGCAAGCCTGATATCAGAACTCCCGAGGAAGCGTATCTTTACCTACAGCAAATTAAGCAAATTGTAACATATCTTGAGATTTGTGACGGTAATATGGAAGAAGGGTCGCTCAGGTGCGATGCGAATATTTCTCTTCGGTTTCGCGGTGCCGAAAGATTTGGTACAAAAACAGAGATTAAGAATCTTAACTCGTTTAGAAATGTTGAGCATGCACTCGAGGTGGAAATTGAGCGTCAGTTTACTATTCTCGAAAGCGGAGAAAGTGTTGTTCAAGAAACACTCTCATATGATGCTGATAACAACTCTGTGCGTCCTATGCGAGTGAAGGAAGAAGCAAATGACTACAGGTACTTCCCGGAGCCTGATTTGGTTCCAGTAATTGTAGATGAAAAGATGATTGAGGAGGTGAAGCGTTCCATTCCTGAGTTGCCAATGGAAAGGCGTGAGCGGTTTGTTAAAGTGCTGGGACTTCCTGCTTACGACTCTGACATTCTTACGTCGGAAAAAGAGATAGCAGATTATTTCGAGGAAATTGTTTATCACCTTGGCTCGAAAAACGAGGAGAGCATTAAGCAAGCCAGCAATTATGTGATGACCGATGTACTTCGCATTACCAGAGAGAAGGGAATTAAAATAAAAGATTTTTCAATTCCACCAGCTCACATGGCCAGGATGATTGATTTAATTAATGAAGGGGTTATCTCTACGAAGATTGCAAAAGAAATTTTTGAGGAGATGGTAAAAAATGGGGCATCGCCGGATAATATTGTTCAAACTAAAGGACTAAGGCAGATTACTGACGAAGGTCGAATTGAAGAAGTTATTGCGGAAGTACTTAACAGCAATCCCGATGAAGTGTCCAGGTACCTTGGAGGTAAAGATAAATTGTTTGGCTTTTTTGTTGGTGAAGCGATGAAAAAATTGCATGGGAAAGCCAATCCTAAAATATTGAATGACTTGCTAAGGCAAAAGCTCGAAAAGATAAGAAAGAGTAGTAGTTTGTTAGAATGATGCATTTAATTAAAGCATGCAGAGGGTTAAAATGCGAAAGAAAATTATAGCGGCTAACTGGAAAATGAACAAAGATGTAAAAGAGACTTCTGACTTCATCTCTCAATTCCGAGAGCTGATGAAAGGATATGATTGTCCAGCTGAGGTTGTTATATGTCCACCTTTCACTGCTTTACATGTTGCTGCGAAATTGCTTGAAGGGACTGAATTTAAGCTTGGGGCTCAAAATGTTCATTACGAAAGCGACGGTGCATACACAGGTGAAATTTCAACACGTATGCTTAAATCAATAGGGGTTCATTACGTCATTGTTGGACATTCAGAGCGAAGGCAATATTTTCGCGAAACTGACGAAATTGCATCAAAAAAGGTAAAAAAAGTAGTTTCGTCAGACTTGAAGGCGATCCTTTGCGTAGGAGAGACCCTGGAAGAAAGAGACAGTGGAGCAACGGAAAACGTTCTGGAGAGACAGACAAGAGAGGGTTTGTCTAAACTCAGCATTGAGGAACTTTCAAGTGTTGTTTTGGCTTATGAGCCGGTGTGGGCTATTGGCACGGGCAGAAATGCGACTCCTGATCAGGCGCAGGACGCACATGCTTTTATCAGGTCCATTGTAGCAAAAATGTTCGGTAGAGAATCTGCCCTGAATATTACAATTCAGTATGGTGGGAGTGTGAGACCAGAAAACAGCGCTCACTTACTATCACAGCCCGATGTGGATGGGGCGCTGGTGGGTGGTGCGAGCTTAAAGCCCGATTCTTTTGCTGCAATAGTGAAAAGCTGTCCTTTTGGGAAAACTGCTTGAGGTTTGATTGACCAAATGCTACGATGTTTTATGCGAGGCGGTATGATGTTGCCAGCTTTTGTTTCTTTTTTATAATCATACTCGTAGCAAATCGGGCAACAGGTCAAATAACTGATACTACAGAAATCTTCAAGATATTTTCCCCGGACACGACTATTTACTTACAACATAAGTTCATTTTTCAGGGCTCTGAGAAAATCTACTGCAATTCTCATCTTCTCGTCCGGTATAGAGACTACTCTTTTGATTATACACGCGGTACCGTTTCTTTTTGCAATCACAGCAAACCCTTTCTTGTAGCAAAAGATACCTCGTACTCTGTCTCGATAACGTATCGCAGTTTCCCTTATGATATACCCACCGAATATTCCGGTCACATCCTTGTAGCAAGATACGACAGCACTCGGAAAAAGAATTTGAGTCTTATTGAGGAAAGTAGACCACTCACCATTGATGATTTTTTTGGGTCTAACATTCAAAAGAACGGGAGTATTGTAAGGGGTTTTACTATTGGTTCAAATCGCGACTTGACACTGAATTCTGGTTTTAGAATGAATCTCTCTGGAAAGCTCACAAGCGATATTGACGTAAGTGCTGCTCTTACTGACGAATCAACGCCTATACAGCCTGAAGGGAACACAAGAACTCTCAATGAATTTGATAAGGTGTACGTTACAATCAGGTCGCCTCATCTGGGAACAACCCTTGGTGACTTCGAGTATGCGCGCTCGGATGGAGAATTTGCAAATATCGCACGCAAATTGCAGGGTGCCATGGCATCAGCGAGTTATGGGAATAATTCAATTGCGGTGGGTGCGGCTGTAGACCGTGGGAAGTTTGCAACTCAACAAATCACGCCAATCGACGGGAGTCAGGGTCCATATCAGCTTGCTGGAAATAATGGGGATAGAGAAATCATCATAGTGGCAGGTACCGAAAATGTGTACCTTGATGGTGAGAAGATGGTCAGGGGCGAAACTAACGATTATGTAATTGATTACTCTAATGCCCAAATTACATTTACTCCGAGGCATCTCATAACGAACAGGAGTCGAATCGTAGTTGATTTTGAGTATTCAGACAGACAATATCAGCGAAGTTTTTTAGGTGCTTCAGCAATGGCTCTATTGGGAGATCAGCGCCTGAAAATAAATGTCTCTGGGTATCAAGAAGCAGATGATCCTTCCAGTCCGATTGATATTTCCCTTTCAGATTCTGATAGGTCAATACTTGAAAATGCAGGGAGTGATCAACTGAAGGCTTCAAAAACGGGAGTAACATTTGTCGGGCGGGATTCTCTTACGGGTGTCGGGAGAGGTCATTATGCTATAGACTCCTTGCTTGTAAATGGCAGGGAATTTTACATTTATCGGTTTGTTCAACCGACCGATACTTTAAGCATGATGAAGGCTCTTTATAATGTAACTTTTTCCTACGTAGGCAATGGTAAAGGAGATTACAATAGAGAAGGCTTTGGTGTATACAGTTTCGCCGGGATCGGTCAGGGGAGCTATTTACCGATTGTAATTTTGCCGATGCCTCATATGCAACGCCTTGCTGATGTCAATGCTGCTTATCAATTTGCAAAGACGGGGAAAGCTTTTCTTGAGTACGCTGCAAGCAGTTTCGATGTTAATAGACTTTCATCTATGAATGGGGTGAGCACAGGTGGATACGCTGTAAGATTTGGTATTGACTACGCATCAGGTCATTTGAAGGTTGGCAACTCAGATATTGGTTTGGTAAAACTTTCGTCGACTTCTAGGTTCGTAAATCACAACTTTACTCCAATGGGTAGAACTACATCTGTCGAGTTTAACAGGGAATGGGGCATTGACACAGTACTTGCTGAGAATGAGCTGACAAATCAAGCTCATTTAGAGTTTTCTCCATCTGGAAATCTTAGTCGCCTGACAATCGGAGCTGATATTGGAAACATTACACGAGGTAGCAGTTTTAACTCTAATCGCTATTCAGCTTCTCTTTTGTTAAATGGCGATTCATCCTATTTTCCGACTCTTTCTTATCGTGCAACGTTCCTAAGGACCAAAGACAACTTTTTGTTGAACAGTGGAGAATGGCTACGGCAATATGGACTATTGTCATTTTCACTTGGGAAATTTTCTCCAGGTTTTAAATTTGAGATGGAAGATCGGAGGCTGAGTCAAAATGCTACGGATTCTTTACAGATGAATTCATACAGGTTTGTAGAGTTTGGTCCGCAAATTGGAATTGTTAGATACTTGAATATGAACATCGACGCTGATATTTATGCACGTTATGAAGATGCTGTCTTCCATGGGGAAATGATTCCATCGGCTCAATCAGTTACCGAGGACATTAACCTAAAGTTTAACGAATGGAATCATTTTGCTTCAAACGTTACTCTTACCTATCGCAAAAAGACGTATTCTGAGCAATTTCGCAGTCCGGACAATCTGGATAACGAGATATTTCTTGGAAAATGGGATGCAAGATATTCGCCATTGAACAGGGGCTTCGAGGCAGATCTTTTCTATCAGGCAACTACGCAGAGAATGGCGCGGTTGCAGCAAATTTTTTGGAAGGTGCCAGTTGGGCAAGGACAATACATTTGGATTGATGGAAACCATAATGGTGTGGTGGATATTACAAATCCAGCTGATTTTCAGCCAGCGAGATTTGACGGTGACTACGTTTTGCTAACGCAGCCCACAACAAATCTCTATCCAGTGATTAATCTGAAGACAAATTTTAGAATAGGCATCAGGCCAGGAAGATTTCTAAAGAATGAGACAACGATTTTTAGAAAGTTGATCACTCCTTTTTCAACAGATACTTATTGGCGAATTGAAGAAAATAATCAAACTTCAAATGTAGCTGACATTTATCTACTTCATCTTTCGCATTTTTTAAATGATAGCTTGACAATTTCCGGCTCAAATTTATTTCAGCAGGACATCTATATTTTTGAAAACGACCCAAATTTTTCGATGAGGTTCCGCTTCATACAAAATAAGTCGCTCAATCAATTTGCCTTCTCAGTAGAACGCGGGTTTCAGAGGGAGAGAAGTACACGTCTCAGGGTCAAGTTGAGCGATGTCTTTTATGAGCAACTGGATTTATCCCTTAATGATAATGATTTATCCAGCCGGTATGCCAATCGTGTCCACCAAATTAGAGGAGATAGAATTAGTTCAGAACTATCTTATCGTCCAAACATGATTGTGACTTCATCGTTTACGCTAACATATGCTGAAAACACGGACAATTCGAGGGCATCGTTATCAGCTGTGATGAATTCACAAAATATCAAGACAATTTATTCGCTCCTCGCTCGTGGAAAAATCAGGTTTGAGTTTGAGCGAGACGAGGTCCTTTTACAGAATTTTACAGGCTCTTATGATGTACCTTTTGAGCTATCACAGGGATTGATGCCGGGGATAACATATCTCTGGCAATTTGGATTTGACTATCAAATTAACTCCTTTATTCAAGCCACCGCGAGCTATAATGGAAGATTGGAAGGAGGGAGATCTCCTGTTCATACTATGCAAGCCGAGGTCAGAGCATTTTTCTAAATAGGAAATTACTGATTTCTATACTTAACTAGTTTTAAAGTTTTGGAACTATTTAATTATAGGGATTGTTAATATTAATGATTGAAAAGTATGAAATATGACAAAGAGGCGGTAAGGATTTTCAAAGCGCTTGGAGATGCGACTCGATATCGAATTATGAAAATGCTTATGGAGAGAGGAGAACTATCGTGTGCTGATTTTGACAATGAGTTCAAATTGTCGAAACCTGCGATGTCTCACCATTATCGCATATTGGAAAACGCGGGACTCATAGAGACTCGAAAAGATGGATTACATATTTACATCAGGGCTCGCGCTGAGCTTGTTGAGAAATTCCTGCCCAACTTCACCAAAACTCATTTAAAAAAATAATGGAGGAAAAATGGAAATCATTTATGTAATTGGAAGAATATTATTTGCTGCACTATTTATGAGCAGCGGAGTGAGTCATATCACTAAATTAAAGGATATGAGTGCCTATGCCAAAAGCATGGGAGTTCCAGCACCAGGCTTTATGACTATTCTGACTGGATTAATGATACTTTTTGGTGGCCTCATGGTTCTTTTTGATTTTTACCTTTTTTATGGTGCACTTCTTTTAGTGATTTTTCTCATCCCTACTGCCATTATAATGCATGGATTCTGGAAGGTTACTGATCCAATGATGAAACAGGTTCAAATGTCTCAATTTATGAAGAACATAGCACTTGCTGGCGCGGGATTAATGATGCTCTATTTTACATATGGCACTCATTAAAATTGCATGTTAGCTCATTTCCGGGTTCTTTGTTCCTTTCCACGAAGTTGCATCATCTTTTACCTCGCGAGGTCTCTTGTCTCCATCTTGCCCGCCTCGTATAATTCTATGTAGGATAGAATAACTCCGGGTTCCTCTGTTTCATCGGTCTGATACTTGACTTTAGCAGGGGAGCCCTTATGATTGCAATCAGCCAATTGAATCTTTTTTTTCACCTTTGCCCCAATACAAAAGTGGGTTCCTCCCAACCCTTTCTTTCCCTGGTATCCTTGAGACAGTTACTTACTATTCTTGAATAAAACTTCGATCACCTTTATATTGAATTATGAATACAATTCGCTTCAAAAATTCAAATGAGGAAATCATTGTCCCGAAAATATTTTGTGTCGGGAAGAATTACGCAAGGCATGCCGTTGAAATGAAATCTGATATTCCTGGCAATCCTGTTATTTTTATGAAACCGTCAACAGCTATTGTTCATGATGGCTCCAAAGTAGAGGTGCCAACCATCACTAAGGAGATGCACCACGAAACGGAAATTTTCTTTGTTATTGGTGCTGGTGGAAAGAATTTAAAGAAAAGTGATGCACTGAAGCATATTGTCGGCGTTGGGGTTGGCCTCGACCTTACGCTGAGGGATGTTCAAGGAGAGCTAAAAAGAGACGGGAACCCCTGGTTAATCTCAAAAGGATTTGACGGTTCCGCACCAATTTCAGAAGCTGTGCCCGTAGACGGCCTTGATTTGATTTCTTTGAGTATAAGGTTGTATGTTGATGGACACCTTCGGCAGCACGGAAGTTACAGAGATACTATTTTCAAAGTGGAGGAGATTATTGAGTATATCTCTCAACTGTTTACTCTCGAACGAGGAGATTTGATTTTCACTGGAACACCGGAAGGTGTTGCATCGATTAGCGCTGGCGATAAGCTTAAAGCCGAACTCCTTGATGGAAGCGGTATGGTTTTAACATCAGTTGGCGTTGAGATTGTGTGAATGGCAAAGGTCATTTCCATTGCCATACCAAAAGGTGGCGAGGGGAAAACAACCACAGCTGTTAATCTTGGAGCAAGCCTGGCAGCTTTTGAGAAGAGAGTTCTTCTAATCGATGCTGACATTCTCGGAGCAAGTGGGACTTCACTGGGCTACACAATTGATCAAATAAAAGTTGGTCTTTACGATGTCTTCAACTTTACACACACTTTGACAAGGGTTATTCACAACACAGAACTATCTTATTTGGATTTTGTCCCGTCCAACATATCCTCTGCTCAAGTTGAAGAACGATTCATGCGACTTAGCGAGAACAGGGCTGTTTTGAAGTTGGCTCTTCGGGAGGTTGACACTCAATATGATTACATACTAATTGATTGTCCCCCTTTTTTGCGGGGGATTACCACAAATGCTTTATGCGCATCAAATTCGGTTATTATTCCTATGCGGGCAAGTCATTTTTCGCTTGACTCTGTGATGAGAATTATGCGCTATCTCAAGTGGATACGCGAAACTGCAAATCCTCAAATTTATGTTGAAGGGATTCTTCTCACCATGCATGAGCCAAACACACGTGTTGCTGATATCACATCCCGCGAACTAGAAGCAAGATATTCTCGTTTTCTATTTAAGACTTTCATACCAAAGAATTCGGTTCTTGCTGAGGCTGGCTTTTTTGGGAAACCAATCCTTCTCTACAACATAAATTCAAAAGGGGCACAGGCATATTTTCGACTTGCCAGGGAGTTAATTGATCGCGAGAATCCTGATAATGGGAATTCGAATTTGCCAAACTCCAATAATATATGAGGTAATTGGTTTTACTGTTTTAATTTACTTAAGTTTCAAAAACAATACGCACTTTAATTAATTTAATTCAGCGAGATGAACAGAGAAATATCGAAAACTTATTTGCCTTCAGAAATTGAAGAGAAGTGGTATGGATACTGGATAGATAATGAAATTTTCAAGGCAAAGGTAAACCGTGAGAAAAAGCCCTACTCAATGGTAATTCCACCACCCAATATTACAGGGATATTGACCATGGGTCATATTCTGAACAATACCATTCAAGATGTCCTTGTACGCTGGAAACGTATGAAAGGCTATGAAGTTTGCTGGGTACCTGGCACCGATCATGCCGGGATAGCAACGCAGAATGTCGTCGAGAGGAGTTTGTCGAAAGAGGGGAAGGACAGGCGTTCGTTAGGTCGTGAGAAATTTCTTGCACGTGTGTGGGAATGGAAGGAACAGTACGGTGGAACAATCATAAAGCAGCTAAAAAAGTTGGGTGTCTCATGCGATTGGTCTCGTGAAAGGTTCACAATGGACCCAGGGCTTTCGGACGCGGTACAGGAGGTGTTTGTGAGACTCTATGAAAAGGGTCTTATTTACCGTGGAAAGTACATTGTGAACTGGTGTCCAAAAGATCATACAGCCATTAGCGATGATGAGGTCGAGTACAGGGAACGGGATGGGAAGCTCTATTTTCTGAGATACCCATTTGAAAATAATGATGGTTACATCGTGATTGCGACGACAAGGCCTGAAACAATGCTTGGGGACGTGGCTGTTGCAGTTAATCCCGACGACGAGAGATACAAATCAGTTATAGGGAAAAATTTGATCTTGCCACTTGTTGGTCGGAAGCTCCCAATTATTGCTGACGACTATGTTGAAAAGGGCTTTGGAACTGGTGCTCTTAAAATAACTCCTGCCCATGACCCAAATGATTTCAGAATAGCGGAGCGGCATGGTCTTGACAAGATTGTCATAATGGATGAATCGGCCAGGATTAGTAATAATGCTCCTGAAAAATACCGTGGACTTGACAGGTTTGAAGCGAGAAACAAGATACTCGAGGATCTTGAATCCTTGGGGCTGATTGAGAAGATAGAAGAGTATAAACTAAACGTCGGGGAATGTTACAGGTGTCACACTATAATTGAGCCATATCTTTCCGATCAATGGTTTGTAAAGATGAAACCTCTTGCAAAGCCCGCTCTCGAAGCTGTTCGCAGTGGCAAAATAAGATTTCACCCTGACAAGTGGATTAAAACTTATGAGCACTGGATGGAGAACATCCGCGACTGGTGTATAAGCAGACAACTCTGGTGGGGACACAGAATTCCAGTCTGGTACTGCAATAACTGCGGCGAATATGTGGTAAGTAAGGGACATCCAGAAGAGCCGTGCCAGAAGTGCGGTGGATCTTCATATCATCAGGATGAAGATGTGCTTGACACATGGTTTTCTTCGTGGTTATGGCCATTTTCGGTATTTGGCTGGCCTCAGGAAACAGAGGACCTTAAGTATTTCTATCCTACCGATACCCTTGTGACAGGCCCGGATATAATTTTTTTCTGGGTTGCGAGAATGGTTATGTCTGGTATTGAGTTTATGGGTGAAGTCCCTTTTCATAATGTATACTTTACCAGCATTATCCGTGATGCCCAGGGTAGAAAGATGTCTAAGTCATTAGGCAACTCACCAGACCCGCTTGATGTGATTGCTGAATATGGAGCAGATGCTTTGAGGTTTACCATACTTTATCTGGCGCCATTAGGACAAGATGTTTTGTTCTCAAAAGATAAATGTGAAATAGGACGGAATTTTGCAAATAAAGTATGGAATGCTGGTCGATTTCTCGTTATGAATCGTAATAAGTTAGAAATTAAGGCGGCTCCAGACCCTTCGATTTTTGACTTTGCCGACAAATGGATCGTCAGCAGGCTCAATAGCGTAATTTCGGAACTTGATAAATCTCTTACCTCGTTTAGAATCAACGATGCAACAAAAATCATTTATGATTTCATCTGGCACGACTATTGCGACTGGTATGTAGAAATGATTAAAGAACGTCTTGACCAGAACATTAGTAACCTTGATCGAGCTAAAGTTATAGCAAACGCAATTTCAATTTTTGAAACGTCATTAAAAATGCTCCACCCTGTAATGCCGTTCATAACAGAAGAGCTGTACAACGTAGTGACAGAGGGGAAGAGTAAAAGCATTTCGATTGAGGAATTTCCTGAGGCAGACAACAGGTTCATAAGCGATTCCATCGAAAAAAATATGTTCTTAATTCAGGAAATCATCACATCTGTGCGTGCCATGAGAAAAGATGCCAGGATAGAGCCATCTGCTTCAATTGATCTTGTTGTCATTCCAAAAAATGAAGAAGCTTTCAATGTTATCACCATCAACCAAGCTTACATACGCAAACTTGCAAAGGTTGGGAACTTTGAAATTGGATTAACACTCAAAAAGCCCAGACCTTCAATAAGTGGAGTTGTCCTTGAAAACGAATTGTTCATTCCGTTGGCAGGTTTACTGGATCTAAGTGCTGAAAGAGCTCGCATGGAAAAGGAAATTACTCGATTGAAAGGGATGATAGATACTATAGAGAAGAAACTGGGCAATGAACAGTTTGTCAGCAAAGCACCTGTACACGTAATTGAGAAGGAGCGCGTGAAGCTAAACTCGATGAAGCTTTCTCTTGCAAAGCTGCGGGAAAATTATGAGGCGATGAAATCCGACAGTTGAACTTCATTTTTTGAAAGCCGATAATCCTTCGTTATATTGAAAATTGAACATTTTTCTAGAAAGTAAATCATTTTTAAGGTAATATGGAAATGTCGTCAACAGTGTTTTCAGTTCGTGGGAAACAGAGAACTCATACCTGTGGGGAACTTAGAGCCTCACATATCGGTAGTACAGTTACTTTGAACGGATGGGTCGATCGAAGACGCGATCTGGGAGGGCTTATTTTTGTTGATCTTCGCGATCGATATGGAAAGACCCAGGTGGTCTTTAACCCACAAAGAAACGAAGACGTTTATCAAAGAGCAAAACAACTTCGCAGCGAAGACGTAATATCAGTTAGTGGGCGAGTTGAGCGCCGACCAGCTGGCACGGAAAACGAAAGTATGCCAACAGGCGAGATTGATATTCTTGCTGATTCGCTTGTAGTTTTAAATGAATCAGAAACTCCACCTTTTCCAATTGAGTCTGACATAGATGTTAGCGAGGAAATCAGGCTGAAGTATAGGTATCTCGATTTGCGTCGTGAACCAATGCAGAAGAACTTATTGGTCAGGCATAAAATGGCACAGGCAACCCGAAGGTATTTTGATGCGTTAAACTTCCTGGAAATCGAAACCCCTTTTCTTATGAAGAGCACACCAGAAGGAGCGCGTGATTATCTTGTGCCGAGCAGGATACATCGCGGGAAATTTTATGCTCTTCCTCAGTCGCCCCAAACATACAAACAAATACTGATGGTTTCCGGGTTTGATCGTTACTTCCAGATTGTGAAATGTTTCAGAGATGAGGATCTCCGTGCAGATCGTCAACCTGAATTCACTCAAATCGATGTTGAAATGTCTTTTGTGGTTGAGGAAGACATATATCAGCTAGCGGAAGGGCTAATGAAAACTTTATTTAAAGAAGTGAAAGGTATTGATATTGAAACTCCTTTTCCAAGCCTGACGTATGATGAAGCTATAAAGAAGTACGGAAGTGATAAGCCGGATCTGAGATTTGGTATGGAAATATTTGATGTAACGGAGGAAGTAAAGGGATCTTCTTTTAGAATCTTTCAAGATAGTGTGAAAAACGGTGGCTTGGTGTGCGGACTTAATTTAAAGGCCCTTTCAAGCATCAGTCGGAAGCAATTAGAGGAGTTGTCAGACTTGGCAAAGGGTTGCGGTGCTACTGGTTTAGTGCATTTCAAGGCAACTGAGAACTCATTGGAGTCGTCAACTTCAAAATTTTTCACCCCTGAACAATTGCAGCAAATCAGGCAAAAGAGCAACGCATCAAATGGCGACCTTATATTGTTGATAACGCAGTCGAAAGAAAATATTTACTCGATATTGGGCCAATTAAGGTTAGAGATAGGAAAAAAGTTTGATTTGATTGATCGCAATAAAGATGTCCTGTTATGGGTTACAAAATTTCCTCTCTTTGAATGGTCAGAAGATGAGAACCGATTCACGGCAATGCATCATCCATTCACTTCACCAGGAGAGGAGGATATACACTTGTTGTACGAAGGATTGAATGAGTTTGCAAAGTACAAGAAGTGGAGTCGTGAAAATCCGCTGAGCAAAGTCAAAGCGCGTGCTTACGACCTTGTGTGGAATGGGAATGAGATTGCTGGGGGAAGTATAAGAATTTTTCATCCTGAACTTCAGAACACAATGTTTAAATGCCTTGGGATTTCAAGTGAAGATGCCGAAAAAAAATTTGGCTTTCTACTCGAGGCATTCAAGTACGGGGCTCCCCCTCATGGTGGCATTGCATTTGGGTTCGATAGATTGGTTGTCCTTTTCACGGGTAGTAAGTCGATTCGAGATGTCATCGCATTTCCAAAGACAAGCAGCGCTGTTTCACTGATGGATGAAGCACCAAGCGAAGTTTCTTTTGAACAGCTTGAAGAGCTTCATATAAGAATTGTCTAATTGCGGTGTTTTACCAATTATAATGAAAGGGGAAAAGTATGAAGAGCGTCATACTTTTGATTGTGTTTTCTGCAAAACTTTTTGGAATGGAAAATAATTCAATGGAACAATCTAAAGAATTTCCTCCCATTCAACGTGAAAAAAAAGCTATCGTACTTAATTATCAAACAAAAAGAGTAAGGATTGAATTGTTTAATCCTGCAACTGTGCACCTCTCAATTTCTGGAAAGGTCCAACCGCCAAAATCTTTTGCAGTTATCGAGGCTCCGGTGGAAATTCCAGAAGATGTTGTAAATGAAAGTCATAATCAGATCATCTTGAAGCTTCCGACCGGCATGTTTGTGTTCAACCGCAAAAACGCAACGTTTATGTTCAAGCCCTCAGGGAAAAAACAGCCACAGTTGCTCGATATGAAATCGTGGTCGGTTGAAGATACATCTATAGATGCTGTATTTGGGATTAATGGGGCAAGGAACTTCTATGGACTTGGAGAAAAAACACTCCCCTACAATAAGTACGGAAGTAGCTGTGTGATGTGGAACTCGGACTTTCCTGCGTATTCGGTTTATCACGATCCGCTTTATGAGAGCATACCTTTCATTTTAAAGGCAGATACACACGGAGCTTATGGGCTGTTTATAGACAATACATCCCGTTCAACCTTTGATATTGGAAAGAACAATCCTGATTTGATCACTTATCATGCATGTGGCGGAGCTTTGGAAATATATCTCGTGACAGGTGATTCTCCTGAAAAAGTTGTCGAGGCTTTTGCGGACCTCACTGGCAGGATGCCCATGCCTCCACTATGGGCACTTGGCTACCAACAGTCGAGGTGGAGTTACTACCCTGAGGAGAAGGTCATACAACTTGCAAAGGATTTTAGAGAAAAGAATATTCCCTGCGACGTCATTTATCTTGACATCGATTACATGGATGGCTACAGATGCTTTACATGGAGCCCCAAGAATTTCCCAACACCAGGAGAAATGTTAAAGGAGCTTCACTCAAACGGATTTAGAGTTGTTACAATTATCGACCCTGGCATTAAAAAGGACAGCACTTATCAAATTTACAAATCAGGTCTAAATGAGAACATATTCGTACATAAGGAAGATGGAGACCTGTTTGTTGGACAGGTTTGGCCGGGGGATTGTGTTTTTCCTGATTTTCTAAACGAGAAGGCACGAAAATGGTGGGGAAAAAAGTACAGTATTCTTGTAGAAAACGGTGTTGATGGATTCTGGAATGATATGAATGAGCCAAGTGTCTTCAATACACCAAATAAGACATTTCCTCCCGATGTTGTTCATAAACTGGACGATGGGAGTACCGTTTTTCATTATGAGGTGCACAATGTATATGGCATGGAAATGGCACGTGGTACCAGGGAGGGTTTGGAAAGACTGGAACCTCGAAAGAGACCTTTTGTTCTAACGCGTGCTAATTACGCAGGAGGGCAAAGATTTTCTGCAATGTGGACAGGCGACAACTTCTCAAGCTTTGCCCACCTGAAGTTGGCTCTGGCAATGTATTTAAATATTGGGGTAAGCGGACAGCCATTTGTAGGAAGTGATATAGGTGGTTTTGTGGGTAGCCCTGGTCCTGAACTCTTCACAAGGTGGCTCGAGCTCGGTGTTTTTACTCCGTTGTTCAGGACTCACAGTGTCATCAATTCTAACCCCCGTGAGCCCTGGGCGTTTGGAAAGGATTATGAGGATATAAACAGGCAGATTATTGAAAGAAGATACGCTCTCCTCCCTGAGGTTTATACAGCTTTTTATAATTCTTCGACGAGAGGACTTCCGATCATTAAGCCTCTCTATTTAAGCTATCCTGAAGACGAGAAGGCTTATGAGATTAAAGACGAGTTTGTTTTTGGAAATAAGTTCCTTGTTGCACCTGTACTCGATTCTGGGGTTACGAAGCGGACTGTATACTTGCCACGAGGTAATTGGTTTTATTTTTATGATGGGCGAACATTTAGCAGTGGTGAGCATGTTGTTGATGCGCCATTGGGGAGGACACCTATATTTGTAAAACAAGGCGAGATAGTTTTCCAGCAAAATGTTGTGCCATCTACTGCTACGCCTCCTGACACGTTGATCATTTCGATTTTTGGTAATGGTGAGTCGACAGGTTATGTATACTTTGATGATGGAAAAAGCATGGACTACAAAAGTGGAAAATTTACAATTTTCCATCTACAATATCGACATACGAGCCGGGGGAATGAAGCATTGTTTAACTTCGATGGAAGCTTCAGGCCTGATTACAAAACCATAAAGCTAATCCTATCTGGAACTGGTGATGAGCTGCCCAAAGAAATACTTGTTGTTGACAAATCTGGAAAGCTCAATCGCTATAAGGCAAAGTCAGTACGAACAGGTGTAGTGGAATTCGTATTTCCATTCAAAATGTCAATAAGGAACGCATTGATAAGATAAGGGGTTCAAGATTGGCCATTTATTCATTCTAGCTCCGACACCTCCTATCCTCCATTTTTTCTTCAAATATTCATAATCCTTTTGGGGATGCTCTCCTCTATGCACTTTAATAGAAAATATAAACAGGTTTGAGACGATAGCTGCGTAACAAAATTGAAACAAATTGTTACGAAAAAGAAACAGAGCAATCTATATGGGTCGTAAATCAGTGTTTTTTTTTCGAATTTACGTGCTTCTCTTCCGGCATGAATGTTGTTACTATAGGTGGTGAAGCTAGAAGAAATTGAGCAAGTTCTTCAAAAAGTTTGAAAAAGATTTTAAGCAACGGCAAGCTCAGCCGTAATTTCAATGGTTAATAATAAAAGGAGAAAAAAATGAAAAAGTTAATGTTAGGATTAACAGCTCTGTCCACTTTATTGGTGGCAAGTCAACTTACGTTTGCGCAAAGCAGCGCCTCGGCTAACGTAACTGTCAATGCGAAGGTAATTGCTTCATTGTCAATTACCCCTACAAGTGCAACACTTGATTTTGGTGAGGTTGCGCAGGGAACTTCGCCAGCAGCAATAGCACCGGCAAGCGGCATAGCCTTTACTGTTGCTGGTGAACCAAATCATGCAGCTACACTTACCTACAATTCGACGGCAACACTTCACCAAACAACTGGCTCCGCTACACTGACGTTCACTGCTAATGTCATTGGTAACACGACAAACAGTACATCGGGTGCCGCTAGTTTTCCATCAAGCATCACACTTAACGGGAGTGGAAATTACTATATCTGGCTTGGTGGCGACCTTGGAAATATTCCAGCAAACCAAACAACAGGTCAGTACACAGGTACGTACACAATTCAGGTTCATTACTAATCCAAAAGATGAATCGTGATAGTGTGGACACTGAAAGGGTTATGGTTAAACAAAGGCTTGGCGGCAAAAGGTGCGCTAAGCCTTTTGTTGTTATGGACCTCAACGGCAGGAATTGTTTATTGTC